>Ga0208787_1001052_pt1 | contig 12516 bp, 10 predicted proteins | sample Wag4_2014_7_11_FD_187362 | JGI IMG/M metagenome (GOLD analysis project Ga0208787, IMG submission 187362) | Fresh water microbial communities from Ohio, USA - Utica-2 Time Series HT 2014_7_11 (SPAdes) (version 2) | ecosystem: Environmental > Aquatic > Freshwater > Water tank | place: USA: Ohio... | reverse complement strand
GTGTAAGAGATTTGGCTGGTGGCGCTTCCCATAACCGCTACAAAGGAAGCGGTGTTGATGATCGAGCCAGAGCCCTGCTTGGTCATGTGTCGAAGTGCTGCGCGGCAGCAAAGGTAAACGCTTTTTAGGTTTACGTCTTGAACTTTTTGCCAAGCCGGCAACTCGGTAGTTTCGATTGAGTCATCATCCGGAGGTGAAATACCCGCGTTGTTGAATGCGATATCTACCTGGCCGTACATCTTGACCGTGGAGTCAAACAGGTTGTTCACTTCGGCTTCGTCGGCAACGTTGACCTTGATGAAGCTACCGCCAACCTCAGCCGCTGCTGCTTCTCCAGTTACCGAGTCCATGTCACCGATTACAACTTTGGCGCCCTCGGCGGCAAAGCGCCTGGCGGTGGCAAGTCCGATGCCGGATGCGCCTCCTGTGATTACCGCTACTTTTCCAGCAAGGCGCTGGGTTAGGTCCATTTTCGTGATTGTCATTTTTTGTGCTCCTAGTCAGCTGGGTAGTAAACGGTTTTTTCTTCTGTGAAGTGCAGCGGTGCATCTGGTCCAAGCTCGCGTCCTAGGCCGGACTGCTTGAAGCCACCAAACGGGGTGTTGTATCTAACAGAGGAGTGGGAGTTCACCGAAAGGTTTCCACTCTCCAGCGCTCTTGATACTCGGATACCTCTACCAAGATCGCGTGTCCAGATTGAGCCACTTAGCCCGTACTCAGAACTGTTTGCAATCTCCAAGGCTTCTGCTTCATCTTTGAAGCGGTAAACCGAAACTACAGGACCGAAGATTTCTTCGGTCATGCAGCGATCTGTTAGCTTGCCAGGGGTAAGTACCGCCGGTGCCATGAAGTATCCCTTGCCGGTTGGGGCATTGCCTCGAAAGGCAACATTTCCATCGGATAGGTATTGCTCGACATTTTCGAAATGCTTTTTGGAAACCAGCGGACCCATTTCGGTAGCTTCAGCTGTTGGGTCACCGACTTTGTAAGCCTTGACTGATTTTTCTAGACCTTCCATGAATCGGTCATAGACCGAAGCCTCAACCAGTATTCGAGATCTTGCGCAGCAGTCTTGGCCGGCATTTTCGAAAACCGAACTTGGAGCAGCTGCCGATGCCTTATCAACATCAGCATCAGCGAAAACAATGTTTGCGCTTTTTCCACCGAGCTCTAGAGTCACTCTCTTGACTTGATCCGCGGCCTTGCGCATGACTTGCTTGCCAACTTCGGTTGATCCGGTGAAAACAATTTTTCCAACTTTTGAATGGGTCAAGAATCGATCTCCAACAACCGATCCCTTGCCGGGAATGACTTGGAATAGCCCCTCCGGTAAGCCAGCTTCCAAAGCCAGTTCACCGATGCGGATACTTGAAAGCGGAGTCCATTCGGCGGGCTTTAGCACAACTGCGTTTCCAGCAGCCAGGGCTGGGGCAAAGCCCCAGCTTGCAATCGTCATTGGGAAATTCCAAGGGGTGATGATTCCAACTACACCAATTGGTTCATTGAAAGTCACGGCAATTCCGCCGGCAACTGGGATTTGTTTTCCGATTAGTCGCTCAGGTCCCGCCGAGTAATACTCAAGTACGTTTCTTACGTGGGTTGCTTCCCAGCGAGCCTGGGAGATTGGGTGACCGGAGTTTCTAACCTCCAGCTGGGCAAGTTGCTCGATGTTTTGGTCAACGGTTGAGGCAAATCTATGAAGCAGCATGGCTCGATCGGCAGGGTTTAGTCCAGCCCACTTCTTCTGGGCTTTAGCGGCTAGTTCAATCGCAGCATCGGTTTGCGCCAGGTCGGCGTGAGCAATAGTTTCCATCGGCTCTTCGGTTGCTGGATTGATTAGGGTGTAGCTCATTTAGTTCCTCGATACTTTCTTGCCGCTTCGATTAGCCCTTCAAAAATTCTTAGATCATCCAGTGTTTGCTCGGGGTGCCACTGTACTGCCACACCAAATGGGTGATCGGTTAGTTCAACTGCCTCGATAATCCCATCCTCGGATTTGGCTGTGACCTTGAGTCCTTTACCAAGCTCGTCAATTGCCTGGTGGTGGTACAAAGCCGCGTTGGAAACCTTGTCGCCAACTAGAGAGCCAAGAATTGAGCTGGTCTCAACTTCTACATCTGCCGGAGTGAACTGCGCGTTTCCTAGCTGGTAGCGATTATCGCCAACAACGTCGGGCAGGTACTGAATCAAAGTTCCACCGCGGTTGATGTTGAGCATCTGCGCACCACGGCAAATCCCTAGAAACGGTAGGTCGGCATCAATTGCTGCGGTCAAGATTTTTTCTTCTAAGTCATCTCTAAGCTTGTCTGGCTGCTCGGATTCAGCGTGTGGGCTTTGACCGTAGCGGGAAGGGTCGATGTCCCGTCCTCCGCAAAGCATCAATCCATCAAGAGATGAAACTATGTCTTTGGCTTCAGCATCCGAAAGCTTCTGAGGAGGAAGCATTATTGCCAATCCTCCGGCTCTTGTGATGCCTTCTATGTACCACGCCGGGATCATGGCCATCTCGGTATCCCAGACGCCAGTTTGACCCTGCTGACGGTAAGTGGTCAGACCAATACGTGGTTTAGGTCCGCTCAAAGCCGCGCACCCGCTCCCAGTCAGTGATTGCACTGTTGAAGGCTTGGATCTCAGTCTTGGCGTAGTGAAGGTAGTGATCAACTACCGCATCGCCAAAGCTGGCTCTAGCGACCTTGGAGTTTTTAAATAGCTCCATAGCCTCTTGCATGGTGGATGGCACGTGTGGCTTATCGGATGCGTAGCCGTTTCCGGTTGTTATCTCATCTAGAGGTAGCTTGTTCTCGATTCCGTAGATACCAGCTGCGATCATGGCGGCTGTGGCCAGGTACTGGTTCACATCTCCTCCAGGAACTCGGTTTTCTACTCGCATGCCAAGTCCTTGACCCACAACTCGAAGGGCAACCGTGCGGTTATCGACTCCCCAGGCAACTGCTGTTGGAGCGAAGCTACCCTCGACGAATCTCTTGTAAGAGTTGATCTGAGGCGCGTAGAGCAAAGAGAACTCGCGCATTAGAGCAATCTGGCCCGCTAGGAAATGCTTGAAGGTATCCGACATTCCTCGAGCATCAGACTTGTCAGCAAACACTGCCTTGTCATCGAGTGATCTAAACGACATGTGGATGTGGCAGGAGTTTCCCTCGCGCTCGTTGTACTTGGCCATGAAGGTAAGTGACTTGCCGTGTTTTTCAGCAATCATCTTGGCACCAGATTTGTAAACGCCGTGGTTATCGCAAGTGGTCATTACTTCGTCGTATAAAAACGCAATTTCCTGCTGACCTAGGTTGCATTCGCCTTTAACGCCTTCGCAATACATTCCTGCATCGTCCATAGAGTTTCGAATTTCACGAAGCATCGGCTCGACTCGGGTAGAGGCAAGTAGGTCGTAGTCGACGTTGTAATCGGTGGATGGCTTTATGTCTTTGTATCCCTTGGCCCAAGCTTCTCTAAAGGTGTCATCAAAAACTATGAACTCGAGTTCGGTTCCAACCATGGCCTTCATGCCAAGTTTTTCTAACTTGTCGGTCTGGGCTTTAAGGATAGAACGAGGGGACTGGGGAATGACAACGTGCGAGGTGGTGTGAAGGTCGGTTGTGACAATCACGCTTCCTGGAAGCCAAGGAGCCATCCGCATGGTTTTCATATCCGGAACCATCGCCATGTCGGCGTAGCCGGTATCCCAAGATGAGATTTCGTAGCCCTGGATGGTGTTGTTTTCGATGTCAACAGCAAGAAGGTAGTTGCAACACTCGGCGGCATGGCCAGCGATGTTGTCTAGGAAATGTCGGGCGGCAACTCTTTTCCCGATGAGGCGTCCCTGCATGTCGGTGAAAGCCATTATGACGGTGTCGATTTCACCAGCCTTATAAAGGGACTTGAGCTGATCCATCGAAATGTAGCCTTTGGTGGCCATAAGTTATTTCCTCTTCTTTGAGGTTGGTTTTCCAACCCTTAGATTACTTTAGAGCCGATGGCTCCCCTTAAGTGAGCCTAGAACTCGGGGCTAGGCCCCATAAAGGCGGGCCAGCTTGTTCAGAAGGTAAACAAAACTCTTTTGGCTAAAGGTTGCTCCCAGACCCCCGAAGGGGTCTAAAGTTCGTAGGGAAACAACCAATCACAATGCCGTGATGGAAGCGCCTCGATCCTCGAGGCGAAATTCTGAAGCGGCGGATAGGAAACCGAATGGCTTCGGAACACATGAAGGTCTCAGGCGTCACATATAAAAAGCCTGAAGACGGATATTTTGAAAAACGCCAACTGACTCGCGCGGCTGGCCTTTTGGGTCTCTGGGGACTTGCAGTTGCTGCAGTTATCTCAGGGGATTTCTCTGGATGGAACTTTGGTCTAGACGTAGGTGGCTTTGGTGGCCTTTTGATTGCCTTCGGAATTTTGGTAATCATGTACTACGGTCTGATGTTCTCAATCGGTGAAATGGCAGCAGCCATGCCTCACACCGGAGGTGCTTACTCATTTGCACGAACAGCGATTGGTCCCTGGGGTGGTTTCATCACCGGACTCGCTGAGACTATTACTTACGTTGCAACCACAGCCGTAATCGTCTTCTTCTCCGCAGGCTATGCCGATGGAATCACATCTACTCTCCTTGGTGTTTCACTGCCAATGTGGGTCTGGTGGATCATTCTTTACGTAGTCTTCATTGCTTTGAATGCGACAGGATCGAGCGTTGCATTTAAGTTTGCAATCGTAGTTGCGATTATCTCTCTTGCAATCATCGTTATCTTCTCCCTAATGGCTGCCTTCTCAGGTCTGTTCAGTGTTGACAAACTATTCAACATCGCACCGGAGCCTGGCCAGAGTGCATTCCTACCATTTGGTGTTGAGGGAATTCTTTGGGCAATCCCATTTGCAGTTTGGTTCTTCCTAGGCATCGAGGAACTTCCTCTTGCCGCTGAAGAAGCCAAGAACCCAGCAAGAGACATTCCAAAGGCTGGACTATGGGCTCGTACCACTTTGATTGCAACCGGTTTGTTGATTCTGTTCTTGAACACTGGAATCAACGGTGCCGAGGAACTGCGTCTAGCAGGAGAGCCACTACTTGATGGATTCCGATTGATAGTTGGCGATCAGCTTGCTGCCCTTCTGGGTCTAATCGCGTTGATTGGTCTACTAGCTTCCCTTCAGGGAATCATGTTTGCTTACGCAAGAAACATGTTCTCCCTCTCCAGGTCCGGTTACTACCCTCGTGGTCTATCGGTCACCAACAGCAAGAACGTCCCATTCGTGGCCCTTGTAGTTGGAGCTGTAATTGGTTTTGCTGCACTTCTATCCATCGAGATCTTAACTGCGGTGGATGCAGAGGGTGCCGGAGCAGTTGCTGGAGCTATCGTTCTAAACATCGCTGTTTGGGGAGCCATGCTCGCCTACATGATGCAGGCCGTTAGCTTCCTAATCCTGCGCCGCAAGCTACCAAACCTAAAGCGCCCTTACATGTCACCATGGGGCGTTCCAGGAGCTGTTGCAGCTGCAGTGATTGCAGGTATCTCATTCGTTGGATACCTAATCAACCCAGCATTCCAAACCGCTATCGCAGGTATCGCAGTGATTTACCTAATCATGTTGATCATCTTCGCGGTCTATGGAAGACACAACCTGGTCCTCGCTCCTGAAGAGGAATACGCAGTAAAGAACTCAAAGAAGTAAAGCAAGTGATGCGGAACGGGCCGGCAAGTTGCCGGCCCGTTTTCACGAATGGATTGAAATGGCATACGTAGGAACCCTAGATCTTTTCACCATTGGAATCGGTCCATCTTCTTCTCACACCGTGGGTCCAATGCGCGCTGCTCGTGCTTTCGCTCTTGAGATTCCAAAACCAGAAGTTATCACCCGCATTCAAATAACTCTTTACGGATCTTTGGCGGCCACCGGTGCCGGGCACGGTACAACCAATGCACTAGTTGCCGGTCTAGCAGGTCAAAGACCTGAGGAGTGCAACCCTGCCGAAGTTCTAACTCTTTTTGAAAAAGCTAAGTCAAATGGCGAGATCTCACTGCTTGGAAACAAAGTTTCATTTGCAGAATCTGATTTAGTTTTTGAGCGCAAGGAAAGACTGGACAAGCACTCAAACGGAATGCGGTTTGTCGCATTTTCAGGGCAGGAGATTTCTCACACCGCCGTGTTCTTCTCTGTTGGTGGAGGATTTATTGAAAGCGAAACCGAAGTTCTTGAAATACGTCAGGATGTCCCATTTCCTTATCAGTCAGCTGTTGAGCTGCTAGTTCACGCCAATTCTCAAAACACCACCATTGCAGAAATTGCCTACCGAAACGAAGTTGCTATTCACGGAGAAGTCTCTGTCAACGCAAGGCTCACTGCAATTTGGAGTGCCATGAAAGCCTGCATCGAATCAGGCCTAAACGTTGATGGAACATTACCTGGCTACCTAAATGTTTCAAGGAGAGCCCAGGGCATGGCTAAGCGTTTGGAGGAAATGTCGCTGTCGGAAAATGCAGCTGGTGATTTAACTGCGGAATGGTTGCAGGCATTTGCAATTGCAGTAAACGAAGAAAATGCAGCTGGCATGAGGGTGGTCACAGCGCCAACAAATGGTGCTGCGGGAATCATCCCTGCGGTGGCATATTTTGCGAACAAATTCCGCGGCATTTCAGATGAAAAAATCGCCCGCGATTATCTTCTGACCTGCGGAGCAATTGGCGCGCTGTATAAACTAAACGCTTCTATCTCAGGAGCTGAAGCTGGTTGCCAAGGAGAAGTTGGTTCTGCTTGTTCGATGGCTGCTGCAGGAATTACTGCTGTTCTCAGCGGCACAAATGAGCAGATAGAAAACGCTGCGGAAATTGCCATGGAGCACAACCTTGGTTTGACTTGTGACCCAGTTGGCGGGTTCGTTCAACTGCCATGCATCGAAAGAAATGCCATTGCTGCAGGAACTGCAGTTGCGGCTATGAGGCTTGCTCTGCTGGGTGATGGGGAACACAAGATCTCACTAGATACCGTGATTGAAACAATGCGTCAGACCGGAGTGGATATGTCCACCAAGTACAAAGAGACCTCTATGGGTGGTCTTGCTGTGAACGTTGTGGAGTGCTAGCGGCTAGAGGATTAAGAAGAAGACTTAAAACGATAAACCCCGCCCTAGGGCGGGGTTTAACGCTTCTGTAATCTAAAACAGAAGAGCAATTCCCAAGAATACATAGATTCCGACGAATATTGTTGGTGTGACATACCGAATTACATCAAGCCAATTTGCAAACTTTATTAGCTGCATTGACAGCTTTGATTTGGTCTTCAGCGCGCGAATCTCAGCCAACACTGCGCGAGCCTCAGTTGCAGTTGAATACTGGGCTAAATAGCCGAATATTCCAGATGCCAAGAGGATTCCCATGGTTGCAATGCGCACCTCTAGAGCCGAATCTGCCAGTCCATCGTTGATCAGAGCGATTGTGACAATGAGTAAAAATGTTGGGGCAAGCTGGGAAAAAATCACCTGATTGCGCAATTTGTTCCAGAGCTGGATAAGTTCGAGTTCGGTCATGGATTTTCTCCCCTTCATTGATATTCGCCTCTAGAGTATCGGCCCGCAGGCTTGTTCCCGCAATCGCAATCGCAAGTCGCGACCTTGCTCGATAAAATCGCAATATGGCTTGGCAATCGGCCACCTTAGCTCAGTTGGTAGAGCAGCTCCCTCGTAAAGAGCAGGTCAGGAGTTCAATTCTCCTAGGTGGCTCCATTATTGTGCCGGGGTAGTTTCTTCGACTGAAATTGGCCCTAATCGAGCTGAAGACGAAATTGTGACCTTCGGTTCCAAGAACTCTAATTTGTGTGTTTGACTTTCTTTCTAGGAGAAATTTTTAGTGTTAGAAAAGAAAAACAACGCAGTGCAGGAGTATCTATCGCTCCGCTTTAGAAAGCTACTCTCCGGAGATCCAGGCGGAATTCCACCCTGGCTTGGAGTTGTCGCCGAGGGTGAAGAAGCTGGGTACTTCGTACCCAGCGATGCACCCTGGGTCGTCCATGGAGATTTTGGAACACTAGTTGGTGGCATAAGAGCATTGTTGATGCAAGCTCTTCATCCGGGCTCCCTGACTGGAGTAAAAAACCATTCAAGGTATGAATCTGATCCACTGGGGCGACTTGCCGGAACTATTCGCTGGCTCACGGTAACAACTTTTGGCTCCAAGACTGCTGTGGCTAATGAAGCCTCCAGGGTCAACTTGCTGCACGAGCGCGTGAAGGGCGAGTATCAAAAAGGAACCGGGGAAACTGTTCCTTACAAGGCCGCTGACAAAGACCTGTTGTTGTGGGTGCACATCGCATTTATGGAATCATTCTTGGTGTCTCACCAGATGTATTCCAGTCGTGAAATTCCAAAAGGAAATGCGGCTACCGGTGCTGACAATTACATTGCTCAGTGGAGTGTTTCTGTTGCTCCGCTCGGGTTGGATAAGTGTCCGATGAACTCTGCAGATCTAGATCGCGAAATTACAAAACTTTACAAAGCTGGCCTCTTGGTTTCAACTCCGGATACCGAAAAAGTAGTTGCCTTTATTAAGAACCCACCACTTCCAGCTACCTCCAAGCCAATCTATGGTTTGTTGTTTGACGCTGCTGTTGTTTCTCTCAGACCAGAATTTAGAACACTGCTTGGTCTTCGTGCCAAGCCGCGGTGGATCATTCAGCCAATTACTCGCTTTGTTTTGAGGTTTATGAGATTGGCAATTGGCCCTGAATCACCAATTGAGGACGGATCGATTGCCAGACTTAGGCGAATTGGCGTGCTGTCCTAAAGCCTAGATAAGGCATATTTCAAGCTATTCGCGGGTTATTGCTGGCTTTGCTTGAATACGTGAGAGTAGGCTAGGGAAGTTCTCGAAAGGAAACTAAATGTTTGGCCGCAAGGGCTTACATCCTTCTCAGCTGATTGCAATTGCATTTACCGCAATCATTCTGTCGGGCACCCTACTTCTTAGTCTTCCGATTGCCACTCAAAGTGGTAAATCGACACCCTTCCTCGATGCTTTGTTCACGGCAACATCAGCCACCACAGTAACTGGGCTTAGCACCCTGAACGTTGAAACGCACTGGAATCTCTTCGGTCATGTGATCATTGGACTTCTGATTCAAGTCGGTGGATTTGGAATCGTAGGTTTTGCTTCCCTGGTAGGAATTCTTTTGAATGGACGCGCGACGCTGAAGACCAGGCTGAATGCAACCTCTGAGGTTGGCTCTAATGCCCCGAATGTCAAAGAATTGTTGCTCAACGTCTTGAAGATCATGCTCTTCTTCCAAGGGATTCTGGCTGCGATCTTGACTTGGAGATTCGCAACAGAATACTCATACAGCTTGAATGACGCCATCGGCCATGGAGTCTTCCATGCAATTTCTGCCTTTAACAACGCGGGCTTCGCACTATACAGCGACAGCATGATTCAGTTTGCTCGTGACGGTTGGATATTGATTCCGATTTTCACAACCGTGTTCTTGGCAAGTTTAGGTTTTCCGACCATCGCTGAAATTCGAGATCGCCTTGGGTTAAAAGTTGCCGCCATTTTCAAGCTGACTCCCGACTACACAATGCCCAAACAATGGTCGCTTAATTCAAGAATTGTTCTCTGGGCAAGCCTTGCTCTGTTGGTACTTGGAACCCTGGCTATTGCAATCTTGGAATGGAATAACCCGAACACGCTTGGACCCCTCACTAGTGCTCAGAAGGTTGTGGACAGCGTTTTTGCTTCGGTCATGCCTCGAACGGCTGGATTTAATTCCCTGGACGTCGGGTTGATGGAACCAACGTCATGGCTAGTGACAAGTACTCTAATGTTCATTGGTGGAGCAAGCGCTTCGACTGCTGGTGGAATCAAGCTTGGAACACTTGTTGTCTTGTTCTACATCGTTTACACGGAGATACGCGGCGATACTGCAGTAAACATTGGCAACCGCAGGTTGCCTCGTTCCATGCAAAGACAAGCTCTAACGATTGTTTCGCTGTATGCGGTTGTCGCAATCGGGGCCATTTTCATTTTGCGTGTATCAACCGAATTCTCGTTAGATGCGATTTTGTTCGAGGTAGTGTCCGCAGTTGGAACAGTTGGACTGTCAACTGGCATTACAGCCGACCTGCCTGCTCACGCCAAAATCTTGATGTCTCTATTGATGCTCTTTGGAAGATTGGGTCCAATAATCGTGGCAACTTCCTTGGCCCTTCGCCGAACCAAGAGGCACTTTGAGTATCCAAAGGAGAGGCCACTCATTGGCTAGAATAATGAAGTTCTCGATAGGAGCAAAAATTGGCTAATCGCCTAAAAACAATCGGTAAAGAAAAGCACGGTGCTTCAACAATCGCCGTTATCGGTCTTGGTCGATTTGGAACAGCACTCGCTCTGGAGCTGGTCAAGACTGGCCGTGAGGTTCTAGGAATAGATTCTGACGAGAGATTAGTCCAGGCCAACGCCGAAGCGCTTACTCAAGTTGTCCAAGCCGATTCAACCGATGAGGCAGCACTTCGTGAATTAGGTATTCCTGATTTTGACTCTGCAGTAGTTGCGATTGGATCTGACCTTGAGGCGTCAATCCTTACCGCGTCACTACTTCTTCAACTAGGTGTTCCAGAAGTCTGGGCTAAAGCCACAAGTGTTTCTCATGGACGAATTCTTCAGCAGCTTGGCGTGCACCACGTTATCTTCCCGGAGATGGACATGGGTAGGCGAGTAGCTCACATGGTTAGCGGTGAAACACTCGACTACATCCAGCTCGATGAGGATTTCGTGATGGCTAAGACCGAAGTACCAGAAAGCTTTAACGGCAAAACTTTGGCAGACATGAAGTTCCGCTCCAACCATGGAGTAACAGTTGTTGCAACGCGCAGGGAAGGCGAGAGTTACGAGCCATCATTTCCTGAGACTGTTTTACACACCGGTGATGTGATGATCGTTTCCGGAAGAACATCCAAGGTTGAAGAGTTCAGCCGCATGGGTTGGTAGTTCCAATAATTCTTGTCTGAGAATTTCCTACCCTTCTGAGTGGGAGCCCAAGAAATCAAGTGCCCTCGCTTAACCTTGGGGAGTGCATAAAACTACGGGTAAGACATTTCTGGCTGTTGCTCTGGCGGTTGTCCTAAGTGCAAGCTTTGCCCCGACAAGCTACGCCAACCCTGACGACGCGGCTGTTGATACTTCTACCGAGGCCGTTGCCTGCACCGCAAATAAGGCAATGGCGCAAAAGACTCTCGGTAAATTTCATGCCTACGTAATCAACGTCGATACTGGTGAAGTCTTGGTAGATGTCTTGGGTAAAGAACTCACCCCCTCGGCTTCAGTAATCAAAACCCTGACTGCTGTTGCAGCAATGCAGAAGCTTCCACTTGAGTACAGAGCGGTCACTCAACTGCTAGCAATTCCAAGCGAGCCCTCAACACTTGTTCTAAAGGGCGGTGGGGACTTTACCCTTTCTCGTTTGGGTCCCGGTGAATCAAGCGTCTACTCGAAACCGCCAAGGATCATAAACCTTGCCAAGCAGGCTCTAGAAAAGATTCCTATCGATGTTCCAATAACGAAGATCATCCTGGACGATAGCTACTTCAGTGGCGAAGCGTGGAATCCAGATTGGCCGGCCAAATACAGAACGCTTGGCTACGTTTCCAATATCACCTCTATTCAGGCAGATGGAGATCGAATTCAGCCCAATCGCCTAACCTCCTCTTACAGTTTTCGCAGAGGTAAGAACCCGGTGCTAACTGTTGGCGAAGCCCTGCGTTCATCACTCGGGGAGCGAGCACTCAATGCTGAGTTAGTAACTGGAATAACTCCATCGGATGCATACGTTATTAGTGAAGTCCAATCTCAAGATATGCGACAAAGTTGGCTCGGGCACATGCTCACTCACTCTGATAACACTGCAGCTGAGTTCATCGCTCGTCACGCAGCCAAAGCCGCAGGTCTGGAGGGCAGTATTGCTGGAGCAAACAAAGTTATCAAGCAGTCTCTTCGAGCGCTTGGCTTGAAGCCAAAGCCATTAGTGATTCGCGATGCATCTGGATTATCAAACGAGAACAGGGTGCATTCCAAAATACTTGCCGAACTGATGGTGAAAGTTGCGAAGGCAGAAAACGGACTTGATGCTTTGAAGCAGTGGATGCCAATTGCTGGAGAAACAGGAACCTTGAGATACCGGTTCCAAGGGAAATCGGCCATTGCTCGCGGAAACGTAATTGCAAAAACTGGATACATCCCCGGTCTTTATGGTCTGAGCGGAATCATAAATGCAGCAGATGGAGCACGTCTTGCTTTTGCAGTATTTGCACGAGCTGATGCTGAAAACGGTCTATCAGTCACCTACACAGCGCAAGGCGCTATAGATCGCGTTGTGACAAGGTTCTACAGTTGTGGAGCGTCACTTACCCAATAGGTTTAGTGGCAGAATTAACCCATGTCAGCAACAAGGCTTGAGCATGATTTGCTCGGTAATTATGAGGTTCCCATCCATGCTTATTGGGGTGTTCACACCGCAAGAGCAGTAGAAAAC
>Ga0208787_1001049_pt1 | contig 12523 bp, 9 predicted proteins | sample Wag4_2014_7_11_FD_187362 | JGI IMG/M metagenome (GOLD analysis project Ga0208787, IMG submission 187362) | Fresh water microbial communities from Ohio, USA - Utica-2 Time Series HT 2014_7_11 (SPAdes) (version 2) | ecosystem: Environmental > Aquatic > Freshwater > Water tank | place: USA: Ohio... | reverse complement strand
AAGCGAAGACCCCTGCTGAGCTTTCAGAAGCACTTGGCACTATTCTGGACGCAGAAACCAAGGAACCTCTGTTAGGGGCCACGGTTACCGCTACCCCGATGCCAATGGGCCCCAAAGTGGAGGCTACCAGCAATACCTTTGGTCAATATAGCTTGTTGTTAGAACCCAACCGGTCTTACACCATTGCTATTACCTTAAAAGGGTACATGGATCAAGTGCTAAATTTCTATTCCTCGGGGGCTGGCAACCAGGCAACTGTCAGTCAGGTGTCCTTGAAAAAAAATATACCCAGCGCCGCTAGGGGAGAGGAGGGACAGGCCGCTTTTGCATGGACGACCCCCACGGTAAAGGTATCCGATGCTGTAATACCTGCAGTTCCTGTGAGTGCTCCACAAGAAAATAAACCCGTGGCTAGTTCAATGGAGCCTGTGAAAACTATAAGTGCTCCACAAGAAAACAAACCTGCTTCTGCAGTAAGAAGTGCTTCTACAGAGAATTCTCCTGCTCCGGCGAAGGTGATGGATGGGTTTGCCGTGCAACTAACCGCATTTGTTACGGGCGCAACCGATGTGGAATTGAGTCAATTTGACGAATTAAAGCAGTATGGTAATTTTTACCAGATAAGAGAAGATCAGAAAAATAAACTTCGGATGGGCGTGTATACAGACCGCGCATCCGCGGAATATGCCTTACAAAAGGCGCGTGCGATCAAAAAGGATGCGTTTTTGGTGGAGGAAAAAAACATCAACCGCGATTGGGCCTTCCAACCGTTGATCGGAGAGCCAGTGATGAGCCCAATGATTGTGAGTAAGAATCCAGTTGCGGAGCCAGCGGCAGCACCCGTTTTAGTATCCACCGCAGCGCCGCTTTCCTATTCAGTTCGGATAAAATCAACGGAGGTAGGCAAATCAATGTTATTGAACGATTTGGCTGATCTCAGGCAATTTGGCTCCCTGTACACCCATATTGAGAGCGGTGTGTTACAGCTTAGGGTAGGACCTTGGACCTCGTTGGCAGATGCAGAGCGGGTTCAACAACAAATCGCCTCTAAAGGCTACAAAGAGGCCTTAGTGGTACTAGAAAAATCCCCTGTTGAAGCTTCCTCCAGCACCGCAGCCCCCGTAAAAGCCTCCACTCAGGAGCCGGTTCGGGACCCAATACCTTCTACAACCTTGTCTAGCACCACACCACGTGGCGTTTTGCCTGATCTGATAGGTGCTGGGCCTGCCCCAGCAGAAGTGATAGCACCAGTAGTGGTTGAAGAGGCAGAAGCAGGTGTGGAGTACATGGTTCGGATCTGTTCCTTATCGGGCGACTTGAGTGCTTTTGATGTAAAAAAGGCAGAACAAGCAGGAGGGACCGTAGATGCCAGAAAAAGTAAAACGGGCAGCTACGTATTATTACTAACCGGCTTTGCCCAAAAAGAGGAAGCAAAAAAGGCGACTCAAAAAATCATTGAGCTTGGTTATAAAGAAGCTTATTTAGTGAAAGAAAAACAGGGAGACGGAATTTTACGTCGGGTCGTGGATTAATATCCATTGGTTTTTATTGATAAAAAAGGCCTTCCATGTTGCAGTGGAGGGCCTTTTTTGCTTGCGGCAGAGTGCCTATCCCTTCTTGGTAGGGGAGGGAAATGAACGCTTGATTTTCCAAATGCCACACCCAGACTCTAGTCGGAAAATAGGTTTTATGGAGGAGGGAGGAGGAGGGGTATTTCAGGAAATCCAGCTCCGCAAGGAAGTGAATTTGGGAAGAAATAGGGGCGAATGTGAATTTTTTTTTCAATTTTTTTACCGTTTTTTTTCAAAGAAAAAAGTAGCACTCAATTGCCCCAAACTGCGAAGAAAAGAATACACCTTCACCAGCTCGGTTGAATTTGTCCACTATGGGACCCATGATCAAAGGAAATATAGCCCAAAAAAGGGTGTTGCAAAATCAAATAAATCACCTGGAAGCTTCAGCAGAAAGTAAAAAAAATACGTCGCCATACACAAAATTCTATTTTACTTCGCCTCAGATTTGATTCAGTTGCGCACAAAAAGGCCGGTGTTTTGTGGGTACTTAAATGAAGTCCGCCAACCTTGTTTTTGTATACATATCTTCTTTATTTAACATGATTGAACATTTGATATTGATCTCGAACCGCGTGGATGAGCTTATTGAAGAAGCAGCACAACCAACCTTTGACCCTCCTAAAAAAGGTTTTGGGAAAGCAGCTTACCACGAAGTAGATGCGGCCAATTTTATTTACGAACGACTATCAGAGGAAGACCAATCTAATCTCTTACGCAAAGACGTTATTTACTATTTGGTTGTCCATCGGTATGCAAGGCATCTTAATTTATCCAAACAATCTCAGCTTGCTGAGAAATTATTTGATAAATTAGATCCAAAGTTTACCATTGAACGCCAAGAGGAGATGTTAGAGTTGCACATCGATTATCTCCAGAGCATTGGGGTGGCGAAAGTGGATTGGTTCTGGTAGTGCCAACACGGAAGGGGTACGCCAACAATGCACTACCTTTGAGTGCTTTACCAACATACAGTCCAAAAGAAGTTGTCTAAGTCTCCGAGTATTCAGACAGCTTGAATTGAATTAGTAACGAATACCATGCGACTATTCACTTTTTTTGCGCTTACTCTTGGCTGCCTAGCCAGTTGTGCACCAAAGCAATCGAATTTGCTTCAGGAATGCTCTATTCCTTACGACACCCATCCGAACCAGACCCTTCGGTACGAGGAATTGGTGGAATGGTATCAGAAAATGGCAAGGCAGTACCCCAAGCAATTTCGTTTGGAAACAGCGGGGGCAACCGATGCAGGTGCCCCCTTACACGTAGCGGTAGTCTCAAAAGGAGGCCACTTTGATCCTGCTGCCATCCGGGCAGCAGGAAAGTGTATTCTCCTAATCAATAATGGTATCCACCCTGGAGAACCAGAGGGCATTGACGCGACCTGCTTGCTGATACGGGAGTTACTGACGAACCCGGCGAAGGCTCCACTGCTCGATCATTTGGTGGTTGTGGTGATTCCAGTCTATAACGTTGGTGGTTGTATCAACCGAGGTTCCAACAGTAGAGCCAACCAAAATGGACCGGAGGAGTATGGTTTTCGCGGAAACGCGCGCAATTATGATTTAAACAGAGACTTTATCAAAAGCGATACCAAAAATGCGCAGTCCTTCCATTCGCTTTTTCAGCGCTGGAATCCGGATGTGTTTATTGATAACCATACCAGTAATGGCGCCGACTATCCGTATACCATGACGCTCATTTCCACGTTGCCAGATAAATTAGAGTCTCCACTTGGAGCATTCCTAGAGCATGAAATGTTGCCGTACCTCTATGATGCCATGAAAGAAAAACAGTGGGAAATGATTCCATACGTTGATACCTACGAGGGCACCCCAGAATCTGGGTTGGTTGCTTTTTGCGACTACGGCCGCTACTCGACAGGCTATGCGGCCTTGTGGAATACCATTGGATTCATGCCCGAAACCCATATGTTGAAGCCTTTTTCAGATCGACTTCAGAGTACAAAAGCGTTTATGGAAACGACCCTTGAATTTGTTTCAACACACCAACAAGCAATCCTTAAGCATCGGGAGCAGGCGATAAAGACGACGCAAACCAAATCCGAATTCCATCTGGATTATTCACTCGACAAGGAACATGCCTCCGAATTGACCTTTAAGGGGTATACCGCCCGGTTCAAACCCTCCGAGGTGAGCGGACATCCTCGACTTTGGTATGATCGGAATGCTGCTTATGAAAAAATCGTTCCGTACTACAATAGGTACATACCCTCCTTAACCCTACAAAAGCCAGTAGCCTATTTGATTCCACAGGCTTGGGAACCAGTTGTAGAACGATTGCAACGAAATGGAGTGGCGATGGTCCGGTTGGAAGAAAATCTAGATTTGGAGGTGGAGTCTTATCGCATCGGGGAGTTTAAAAACAGAGAGGCATGGGAGGGGCATTATTTTCACCATCGCATCCAAGTTGAAAAAAATACCGAAATCCGTGCTTTCCGAAAAGGCGATTGGGTGGTTTGGATGGACCAAACCGCCAACCGATTCCTGATGGAGACGCTCGAGCCCCAAGCCCCCGATTCTTGGATGGCCTGGAATTTTTTTGATCCAATTTTAATGCAAAAGGAGTACTTCTCTGACTATGTATTTGAGGATTTAGCCGCTGATTATTTGAAAAAAAATCCAGAAATAAGGGCTCAATTAGAAGAAAAAAAGGCAAAGGAGCCTGAATTTAATGCGAATGGGAGGGCTCAACTAGATTGGGTCTACCGGCATTCTCCTTGGTATGAGCCTTCTCATCGGCTGTATCCGGTGGCGAGGGTAGTAGCTGCCTCTGCGGTACAAAAACTACCGCGCACCAACTAATTAATCACCCTAAAGTCTCTTTTCATCCACGTTTTAAAGGTATTAATATAAAACAGACCATCTAGTTCCTCAGAAATTCCGAAACTTGTGTTGTTAAATCAGCTGAATAAACTAAGCCGACAATGAGAAGAAAAATCATCGGATTTTCAGGACTTTCCTTGGCGCTATCCCTGCTTTTCACAGTAGAAGGTAGGACTCAGGAAACATGGTCCCTCCAACGTTGTGTCGCCTATGCCCTCGAGCAAAATTGGAGTATTCAACAGGCGAAGGCCGCTTCCCAATTGGCCGACTTGAGTGAGCGGCAGGCAAAAGCATCCCGATTACCTTCTGTAAATGGAAATGTAAACTTAGGGGAGCAGTACGGACGTACCATCGACCCTACGACTAATACGTTCGTGAACACGGGTATTACTTTTAACAGTATGAGCTTGAATGCAAACGTTCCCCTATTCACGGGGGGGCGCATTCAACGAAGCATCGACGCGGCCAAACTAGATGCACAGGCTTCACAGGCCGACCTCCTCCATGCCCGCAATACACTGGCTCTCCAAGTAGCACAAGCTTTTTTGACCGTCTTATTGGCAGAAGAGCAGCTAGCCAATACCCAAAGCCAATTATCCCTTAGTCAAAGCCAGTATACGAACACAACAAAATTGATTGAAGCGGGAAATTTGCCTGCAGGAGATCGATTTAATGGCATGGCTCAAATAGCACGGGACGAGCAAGCTGTGATTGCAGCCGAAAACAATCTAGAACTTGGCTACCTAACTCTAAAGCAACTGCTTCAATTGGAACCAAGCTTCCAACTTGTCTTGGAAAAGCCAACTATAGGTGTCCCATCTTCCGATTATGAAGTGCTCCAACTGGTAGATGTTTACGAAACGGCACTGGCAGCACAACCCAATGTACAAGCGGCATCCCTGCGCGTAAAAGGGGCAGAACGAAATGTGGGTGTTGCGAAAGCTGCTTACTTTCCTACTTTATCGCTTTTCGGCAACTTAAGCGCTAACTATTCTTCTCAGTTCAAATCCTTTGCTCCCACCGGGCTATTTGATACCTTATATCAAAACATTCTATTGAATGGCACCGAAATCCAAGTGGGTTTTCCACAACCCCAAGTCGGAAGCTCCGAAATCCCCTATTGGAAACAACTTGATCAAACCTTCGGACAAGCTGTTGGTGTTAATCTTGCCATTCCAATCTACCAAAATGGAAGAACCAGGCTTTCTGTAGAACGTGCAAAACTGGGTGTCATCAACGCTGAATTACAGAGCAATCAGGTGCGCCAACAGCTCAAAAACGATATCCAGGTGGCTATCGCGAATGTTCGATCTGCCAAAAAACAAATGGAAGCAGCTCAAAAAACCTTGGAGGCTACCCAATTAGCGTTTGAGAATGCTGAAAAACGCTATCAAATTGGCGCCTCAAACGCCTTTGAACGGAGTACCGCTAGAAATAGCTTTGATATCGCTACCAATAACCACACCGTAGCCAAGTATGACTACCTATTCAAGATAAAAGTCTTGGAATTTTACCTTGGCAAACCAATTGTTCCAGAACAATAATTAGATTTTGACCTTTCCAATACAAGTAATAATAACTTATGAGCACCAACAATAAACGAAAATGGCTCCCTTACGTACTGGTCCTGGCATTCATCGCTTTGATCGCTTTTGCCTGGTATCGTATTAAAGCAAAACCCAAAGGGGAAGAAGTCTATGTCGAACAGGTTCAAGCAAGATCAATTAAGGAAACGGTCAGCGGATCCGGAAAAATATTTCCCGAAACCGAAGTCAAAATTAGCTCCGATGTATCCGGTGAGGTGATCGAGCTGTACGTAAAAGAAGGCGATTCCGTAACCATCGGTCAAGTATTGGCAAAGATCCGGCCGGATGAATACCAGAGTGCCGTAGAACAAGGACAAGCCGCCGCTGGTACCGCCAAAGCACAACGGGAAATATCCAGCCAATCGATTAACAGCGCAGCAGCTCAAGTCGAACAAGCAAAAGCAGACCTCTTACGAGCACAGTCTCAATTGAAAGTGGCACAAAATGCCTTCAACCGAAGTGAAAAATTACTAAAGGAAGGGGTAATTTCTGCCGCAGAATTTGAAACAGCTCAAAATGCATTCAAAGCCGCAGAAGCAGGCGTCGCAGTGTCGGAAGCGACTGTCAAAACAGCCGAAACAGGATTGAAAAATTCGAAAGAAAATGTCCGAGCGGCTGATTTTGGAATCAACAGCGCTAATGCGCGCCTAAAAGAACTAAATACAAGTCTTCGAAAAACCATTATAACGGCTCCTGTCAGTGGGATAATTAGCAAACTGAATATTGAAAAGGGAGAACGGGTTGTGGGTACCCTTCAAATGACCGGTACGGAGATGATGCGGATTGCCAATTTTCAAAGTATGGAGGTCCAGGTAGATGTTAGTGAAAACGATATCAACAAAGTGGCGCTTGGAAATGAGACCGACATAGAAGTGGATGCTTATTTGGGTCGAAAATTTAAAGGAAAGGTAACAGAAATTGCTAACTCTGCTAGTAATGTCGGTACTGCCGCCTTGCTAAATTCAGATCAGGTAACCAATTTTATGGTGAAAATCCGGGTGGATGTCGAATCGTATAAGGATTTGATTCAGGACGGCAATCATTATCCCTTCCGACCTGGCATGTCTGCCTCCGTTGATATCTTTACCAACACGGTAGAAAGCGCCCTAAGTGTACCCTTAATTGCCGTAACAACGCGTTTGGAGGAAGAAGAAAAAGAGGAGGATGCTCCCGACACTAAAAAAACAGCAACCAGCTCCACCGAAATTAAAGAAATTGTTTTTGTTGTAAGCGGAGATACGGTAGCTGTTCGTGAGGTGCAAACGGGCATTCAAGATAATGACTTTATTGAAATTACTTCGGGCTTACAAGCTGGGGAGACAGTAGTAACTGGTCCTTACTCGGCTGTTTCTAGAAAATTGGAGGGAGGAAAAGCTATCAAGATTGTAGACAAGGAGGAGTTGAGAAAGAAAACCGAATCGAAAAAGTAAGCTGGAAAAAAGGTATTACATAAGAAGAGGCTTCCTTTTGAACGGGGAAGCCTCTTCTTTTTTGGCAGGGGAGAGATTATTATTGTAGTAACCTCAGGAGGTACTCTCCATATCCACTTTTAATGTACTTATGCCCTAATTGCTCCAAGCCTGCATCATCTATGAAGCCCATTTCCCAGGCAACTTCTTCAATACAGCCTACCTTTAGCCCTTGCCGTTCCTCTATGGTCTGAATGAACTGGCCTGCCTGCATTAAGCTGGTATGGGTTCCGGTATCTAGCCAAGCATAGCCACGGCCCATCGGACGGACCGAGAGTTTACCTTGTTCTAAATAGATCCGGTTGACGTCTGTAATTTCGTATTCTCCGCGTGGACTCGGCTTTAGATTTCGGGCAATATCAACTACGGAGTTATCATAAAAATACAGACCCGGTACAGCAAAATTGCTTTTGGGAACTTTGGGTTTTTCTTCTATACTAATCACCTTTAAGTCAGAGCCAAACTCTACCACGCCGTAACGCTCTGGATCGGCAACTTGATAGGCGAAAATAATGCCCCCCTCTGGTTGCTGGCAAGAGCGTACCATGTCACTCAATCCGGCACCGTAGAATATATTATCACCCAGGATGAGCGAAGCGTCGTCTTTCCCAATAAAATCAGCACCAAGAACAAACGCTTGTGCCAATCCGTTGGGTTCCGGTTGTGGCATGTACTCAAAGGACATTCCTAACTCCGAACCATCTCCCAACAAGCGTTGAAAATGAGGCAAATCGTGGGGGGTGGAGATAATCATCACCTCCCTAATTCCTCCCAGCATCAAGGTGCTGAGTGGGTAATAAATCATCGGCTTGTCGTACACAGGCATGAGTTGCTTGCTGACCGCCAAGGTGAGGGGATATAGGCGGGTGCCTAAGCCCCCAGCTAAAATAATTCCTTTCATAAGTGGTGTTATTTGATAGAGCAGGTAAGTAGCTGGTTGCCTTCAATGCTTCCTTCCAGCACATCTCCAATGTGAACCGGGCCAACGCCCGCTGGGGTTCCTGTAAATATCATATCTCCCTTGTGTAAGGTGAAGTACCTTGAAATATGACAAATCAGGGAATCAAAGGGAAAAATCAAGTCGGCAGTTTGCCCATTCTGAACCACCTCGCCATTTTTCTTTAACTGAAAATGAATATTGGACACATCTGTTAGTTGGTCCAAAGGGACCCATTTGCTCAGTGGGGCAGAGCGATCAAAGCCTTTGGCAATTTCCCATGGATGACCTTTTGCTTTCAAGCGGTCTTGTATATCCCGAGCGGTGAAGTCGATGCCAAAGGCAACGGCATCATAATAGCGCGAAGCAAATTCCGGCTGTACGGAGCGACCATTTTTACAAATCCGAAGGACCAGTTCTCCTTCGTAATGAAGGTCATTGGTATAGTCTGGAAAATAAAAAGGGCGGTTATTGAGCAGTAAGGCGGTATTTGGCTTCATGAAGATCAAGGGTTCCGAAGTGGGTACCGGATTATTTAACTCCTTGGCATGATCCGCATAATTACGGCCAATACAGAATATTTTCATAACATGCGTTTGTTGTAAGGTTGCAAATATCCGGACATTAATGCACTTTCTGCATTAATTAAAGGATTTAAGTCTTAAGCGTAATAAAAATTTGTTTAAAACTTATCGGGGGGGTAATTTGGATGACTTGCGATTACATTTGTGGTGGGTTTTACATGGTATGATAAATTACGTTTTCAAATAGGAAGTTGCTTCCATTATGTGGCACTATGTTTATACTACTCTAACTTTGGCACTTCTATATTATTTAAAGTCCTATCCAACTTATTTTTAAACTTAATCTCCTGATCCTTGTGGCTGGCATTTACCTTCATATCCCTTTTTGCAAACAGGCTTGTCACTATTGCAATTTTCATTTTAGCACTTCTTTGCGCCATCGCGATGAAATGACGGAGGCGATTCTTGGAGAACTTGTGCTCCGAGGTAATTACTTGGAAGATGCACCGTTGGCCACCGTTTATTTTGGTGGAGGTACTCCCTCCTTGTTACCAGTTGCTGATTTGGAGCGTATCCTTCGTGCAATAGATGAATGCTATGGGCTGCTATCCGATGCGGAAATTACCTTGGAAGCAAATCCGGATGATATTACCAAGGAATGGCTGTCGGATCTTAAAGCTTACACACCTATCAACAGGTTGAGTATTGGCATTCAGTCGTTTCAGGAACAAGATCTCACTTGGATGAATCGGGCGCACACGGCCCGCCATGCCCGCCAGTGCCTAGAGTTATCCCTGGCTGCAGGTTTTGATAATCTGACTATTGATTTGATTTATGGAGCACCTACCACCACAGATGCCTTTTGGGAAGAGAATTTGAGGGTGGCAGGGGAGTATGGCATTCCGCATCTTTCCTGCTATTGCTTAACGGTGGAGGAGGGAACTGCGCTTCATCATTTCGTAAAAAAAGGAAAGGCAGCACCGGTGGAGGAAGAACGGGCTGCCTACCAATTTGAATACTTAATGGACTGGGCAGAAAAAAGGGGATATGAGCATTATGAAATCTCTAACTTCGCATTGCCCGACAAGTATGCCCGGCATAACAGCAATTACTGGAAGGGGGAACCGTATCTTGGTATAGGGCCTTCTGCGCATTCCTTTAATGGTCATTCTCGGCAGTGGAATATTGCCAATAATGCCTTGTACATAAAAGGGATGGTAGAGGGAAATCCAGTCTTTGAAAGAGAAGAGTTGAGTCCTGTACAGCAATTTAATGAGTATGTTATGACGATGCTTCGGACGCAATGGGGTTGCTCGAAAGTACGGCTGACGGAGCTTCATCCTGATGGAGCTACTCAGTTTTTTGCCCTAGCCTCAGGCTATCAAGCCAGCAATTGGATGGAAGAACAAAACGATTCCTTTCGACTCACCAAGGCGGGAAGATTATTGGCTGATCGGATTTCCATGGAATTATTTATTTGAGTGTTATATCTTAAATAATTGATAATCATAATTATATATATTTAATATTTATAATTTTTCTTTTTTGAGAAATGAAATTTACAAAATAAGAAATGATCATGAGGGGTGCTATTTATGTTTGGATCATTATCTAACCAAAATTTTGTTTCTATGAAAAAAGTAAGTACACTTCTCGTTTTCAGTTTTGTAATCGGTGGTTTGTTTTTTGCCTCAACTACGCAAGCACAAGTAAGTAAAGGAGCCTGGATGGTAGGTGGTTCCGTCAATTTTGAATCGGAGGACGGAGAAAGTGTTTTCCAGTTCGAGCCACAGCTTGGTTATTTCTTGACTAATAAGCTAGCAGTGGGTGTGAATTTCAACATCGACGTAGAGGAAGAAACTCAAATGGAGTTTGGTCCGTTTGCTCGTTATTATGTGTGGAAAAATCTTTTTCCGCAGGTAGGTATGTTGTACAGCAAAACAGGGGAGGAAGACAGCTACACAGAATTTAACGTGGGGCTTGGCTATTCTTTATTCGCGAATGATAATGTGGCATTTGAGCCGATTGTCAACTACACTTCTGGTGATGGCTATAGCCGCTTTTACTTGGGCGTAGGTGTTCAGGCATTCCTAGGTCGTAAATAAGCGTACTAAGAGATTGTAAGCGGTTTACGAGGGGCATTCACCTTGTAAACCGCTTTTTTTTTCTTAAAACCGAGCGCACACAATGCAGCGATCGGCTTGTCCAAAGCTGGCTGAAAACAATAATTCTACACCTCCTGAGAATCGAGTTCGGGTTCGCGCCAAATCTACATCGTACGAAAGAAGGAGGCTGTATGTTTCTCCACTTAGCTGAACGGCGGGAATTAGGGCGTTTAAATGGAGGGATTGCGTAGAGGTACTGGTAGTCCGAGCATAAAGCCCCGTACTCCAACGGATATTCTGGTCGGTCTTGAGTTGAAAAAAGGACCCTAATAAGGCTTGCCACTGCAGGCTGTTTGAGCCAAGAAATGATTGTCGGCGGTAAAGACCTCTAAACTGCCATTGATAATCGGCGTAAGGAGCAGGCTGTAGGGTATAGGTGCCAAAGACCACCATTCCAATTCCCAGGCGGTTTTGGTTGTCGAACAAGGAATAGGCGGGTTTATTGAGGTGTTGGCAGGAGGCTCCCAATGACCATCCAGCTTCATTGCTATAGCACTGTACCCCTGCTCCAATATCGCCCTCCACAAAAGATTCGCGGAGGAAATCCTCTCCATTACTTCGGCTGGGATCAAAGTTCCCATTTTGATATTGTGCGTCAAATTTTAAATTTCCTGGATGCACACCAAATCCAATCCCTCCTACATTCACTCCAGCTGAAAGGAATCGGTCACCGCCAAGATGTTGGTGATAGGCGGCAGTGAGCATCCCTGCACTATGAGAAAGGCCACCAAGGAAACTAAAATCGCGTTGTACACCAATTCCAAACGCGTAATAGCTCTTCCTACTATTTTGCATGCAGAAGCGCATGTCTGCAAAAATACCAATTCCCTGATAGGCCTTTTGATGGCCAATATTATCCCACTGTCCGCGGTAAAGGCTGGTTACTTGGGTGCGTTTTGCAGAGCCACTACCTGTAGCCGCAGGGTTAAATAGTGACGGACTTTGAAAGCTGTTGACAAAATGAAAGTCCTGAGCAGACAAGCCGTTCACCAGACAGAACAATGCAAGGGAACAGATCCTAGTTTTGAGTGCCATTTGTGTTATCGGATAAGTTGAACGGTTCCAGTGAATGTTTTTACAGTTTGGTCGATGTACCGGATACGTATTACATAACGGTAAGAGCCCGCTTCCGCTTTTTGCCCTCGAAACTGACCGTCCCACCCATAGGCACTGTCTTCAGGTACAGCAGGACCCACAGTATCCAGTTGATCTACATCAAATACGTTTTCATTGTACTTGTCGAAGACTTGAAACTGTTCAATTCCTTGAATGGTTGGACTATCCGATCGAATGTAAAAGATATCATTGATGCCATCTTGATTGGGTGTAAAGGCGTTGGGAATAAAAAGTGACGCTTCTCTATCTACTTTCACACGGACCCAAACGGTATCTAATTTGCTACAGCCCAAGGCATTGGTGGCGGTT
>Ga0208787_1001047_pt1 | contig 12541 bp, 13 predicted proteins | sample Wag4_2014_7_11_FD_187362 | JGI IMG/M metagenome (GOLD analysis project Ga0208787, IMG submission 187362) | Fresh water microbial communities from Ohio, USA - Utica-2 Time Series HT 2014_7_11 (SPAdes) (version 2) | ecosystem: Environmental > Aquatic > Freshwater > Water tank | place: USA: Ohio... | reverse complement strand
TGAAAAGGGATACAGAAGGGTTTGGTGAGGAGTTGAAAAGTAATCTGGAGAAGAAAGAGTATGGCGACTGGAACGTGGGTTCACACATGATGGGGGAAACCATTCCCAAAGAAACCAATTACGTTGGCTTGAGTGCAGACAAAAAAGATGAATGGGGAATGCCTTTGTTGAAGATCAGTATCGACTACGACAGCAATGACGATAAGATGGTCGCAGACTATCAAGAGCAGCTCACGGAAATGTTTGAGAAAGCCGGATTTACAGATATTAAAACCACGGACTCCAACCAGGCACCGGGTCTTGATATTCATGAGATGGGCGGCGTACGCATGGGGCATGATCCGAAAACATCATTGGTCAACAAGTGGAACCAACTCCACCATTGCAAGAATGTGTTTGTGACCGATGGTGCCTGCATGACCTCCACTTCCACCCAAAATCCATCCCTGACCTATATGGCCCTCACCGCCCGTGCAGCAGATTATGCCATGGGGGAGATGAGGAGGGGTGAATTGTAAAACAGCCAGTCACGAGGCAAGAGGCACAAGGCAAAAGGCACAAGGCAAAAGGCACAATGAGAGAGTGATGAGGCAGGGGATTGAAAACATATCACAGTAAAAGTTGTTACAAATACCATGATTAATAAAAAAATCACACCTTTTCTGAATCTGCTGCTGTTTACAGGTGTTGTTACGGTAAATGCCCTTGCGAATATTTTACCCATCAATGGGTACAATACCGGACAGGTATCGGCTTTTTATCCCAATTTTTTTGTTCCTGCCGGTTTCACTTTTGGCATTTGGGGCGTCATCTATTTCATCTTGACCGGCTTTGTGGTCATCTCCTTTTTTGCCAGTTTTGGGAAGTTCGATGAGGCTGCAGGAGAGGCCATACAAAAGGCCAGTCCCTGGTTTTGGCTTACCTGTGTCATCAATGCCAGTTGGGTGCTTGTCTGGCACCATTTGTATCTCGGTATGTCTTTACTGCTAATGGTAGCCTTCCTTTTGGTTTTAATAAGGATGTTCCTTTTGCTCAAACCCCTGAAAAACAAGATTCCGGTCTTTCACCGCATCTGGGTGTACCATGCCTTTGTAGTTTACCTTGCCTGGATTTCCGTGGCCACAATCGCCAACACCACTGCTTTATTGGTTGGCTTTGGCTGGCAGGGTGGATTCTTGCAACCACAGGTATGGAGTGTGATGATGATCAGCATTGCCATCCTTTTGGGAGTGGTGATGGTTGGCAAACGCAAGGAACCTGCCTACGGATTTGTATTGTCTTGGGCCTTTTATGGCATCTATGCAGCTCAGTTAGCACAAGCGCGCATTGTTGGAATAACTGCGGCAATTGGGGTATGTTTACTATTGGCTTTAACCATCACCATCCTTATCAAAGTGCCGAAGCGGGCAGCATAAGCCTATATTCTGTATTTTTGCGCCATGATTAACAGTACACTTTGCCTGGAGGTTTTCCGCCAGTGTGTAAGCGATTTCCACCAGCACAATAATGTGGATGCACAGGCAGATAATCCTTACCCGGAGGCTTCAGCCGCTCATCTCCTATACCGCAAGCATTATATTGATACGGTTCAATGGCATCTGGAAGATATTGTAAGAGATCCGCATATTGATCCTGTGGCAGCACTCGCATTGAAGCGGAGGATTGATCAATCTAACCAAGACCGTACAGACCTGGTAGAGCAAATTGATGATTATTTTCTTAAAGCATTTGCCGGAGTAGTGCCATTGGATAAGGCCCGGGTAAATACGGAGAGTCCGGCTTGGGCTATCGATCGCCTTTCCATTCTTGTCTTAAAAATATGGCACATGCAGGAGGAGGTCAACCGCCAGGATGCTGATGCCTCCCACCGAGACAAGTGCAGCCAAAAACTTCACGTGCTGCTGGAACAACAACTGGATTTATCAACATCCATTGATGAACTTTTGGCAGATCTGGCTTCAGGACGGATGCACATGAAAGTCTACCGCCAGATGAAGATGTACAATGACCCGGCACTCAACCCTGTGCTCTATAAACAACAGTCATGAGCAATCCTAAGCGTGAAATCAGGACTATTGCCGTATTGAGGTTTTCCGCCCTGGGAGATGTAGCGATGACTGTTCCGGTGTTGAAGCGTGTCTTGGAGGAAAATCATGGCCTTGATATCATTATGGTGAGCGACAGCAGACTTGAAGGTCTGTTTAGCGGCATAGAAAGGGTTAGGTTTGCAGGATTCGATCTAAAGGGAAAGTTTAAGGGTATTGTTGGTATTTATAGAATTTACAACCAGCTTAATACCCAATTTGATTTTCAGGCGGTTGCTGACTTACATGGGGTTTTAAGATCTCACCTGGTCAGATTTTTTCTGTGGGTTGCAGGCAAAAAGGTTGCGTATATTGTAAAAGGTAGGGATCAAAAACAGGCGTTGACCCGCATAGAAGACAAAGTGTTTAAGCCACTTACCCATACCACAGAACGTTATGGTGACGTTTTTCGCAAAGTTGGATGTGAAGTAAGTACAAAGCCTTACTATATTCTAGGTAAAGGTCATTATTCCCAGTGGTTTGATAAAGCTTGGAATATAGTAGAACCAATCCATATCGGTTTTGCCCCTTTCGCCAAACACATGACCAAGATGTACAACCTAGACCGTTTCAAAGAGGTGGTTAAGTATTTCAACCGCGAGCCATACCGTTTGCATTTATTCGGCGGAAGCCGTGCAGAACAACTGGTAATCAAACAGTGGGAAAAAGAGTTCTATTTTGTTGAGCCTTTTGTGGCCGGTATCGGATTCAAAGAAGAGCTCGAGCTTATGCGAAAACTAAAGGTAATGGTTTCCATGGATTCCGCCAATATGCACCTGGCTTCGCTGGTGGATGTGCCTGTAGTTTCCATTTGGGGTCCAACTCATCCTTATGCCGGTTTTTACGGCTTCAATCAAGATCCGGTTCATGCCATTCAGGCCGACCTTTCCTGCCGACCCTGCTCCGTATTTGGTGACAAGGAATGTTGGCGTGGAGATCATGCCTGTATGCAGGAAATTACTACTGATAGGGTAATAAAGCAGGTTAAAAAAATCATTGGTGAATAATTAGGTACGCTGAATATTTTTTTAAAACCGTTCTAAATTATTCCATTTCAATTTCTTATACATTAGTGATAAACCTAATCCGTTAAAAAACAGTTTTTTTCCGTTTTTTTCACCTGATTATTCTTTGCGGATTATGCATTTTGCCTGACGATGCAAATCCGGCAATTTTTTTTGTGGGCTATCATTTTTGGTTACGGACCAATTTTGCGGGGAGAATCTGTGCCAGCAATATTGAAGCGTTTGGCAGAAATGGAGGGAAATGTGCAAGTATTTTGTTATCCAAAAAATCTACCTTTCACCATTGCTGATTTGCCGGTGGGATTCAGTAATTCCGGTTATGGGGTGGTAAAAAATGATTCAGGGCTCTTCATCTTTCCTCAGGGTACAGGTAGGGTATATCGTTACCAGAATGAAAGCATGCGTTGGAAAAGGGTAGATTCGACCTATTTTAAAGGTTATAATTTTAATTCGTTGCATTTTGGTATCGGTAATGAAATTTATTCATTTGGTGGTTATGGCTTTTGGCAAATCAATGGGATGTTAAGACAATACAATCCAATTTCAGGTGAATGGAACATCATTAAAACCAATAGATACATACCCTGGATGCTGAAGCATTACGGTTTGTCTAATTTCTACTTTCTTGATACGTTGTCAGGCAAATTGGTTGTCAATGGATTGGGTACAAATGGTTTGCAAACGCTTAAAGACCAGACTGACCCTGAAATTGGAACTGACATCTATGCTTTGGACATAAAGAATGGAGATTGGCAAAAGTTGGGCCATTTTCGGGATACGGCATTGGAAATGATTGGATTATTACCATGGGGTATTTTGGATGTGCATGGAAATGTGACAGATATTCCAAACAACAGGACGTACAAACTTGGGGAACAGCTTATTTCAAAATTGCAGGCTATAACTTACAGGTCAAATGCAAGTGCTGAATTACAAATTTCTTTCTGTAATGATAGCACCCTCTTTATTACCCGCAATGATCAAGATTATGACACCCTGATCATTACCCATGCAGATCTAAAAGATTTAAACATTCCAGTTTATGAAACTATCGAAACTGGTATTTTTAAAAACTGGTCAGGCATAAAGGAATATGGTGGACTCGTTTTGGTATTGACATCGGGGTTTATTTTGGGTCTTTTTATCAGAAGAGAAAAGTATGCCATTACAAGAGCATCATCCGGGAATGCCATTGAAGGTTTTACCGAGATCGACAAAAATATTCCCTCAATTCCTACTGCCCAAGCCGTTGCAGATATTCCTCAAAAAACACCATTCGAAGAAAAAGCGGTCACTTTCCGTTCATCCCGGATATTAGAACTCCTGGAAGAAAAGGAACGGTCGCTTTTGGAGTTCATCTATCATTATTCTGCTGAGGAACGGTTGACCACCATTGAAGAGATAAATAAGGTAATTGGTGTGGCCAACCGTTCCATGGAAGTGCAGAAAAGGATGCGCAGTGACCTCATCGGTTCAATCAATCAGAAAATGGGTTTGATCACCAAAGACAAAAAATCCATAATTAGCAAACAGCGTTCTGAATTTGATAAAAGGAGCTTTGAGTATTATATCCGTAGCGAACATATGGATCTCGTGGCGCGTGTTTTGGGAAGTAAATGACTCTTTTTCCGTATTTCGGTAGGTATTGCACAAACTTATTGGTAAATTTGCATGTTAACTGAAAACTATGATCAAGACAGGTAATATCACCGTTAGTATCTATACTGAGATGACCCCGAATCCGGAGACCATGAAATTTGTGGCCAACAAATTGTTGTATCCAGGTAAAAGCGTTGATTTTCAAGATATTGAATCTGCAAAACCATCACCTCTGGCGCTTGAGTTATTCAGTTTCCCTTTTGTAAAAAGTGTATTCATAGCTAGTAATTTCGTTACACTTACCAAAACCTCAGAAACAGATTGGGAAGACGTTAAACCTTCCATCAGGCAGTTTCTCAAAGACTACCTTGAAGACGGAAAGATTATTGTAAATGAAGATGAACTTCCCGCTACACAGTCTACTGATGGCAACATCATTCTGTCTGAAGATGGTGATGTTGTCAAAAGAATCAAGGAGTTACTTGAAAATTATGTAAAACCGGCTGTGGAAATGGACGGTGGAGCAATACAGTTCAAAAAATTTGATGATGGAGTAGTTACACTGATGTTGCAGGGCTCCTGCAGTGGTTGTCCTTCTTCTATGATAACACTGAAATCAGGTATTGAAGGCATGATGAAAAGGATGATTCCTGAAGTAACTGAAGTGGTTGCCGAAGCGGAGTAGATGCCATCATTTATCGAAATTCTTGCTGCATTATCCGGTATTATTTCAGTCTGGTTTTCCAAGAAAGCCAGTATTTGGGTTTATCCAACAGGTTTAGTAAACACAGTATTTTACATTTGGATCAGTTATGACGCACAGCTCATTGGTGAAGCTGTAGTCAACCTCTACTACACCATTATGAGTCTGTATGGCTGGTACAACTGGCTGCGGAGGAATGAAAAGCATGAGTTAATTGTTCAGGTCAGCCGGTCAAACCGGCCGGCTTGGATGCTTCAGCTTTCCTTTTTTATTTCAATTTATGGTATCCTTTTTTTATGCCTTAGTTACCTCAAGGGAGCTTTCTTTTCGGGGGCTATACCTTGGGCAGATGCATTTGCTTCAGCTGCAGCGTTCACTGGGATGTGGCTCATGACTCGTAAAAAACTGGAAAGCTGGATCTGGTGGATCATCACGAATATTGCTTCCATGCCTTTGTATTACAGCAAAGGATACATTTTTACGGCGGTATATTACTTCATTTTACTTATTCTGGCTATTTTAGGCTACTTCGAATGGAGAAAAAAAGCGGATGCCTATGCCTGATGTATTTATCAAAAAGATAGTACTGATCGGACCCGAATCAACCGGCAAAAGTACCTTGTCTGCATCATTGGCAGCTCATTTCTCTACCATCTGGTGCCGTGAATATGCCAGGGAGTACCTGCTGGAGCATGGTACCGATTATGATTTCAATGACCTGCTCACCATTGCCAGAGGTCAACTTAAGCTGGAAGACACCACTGCATCATTACTTAAACTCGAAACTAGAAGTACATCTTCTGAGAACCCTGCTGTGCTCTTCATAGATACGGATATGTATGTGATGAAAGTGTGGTGTGAGTTTGTTTTTGGTCAGTGCCATACCGAAATATTGGAGCAGATTCTGGAACGACGTTATGATGGATACCTACTTTGCAAACCAGATCTTCCATGGGTTCAAGATGAGTTGCGCGAGTACCCAGACCCAGAATCGCGCACCGCATTATACCATATCTACAGAGATATCCTGATCAACCAATCGGTTCCCTGGTTTGAAGTGCAGGGTAACGACCCCGATCGAACAGCTGCTGCCATTTCATGGGTGACTGAGTTGCTGAAAGATGGTAACTAGCATTTAAAAGAATGGCTTCATTATTTAAATTTGATCGCCGGTAAAATTTTAATAAAAATGATGCAACTGCCAGAACAACCAAAGTCAGCAGGACTGTTCGCAATACAGTCGTGGTCTGATAAGAAACTGACAGCTTTTTTTTACGGAACCTGGACAATCATCACCCTCATACAGGCATGGGGTACAGAGCTTTTTGATGATGAGGCTTATTATTGGGTTTACGCAAAGTTCCTTGACTGGGGATATTTTGACCATCCTCCCATGGTGGCATTGCTGATCAAAATGGGGTCATCCTTGTTGCCGGGGGAGATAGGAGTCAGACTATTTATCGTTATTGTTGGAATCCTAACCATTCGACTTACAGAACTTTTGGTAGCTCCAAGGAACCTCAGGCTTTTTTATGCACTGGTACTGCAAATGGGGCTACTCCAGATAGGGGGTATTCTGGCAGTTCCTGACATTCCACTGCTATTCTTCACCGTTTTATTCTTCATTGCTTTTCAGCATTTTGCCCACATACAGGGATGGAAGGAAACACTTGCTTTATCAATAGTAACAGCACTGCTCTTGTATAGCAAATACCATGGTATACTTATCATCTTATTTACATTGCTGTCTCATCTATATTTGTTGAAGAAACCACAGACCTGGGCTGTTATTTTACTTTCCCTGCTATTCTTCTATCCCCATATAAACTGGCAGTTGAACCATGGTTTGCCTTCTGTCACTTATCATTTATTTGAGCGACTCTCACCACCTTACCGCATTTCTTTTACCCTCGATTATCTTCTTGGTCAGCTATTGATAGCTGGTCCTCTGGTGGGAGTGGTGGTAATCTACGCAGCATTCAAGTTTAAGCCCAGGCAGCCAGTTGAAAAAGCCATGTACTGGTCCATGTTGGGGGTATACCTGCTTTTTTTCTTCAGTTCATTCCGAAGCAGAACAGAGGCCAATTGGACTGTGCCGTTGATTGTTCCATTGCTTTTGCTTGGCTACCGCTACCTAGTCGGAACAAACCAATTGCAACAGTGGGTTTACAGGTTATTGCCTTTTTCTCTGATTTTGATGCTACTGGTAAGGGTTCATTTACTTTTTGACATTCCCCTTCTACAGCAACTACCCAAAGGTGAATTTCATCAAAACAGGGAATGGACTGCTGCAGTAAAGCAGAAAGCAGGCGGTGCGAAAGTAGTCTTTACAGATTCTTACCAGCGGGCATCCAAATACTGGTTTTATACAGGTGATACAGCCTTTTCTCTCAATACTATCCGCTACCGGCGAAACAACTACAATATCTGGCCGGTGGAAATGAAAATGCTGAATAAACGTGTATTGGTTGTTGGGTCAACAGCCTCTGCGATAACAGGAGATACAATCAAAACAGAAAAGCTGAATCTTGTGAGCACATTTGATCAGCGTTTCCAGTCTTTTTCCAGGATTACAATGTCAACAAGTTTACCCATGCAAACGAATGCCAACGGTTTGCTGGAGACTATTGTAGCGCTAAGTGCGCCAACCCAGAAAACGGTGGACAGTGCATTGTGGTTCAGGCCTCGCGTGATGTTGGTGCTTTATCGGGATGGCAAAAAGCCTCCTATCATTTTGCCAACAGGTAAAAGGTTGTTTCCGGATTTTGAAAACAAAATGTTCATTAAAATAACGCTGCCTGATTCCCTTCGGGAAAAACAATATAAAGTACGCTGGGCTCTTGAGTCAAGTTTTGTTGAACCCTCAGTAAACAGCAGGTCTTATACACTTGTTAACGGGCGGATTCCACAATAGCCTTGATATCAGGGTCGCCATCAAGGTTATTCATCTGACGCAAGACCCATGGGTATTTGCGGCTCACATAAGGTGATATCGGTTTTATGGTATATCTGACTGGATTAGGTAGGCAGGATGCAATTTTTGCTGCTTCTATTCTGGTCAGTTTACTTGCTTTTTTATTGAAATATTTCTTTGCTGCCGCTTCAATACCGAATATGCCTTTACCCATTTCTGCTTCATTAAGGTAAACCTCCAGTATGCGTTTTTTCCCCCAGGTCAGTTCGATCAGAAAGGTAAAATATACTTCCAGTCCCTTCCTGAACCAGCTTCTTCCTTGCCAGAGGAAAACATTTTTGGCTACCTGCTGGCTGATGGTGGATGCCCCCCGGATTTTTTTTCCTTTTTTCTTTTTGTTGTAGGCAAGGGCATTTTTGATTCCTTTGATGTCGAAACCGTTATGGTCTGGGAAGAGCTGGTCTTCCGCAGCCAGAACAGAAAGTTTAGCTGCAGTTGACATTTCGTCAAGGGATACATGGGTTCTTTTAAATCCGTTGCCACTTAGCAGGCTTCCTATTTGGGTTATTGTAATCGGCGGGTCTATGAAACGGAGCAAGATGACATAAGTCAGGTGACTGATAGCAATAAAAAGAAATATTTTTTTGATAAGACTGATCACTGGAATTATTTGACTGGTATGTATTGTAGGTAGTAACGCCTGCCCAGTGGAACTGAGCGTCTGTGAATTTTTTGTAGGACGAGTCCGCTAGCCACTGTTCCTCCTGAAATGGCCATTGTTAGCGGCTCAATGGGTTGTTTGAGGTAAAGTCCATTTACACTGTGAAGGACTGCGTAGGCAGTCCCGCCAATGATAAACAGCAAACCATTGCGGATGAAGCCGAAGCCACGCTGAGGTTTGATCACTTCACGTATTTCCTTGTAATGGTAGCGGGAGAGGCCTACTGCAATGGTATCCCAGAAACTGGTTCCCCATGGAGTATATTTTTTTCTTTCATCGTATATATTGATGAAGAGACTATCCTTTTCTATCTTTTTGATAGTGCCTGCAACTTCGTTGCCGGCAATGGTGATGAAATGAACCTGACTGTAAGCAAGCCAGGTTTTGAGGGTTCTGTGTTTTCCTTTTTTCAAAACGATCATATCTGATCCCTGCGCATACAGGGAGTTGCACAATGCTGAAATTAAGACTGGTAGCATAAGCCGGGTAACAATGATTTTTATTTTCATTTACCCAGTATGAAGGTTCTGTAAACCATGGCCAGTCCGAACACCACCAGAATACTTCCCGCAATTTTGTTGATGATCCGTATATTCTGTGGTGTAAGCTTATGCCTTACTTTGGCTGCAAGCATCACCTTGATGATATCGGCGATAATATTGACAAGTAGGCAGATTCCAAAGAGGACAACCCTTTCAACGGTGGAGGATGTAGCCGCAAAGGCTGTAGCATTGATAAGCCAGAACAGCATTACACTGGGATTCAGGGTGTTGATCAGGAAGCCAGACATAAAGGCTTTGGTGAATGCTTTTGTACCAAACTGAACAAGCAGTGTGTTCTTATCTTCCCCGAAATAAACTGTTTTGAAAAACAGGTAGAAAATTCCTAAAGAAATAACAAATCCTGCACCAACATAACTGATGGCCGACTGAAAAGCCAGCGCATTGTGCACCAGTGATGAGAACATATTGCTGATAACAACCAGTATGATATCGCTCAGCCACACTCCGGCCACAAAGCTGAAGCCCCCTTTATGGCCATTGTTGATACTTTGTTTGAGGATAGTAAAGATTACCGGCCCTACTGAAACAGCAAGCACCAATCCCAATCCCAGACCCTTTACAATCGCTTCAATCATCTTCCTATACTACATTTTACAGGTTACGTTCCTGGAGAAACATTTTCCATTCATCCAGTTTGGCTCCTTTCAATACTCTTGGGAATTTATGCTGACCGCCCATCTTTCCCTGTTTATCCATGAATTCCAGGAATGTCTTTTCAGGCAGTACATCAACTATCAATTCTTTTAATGCGCTTTTACGTTCAACAGCATAATCATCATTCAACGCCATCAGTGCTTCGTCAAGTGTTTTTTTGAGTATGTTCTTATCAACAGTTTCATCCGTGCCAATATACCAATGGTGTCCGAAAAATCCCTCAATAGGAATACCGGTAACGGTAAATTCCATGACAGAGATATTGAGTTTTTCATTGGCCATTTGAATAGCTCTGTTCATGTTATCCACGCTCAGGTGTTCGCCAACAAGACTGAGGAAATGTTTTGTTCGGCCAGTGATGATGATTTCAGATTTTTCTTTGTTTACAAAACGAATGGTATCTCCAATGAGGTATCGCCAAGCTCCTGCAGATGTGCTCATCAGAATGGCATAGTCCTTGTCTTCTTCCACCTCATCAATCAAAAAGGCACGGGGATTTTTGCTGATATTACCTTCTGCGTCAAAATTATCTTCGTTGAAAGGAACAAACTCCAGGAAGATATGTTGATTTAATACCAGTTTCATACCGTCAGGATTTTCTCTGTCTTGGTAGGCAATAAAACCTTCTGATGCCAGGTACGTTTCAATATAGGTAAGTGGTTTGCCAAGCATTTTTTCGAAACCTTTTTTATAGGGCTCAAAAGCAACCCCGCCGTGGCAGAAGATGGTTAGATTTGGCCAGATTTCATGGATATTACGGAGATTATACCTTTTGATAATCATTTCCATGCATAGCTGAATCCATGCTGGAACGCCTACCACGAAGCCAATGTCCCAGTTCGGCGCTTCAGTTACGATGGCTTCCAGTTTTCTGTTCCAGTCGCTGGTGCGGGCAATTTTTTTACCGGGTCTGTAGAAAGGGGAGAACCAAAAAGGTGCTTTTTTGGCAGTGATGCCACTCAGGTCGCCAGCAAAGTAACCCGGACCTTTTTGTAGGTCTGTACTGCCACCAATCATCAGAAAACCCTTTCCAATGGTTTTCAGTGGAATATTATTGTAACTCCGCAATGAAAGAAGTTGCCTGATCATAACCAGCCTGTTTCCTTTCATCAGGTCGTTGGTTACTGGAATATATTTGCTGGCAGCACCCGATGTGCCGGAGCTGAGGGCAAAGTATTTAATTTTTCCAGGCCAGCAGACATCGGCAGATCCTTCGAGGGCTTTATGCCACCAGGATTCATGAATGGAATTGTAGTCAAATACTGGTACAGTTGCAACAAATGCCTTGACAGGGTCAGGCGACTGCAATAGCCTATCAAATCCGTATAATTGTCCAAATTGGGTGTATTTGGCCTTCTTCAAAAGCATGATCAGTACCCGGCGTTGTTGCTCAGCAGGGGACTTCACTTTCAGGCTCAATGCGTTTGCAATCGATTTAGGCAGACTATTTTCCAAAAATGCCATGGACTGCAAGGTACGCCATTTGTATTTTTTATGTTATTCTTTTGTATTTTTAACACACAAACTGAAATTATGAACAGACGCGAAGCATTAGAAAGGGTAGCGCTTCTCATGGGAGGCACTGTTATAGGCGGTGCAGCATTCCTGCAGGGCTGCAAATCCACTGATACTAAGGCCGCTGGTTTTTCAATCACTGCCGATCAGCTTGCATTTTTGGATGAAGTGGCCGAAACCATTATTCCGGCTACATCTACCCCCGGAGCTAAGGCTGCCAAGGTAGGTGCATTTATGCAGGTGATGGTTACCGATTGTTATGATCAGAAAGATCAGCAGGTATTTGTTTCTGGCATTACAGACATTGACAATGCTTCAAAGAAAACATTCAGTAAGGGTTTCATGGAGATTTCATCTGAAGAACGTACCAGCCTGCTTAACGGAATCAATAAGGAACTCAAAGCGTATAATGATTCTAAGAAGGACGGAGATCCAAATCATTATTTCGGACTCATGAAACAACTTACGCTGCTTGGGTTCTTTACCTCTGAGGTAGGTGCTACACAAGCCTTGCGTTATGTGGCTGTTCCTGGAAAATACGAGGGATGTATCCCTTACACCAAAGGTGATAAGGCTTGGGCGAGTTAAGAGAATAGTTGAGAGAGAATAGTTGAGTGCGTAAATTTTAGCGTAAATAACTGAGCGTTGAAGAGATTTCTTTTTTTAATTTCCCTTTTGCCTGCAGTCGCTTTTTCACAAACAAAAGACGAGCGGGAAATTCTTTCCATACTGGATAAGCAAACTCAGGCATGGAATGCCGGAG
>Ga0208787_1001046_pt1 | contig 12546 bp, 13 predicted proteins | sample Wag4_2014_7_11_FD_187362 | JGI IMG/M metagenome (GOLD analysis project Ga0208787, IMG submission 187362) | Fresh water microbial communities from Ohio, USA - Utica-2 Time Series HT 2014_7_11 (SPAdes) (version 2) | ecosystem: Environmental > Aquatic > Freshwater > Water tank | place: USA: Ohio... | reverse complement strand
AATACCAGAGTTTAAAATCCCAAAGCAAATGGATTCGCCATTATTGGCTAATCGTTTTGGTGGACCTAGTCAAATACTGCACACAACACCTGGCATATCTATGTTGAATTTTGACCAACTATTAACAGAAGTTTATAATTTAAATGAAGGAAATGTTAATCAACTTCTTCGCTATAAAGGAACTGGTGGATTAACAAACAATGCTATTTCTAGGGCTGCTAATAAAGCCTGGGCATTCTTTTTATTAATTCCTGACCTTGGTTGGAAATCTGCTGCTGACAACGCATTAGTGTATGGTATGACAGCACAACCAAAACAAATACTTTCATTTTTTACTGGTAGAGGTAAAGCAGGAAGTAAAGCCATTGCTGCTTGGAGTGGTTCAGAAAAAACTCAAGGTTTAATTAAATCTAGAATACTAGATGTTTTTGATAGAAATCCTGCTAAATATGTTTCTCCAGAAAAACGTAAAGCAATGCAGGCTATTCAAAAAGTAGATACAAGTTACACTACTCCTAGTGGTAGGGTAATTAAAAGTTCTGAATTAGTTTCTGCTGATGAATTATTTGATGCGTCATTTGAGGAACGTTTAGCATCTACAGTTATGGCTAAATACGGCAGTAAATTAACACCTGAAGAAAATGGTTGGTTTGCTGAACTATTAATGTACAACAATCAATCTATTGAATCTATGGTTCAATCAACAGTTGCTGCTAATTTTGCTAATACAATAGTTGATGGAACTGTTGCTGCTGAAATTTATGGTAAGTCTACTTTGTCAGAAGCCTTAGAGGCTGCTGGACGCAAAGCAACTGGTACTTATAAAAATGATATTTATAATGATTTAATAGATTCAGATAAAAACCTTGTACATTTTTCTTCTTTCTATAAATACTTTGGAAAGAATATCTGGAAAAATGTAGACTTTGGTTCATTGTTTGTGCGTAATGGAGCACTTAGAACTGCAGACAATGTAAATTCTTATGTAGATGATGCAATGAAACGCATTGGTTATACTAAATCTGATGCTGGTAAATGGACTGTACCAGAAAATAACACTGTAAGAGTAAAAGAATTTAATAGTGAGTTTGGAAAAACTTCTAGTTTAAGAGCAACTGGTTTAACAGATGCAGAAATTACTGAATCTATTGTCCGTTACTCTGCTGCTGAAATGTATACCGTATTTCACGGTAGTGCAGATGTATTTAATGAGCGCCTTTACTCAGCAATTACAAATAAAATACAAAGCGGTTTAGAAAAAGTAGCAAAGTCTCGTCAATTCCGTGGTAAAGATGCTATGCGTCGTACCGCCATTGGTAAAGAACTTGTAACTTTATCTCCAAAAGAAATAGCACGCCGACAAAAATATGAAACAGAACGCGGATTAGCCTCTAGTTATGTTCGTGGTATGTCTTTTCAAGAGTTTGAAGAATTAGCCAAAGGTTTTGGATTACAAGGTACAGTAAGAACTGACATTGATTTTCCACTTATGGTAAATCCACAATCTTGGTTTAAGAAAAATGGCAATATTGGCTGGGAAATGATGGACCGCCAAATAAATGATATCTTTTCAACAGATGCTTTTAGTATTGGATATCTTGAAGCACGTAGAAGTTTAAAGACCGAACAAGCAACATATACAGCCAGCCTTATTAAACAAGGTATATCTCCAGAAAATGCTATTATTCAGTCAAGTATTTATTTTCAAAATAAGGCTGCTCAAAATTCAATTAACAATGTTTTAAAATATGTAGATAACCCAGAGGTTAAAACACAATTAGCATTTAATCTTCGTGTTGCTGGACGTTTTTACCGAGCAGTAGAAGATTATACAAGACGTTTAGTTAGATTTAGTACTCGTCATCCAGAAAGAGTTTTATATCGCCTAGGTCATTTTAGTCAGGCTATGGATGGTAGTGGTATGACATACACAGATGACAATGGCACTGAGTATGTATTAGTACCTAATGATGGTGTTTTCTGGAGAACAGTAGCACCAGCCTTTGCTGCCGTGATGAATCCACTTGGAGCAACGCAAGCAGTACTTGGACAAAATTGGGACTTCTTTAAACAACCAGCCTGGAATCAATACACATTAAAGATATCTATGTTGAATCCAGGATATGCAGAAGGTTCAGGTTTACCTACACTTACTGGTCCAACAATTGCAATTCCAGTATTAGGTGCTAGACAATTATTAACAACTGCTGGTACACAATTAAAGTCTCCTAAATTATTAGAAGTAGCAGATGGTTTAGATAACTGGTTACTTGGACCGCAAAGTGATAACACAACCTGGCTTCGTGGTTTAATACCAACTAATTTATTAAATGCTTACGGTACATTACCTATAGCCGATAAGACTGGTGCAATGGCTACTGCTATTTATCAGGCTGGTGCTTATTTACAAGTTAATGATAAAACCAGAATGAAACCAGAAGATTATGGTAATGAAAAAAAATTAGGTCAATATTATGACCGACTAAGAACTCAGGCTTTTAATGTTATTGCTACTAAACTAGGATTTAATATTCTTTCTCCTGTGCCACTAGGTACAACAGAACCAGGAATTTTACCTGAGTTACGTGAAGTTGGAATAGTAAGTTTCCGCCAAGAGTTTAGCGATATTCTTCGTGGCGTACTTAGTGTTAATGCTGAATATGGATATAACTTGCAAGACCCAATTGGTACTGCAGTATCTATCTTTGCTTCTGAGAATCCAGATAAATTAGTTTTTACAGTTAGTAAGAATAGCCAAGAGGCTAGAAAAGCAATTAACTATACTCAAGAAACTAAAAAATGGGCTATAAATAACGTTAAGTTATTAAAAGAATATCCATCAGTAGGTTGGGTATTTGCCCCACATATTGGTGAGTATGACCCATCTGTAATAAACTTTTTACAGGCTACTGATTTAATATCTGAAAAAACAAATGTTTTTGATGATGACAATGCAGTACTAAGAAGATACTTGACAGAGTTGGCTGCAGTTAAAGACCGTCAATTATATTATGATGTAGACCGAGAAGTTCAACGTTTACTTAATGACCCAGAAAATCCTGAGCGAAATAACTTTATGTATCGTAAAGACCTTATGGAAAAAGGTAAAAATACCAAGGCAATGATTATGGCTGGTAATGCAGCCCTTGCCGAAGTATTAAAAAATAGCGACTGGAAAAACAGACAGTCTTTGTTAGGACGATTTAATAATCTTAACTATATGGCTAATGACCCAGAAGTTATAAAGTTAATGGAAAAAGAAAAGAATGACCTTGTTGTATCTAATCTACAAAAGATGACAGCATTGACTAATCGTATGCTAGTTGTTCTTGAAGATACAAAAATTCGTGGACAGTTTGGTTCAGAAGAAACATTGGAAAAAGTTTACCGAGATGGGATTAATAATTTGGAAAATATAATGGGTGCAAATTTAACTCTTGGTCACGCATATACCCACATTATTAGACCTTTATTAGATGATGTTTACACTACCCCAACAGTAGCGATAGCGAGACAATAGTGAAGAATAATCTCCAGTATTATATTAATGAAATACGACGCCAGAACCCAGGGCTATCAGATAAAGATGTAAATACTTATGCTAATAAGTTTTATAAGATGGACCCTAATTCTGATTATACTGGAAAGCGTACTAAGGCAGACCCTGCATTTAAATTATTTAATGCTAATGCAAAGGCTGGAACTACTGCTGCTGCTAACGTAACTCCTACACCTACTCCTACAAAAGGAACTAAGGTTAACGAGTCTTTAAATCAACCAGACTTTACCCCAATTGCTACTGGCACAAGAACAAACTTTCTTGAGTTCGTAGATGGTGCACTTGCTTATAATGCTGGCGGACCTGGTTCTATTAGTACGGAACCATTTGTTTCTGGACGGTCAACACCAGAACAACCTAATCCAAAACCTATAGTTATTCTTCCAACTGCTGATGGCAAGCAGTTTATAGTTGGTGATTTAGACCAATATGTAGCCGATTATATAAAAGCAATACCATCTGGAGATGCTGCTTATTATAAAACACAGTTAAAAGATTACTATACGACTACTGATGCTTTCAGAAAGTCAGTACAAAGTGGTCCTATTTCAGATAAAGATGAAGACTTTGTAAAGGCTATTAAAAAAGCCTTACAGCAGATTACTGTAAATAACTTTTTTGCTGGTAAACAAGTTGGTGAGGCAGTACAAGATAAGGCTATTCAACCTAGTCAGGCTAATGCTCAAGGCTTTTATAGTTTTGATTCCTGGGTTAGAAGTCGTATCCAAGTCCCAGAACCATTTACAGAAAGTCAACGTAGTAGTGGATTAACTACACGAGCAGACGCTTTAGCAGAGTTTAGACGTACAGTTCAACAGTATGTTGGTGAATTTGATTTAGTAAATAATTATGATGCTTTGGCTGAGGCATACTGGCAAAAACTTCACAAAGAAGAAAAAGCCAGAATGAGTCAAAGCGTAAGTACTACTGACCCAATTACAGGTAATAGAACTACTAGAGGTACTTCTTACACACAACTATCTGAACAAGATAGATTAGAAATGCGTATTAATTTTATTACTAAAGGCGCTATAGATAAAAAGGGTAAAGTAATAAGCACTGGTATTAGAGAAGCAGAACCACTAGAACTGCAAGATGCTGGTGGTACTATTGGTGATAACTATACCAAACTAAAAAGTTATGCTTATGATTACGGTGTAAAATTATCAGATGCTCAAATAAAAGAAAAAGCAGCCGAGTCTTTATTGCCAGGTGGTTCTATAGATGAACAAAAAAGAAGTATTCAAATGGCTTCTCGGGCTTTATATAAAGGTTTAGATTCATACATTCAGGCTGGTTTAAAAGTATCTGATGTTGCTGACCAATACAGAAATCTTAAAACTACCGAATTAGAATTAGCAAATGGCTCTGTAGATATATTTGATACAGATGTTCAGTCTGCTTTGACTGCAGATAAGTTGATGGACCCAATGACTTACACTGGTTTGCTTCGTCAAAATCCAGATTGGAAATACACAAGAAAAGCCAATGAATCTGCAGCGGGTCTTGTAGATACAATTCTTAAAACTTGGGGGGTTGTAGGTTAAATGGGTTATTTAGATAATCAAAACTGGGAAAGAAATTATAATGCAAAAAATCAATATGGTGCTCCAACTGAAACAGTAGTTATTGATGGAAAATCATATACTGGAGTAAATCCAGGTAAAGGTAGACCACCTGCTGCTACAGAAATAGGAATGGTTTCACCTTCATCTGGTTTAACAATTACTGGTACTGAACGTAATGCTGCTAAAGAAGCAGAAGCCAAAGCAATAGGTTATACTTCAGAATACATAGCATCTCGTGGTGGTATTAATGCACAGGGATATTTTAATGATACACCTCTATCTGGACAGTTAAGTGCTGCTGAACAAAAACAAGTAAGAAAACCAGATGGTAGTACTGATACTACGGCTATGGCTCGTATTCTTCAAGAAAAACAAATAAAAGAATTAGTTGCTCAAGGAGTTTCAGAGGCTGATGCTTATAAAAGAGTAACTAGCCAATATGGTCAATATGCTATTTCTCCTACAGCATCAGCAGGTGGTTATGATGCTAATGGTAAACCAGTTGCAGGTGGACAGTATGATGCTTCTGGTAAATTTGTAGGTACTACTGCGGGTGGTACTACCGTTGGTGGTGCTGATAATGTATCTCAAGAAAAGCGGGACGCTTTTGCTCTTGTAGAACAGACTATGCGTAGTTACGGATTTAATCAAACAGAGTTAACTGAAATATTAAATTATGTTAAGACTGGTTTATTAGACCCTAGAATGGGTGCTAATCAATTAGTAATTGAATTACGTAATTTACCATCATATAAAACTAGATTTGCTGGTAATGAAACTCGTAGGGCTGCTGGACTAAATGCTTTATCTGAAGCAGAATACTTAGCCCAGGAAAAAGATTACTCAGAAACTTTAAGACAATTTGGTCAACAAAGATTGGCAACACGAGCACAGTTTTCTACTTTAATTGGTAATGATATATCTAATAGTGAATTAGGTAAACGTGTTGGTATAGCCGTTAATCGTTTGGATAATACTAATCCAGCAATAAAAGCACAATTAAAGGCTTTTTATCCTACAATTAATGATTCAGATATTGTGGCTTTTTTCCTATCACCAAAGGAAGCCTTACCAGAACTAGAGGCTAAAGTAACTACTGCTGAAATTGGTGCTACTGCTGCTCAATATGGTTTAGAAACTGACCTTGCAAGGGCTAGTGAACTACAAAGATACGGTGTTGATTTAGCAAGAGCCCGTCAAGGTTATGAAAACATAGCCCAAATATTACCTAGAACAGAAATGTTAAGTGATATATATAAGCAGACTGGTATTGACTATAACCAGACTACTGCTGAACAAGAAGAATTTAAAGGGCTTGCGTCTGCAAGACGTGCTCGTAATCAACTAGCCCAATTAGAAGCAGCAGCATTTAGTGGTGCTTCTGGACTAGGCAGAACTTCGCTTACAAGCAATATAGGCGGAGCAATATAAGAATCCCGATGTGGACTGACCAGCCCCACACGGTGTATAAGACTGGTAGCAAGAGCCAGCCTATCTACCCCTGGATAGAACTGTGGCTTGCGACTAACAACGAATAGAAAGGGTGGTTACTATGAGTAACAACTACTGGGATGAAGAAGAAGACGAACAAGATACACCAGAGCAGCAATTAACTGGCGATGATTTAGTTAAGAAACTAAGAAAAGCCAAACGTGCTGATGAAAAGCGTATCAAAGAACTATCCGAACAACTTGAAGGATTCCTCAAGGAACGTAAGGAAAGAACCGTCACAGAAGTCCTAGCAAAAAAGGGAGTAAACGCTAAGGCTGCTCGCCTAATACTTAAAGATGTAGAGGATACCACAGAAGAATCTATTGATTCTTGGCTTCGTGATAACGGAGATTTAATTGGTTACAACCCACAGGCTGAAGTAGAGGAAAAGCAGAAAGACCTTGCTGCATTACGCCAGCAAGACATTATTACCCAAGGCGGAATTGCTCCAGACAAAGCCGTAGATTTAGAGCGACAATTAGAAAATGTTGACTCTATAGATGATTTAATGAATCTTCTACGTAATTCCTAATCCGTTCATAGTCACTTGGAGGTGACGCAAACAATGGCAAACGCCTATACAGATACAGGTGCTTCCTCTCTTGGAGGTACCACTGGTGGCGCAGGTCTCGTACAGAAGGCATATGACCGCCTTCTAGAGTTTGCTCTCCGTTCAGAACCACTACTTCGTTCTGTCGCAGACAAACGTCCTGCCCGTCAGGCTTTTCCAGGCTCAACAGTTGTTTTACAACGCTATGTTGACCTAGACCAAAAGACCTCTACTTTATCTGAGACAACAGACCCAGATGCAGTAGCGCTCTCAACACCGACTTCAGTAACCATTACTCTTAACGAGTATGGTAATGCAGTCCTAGTAACCCGTGCACTTGAGTTGTTCTCACTTGCAGATGTAGACCCAGCAATTGCAAATATTATTGCATATAACCTTGCTGATTCTATTGATGCAGTTGTGTCTTCAACTTTAATTGGCGGAACAAATGTAATTTACGGTGGAAGCCGTACATCTACAGCAACTATCACTGCCTCTGACACAATTGACTCAGCAGACATCCGCAAGGCTGTTGCTAAGTTACGTGCCAATAAGGCAAAGGCTCGTCGTGGTTCATACTACTGGTGTGGTATTCACCCAGAAGTTTCACACGACCTTCGTGCAGAATCTGGTAACTTGGGCTGGAACTTTGTTCACGCACAATCAGCACCTGCCGTTGATAATATCTGGGCTGGTGAAATTGGAGATTACGAAGGCGCATTCTTCGTAGAGTCTTCACGTATCCCATCTGCTAAAAATGGTGCAGACCAATCTGCTCTTACAACAACCGCTGTAACTGTTGCAGGTACTTCAGCAGGCTTCACCTTTGGTGTTGCTTCTTCTTCAGTAATTGCTTCTCGTGCAGAAGTTGGAGATAAGATTGCTGGAACAGGTATTGCTTCAGGTGCATTGATTTCTGCAATTAGCACAACTGGTTCAACCACAACAATTACTGTAAACACAGCAAATACTGCTGCCGTTACTGCTACAACAACTGTAACTGTAACTCCAGTAACTCGTGTATTTGATACTCTGCTATGCGGACAGCAAGCAATTGCTGAGGCTGTAGCAGAAGAACCACACATCGTTATCGGTAACGTAACCGACAAGTTGATGCGCTTCCGCCCAATGGGTTGGTACGGCGTACTTGGCTTTGCTCGCTATCGTGAGGAAGCGTTGTATCGTATTGAAACAGGTTCTTCAATCGCTGCTCTTTAGTTGATTGACTGTAAGATACTGTTTAAACGGCGAATACGTTGCAGTATCTTGCGGTGAGTTCATTAGGAGGACTTATGACCGAATGGCTATTTAAAACACCAACAGTAGAAGAAGGTCCCGCTGGTCAATCTCGGTTATTTTATTTTTATAAAATAGACCGTGGTATAACTATTGTTAGAGAACTAGATGGTGACTATGCACAGGTACGTTATTTACAAGATTCTGACTATGCAACATATCCAGAAATTTATCAAGGTGGTTATAACCACACAGTAGATGATGCTACTAAAGCAAGATTAATAGCAGGCAATGTTGGAGTAACAGAAAGTAATTTTACTGCATTATGAAACATTGGGAATATCATCCAGAACCAGTAGATACTTGTTTTGGGTGTAAAGGATTATCTTTACAGATGAATACTGGAGACGCTGATAGTCGTAGGTCTATGCCTAACAAAGCGTTTAACGCAGAATTGAATGCCTATAAAGAGGCGAGAGCCCAGGGTATTCAGCCAAATGGAACTTCTATGACGAAGATTCAAGAGGCAGTAAAGGCTAGTGAAGCATTAGGTAAGCCGTATGACGGTAACAAAATGCCACCAGCAAAACATATAAACAAAAAAACAGCAGCGATAATGAAAGAAATAGGAGCATAAAATGCCAATGGTAAATGGAAAGAAGTTTGCTTACGACAAAAAAGGTATGGCTATGGCAAAGAAAGAAGCCAAAAAGTCAGGTAAGAAAATGACTATGAAAAAGTCAGACAAGAAAATGTCAATGAAAAAAATGGGTAAGAAGAAGTAATAATGAGTATCGGTAATAGAATCAAAAGAGTAGCCCGTGAAGCACGGGATATTCCAACTGCTTGGGGTACTAGCGTATCTGCTCAGTATGATGCCCGTGGTGGTAATCCAGATGATGAAATGTTAGCCAAAAAAAATCTAAATCGTTCTAGCAAAAACTGGGATAGACAACTTAAAGAGTTGGCTCAATCAGTACTAAGCGGTAGAGAAGGTACTCGTTCAGATGAAATTAATGAATACCTTAAATACAAAAAAGGCAGCAAGAAATGAAGGCTAAAAAAGGTATGGGCTTTAAAGCAGCCCAAAAATCTATTGCTAAAAAGCAGGGTATTTCTATGGAATCCGCTGGTGCAATTCTAGCCAGCGGTGCCCGTAAAGCATCTGCTGCAGCCAAAAAGAAAAACCCTAACCTTAAAAAGGTTAAAAGCAAAGCAAAGAAAAAGTAATGTCATCAGGTCAATATAAACGACACGATGGCTTTAATCCAATACAGATTAAAAACGGAATGATTGTAAGACTCCGTAAAGATGGAACTGTCAAAGCAGTTCTGGGAAAGTATGGGGAATATGGAAAAGAAAAAGGACTCAAGACTCGCTAGAGCGGGCGTGTCTGGTTTTAATAAACCTAAACGCACACCTAATCATCCAACTAAATCACACGTTGTTGTGGCTAAAGAAGGCAATCAAGTAAAGACTATTCGCTTTGGTGAGCAAGGTGCTAAGACTGCAGGTGCTCCGAAGGCTGGAGAGTCTGACAGAATGAAAATGAAACGTAAATCTTTTAAGGCTCGTCATAGCAAAAATATAGCAAAAGGAAAAATGAGTGCCGCTTACTGGGCAGATAAGGTGAAATGGTGAAGAAGAAACTAACTCCTTCTCAAAAAATAGCAGCAAAAAAACGGGCTAAAGCAGCGGGACGACCATATCCAAATTTAATTGATAACGCAGCAGTAGCAAGGAAGAAGGGTAAGTAATGGCAACTGGCACAGCAGGTAGTTCTTTTACCAGCGAGTTAAATCGGCTGGCTAATGGTGGGACATATCCAGCAATTACTGCATATTTAGCACCTACTCAGGCTGCTAATGAATATGCAAACACTACAGGACTAGCACTTATTGGTGCTTTAAATAAGGTTGCTGATGCTAATCGCCAACCTAATGACTATAAAGCATTAGGTGGTATTTGTAATGAACTTGCTGGTACTACAGGACTTTCTCCAACTGATGCTTTAAGGAGCATAGACTTATGACATATACCCTTGCACAAATGATGGATGAAGTTCAAATTAATTTATCTGGATATACCTATCAACAAGACCGTTCTACATATTTAAATTCTGCAGTAACTACAACTACTTCTCCAAGTTCATCACCATTAATTCTTAGTCTTGCATCTACACAAGACTTAGGTAAAGGTATTGTTGAAATTGATGACGAATTGTTATGGGTAGACAATGTAGACCGTGTTGCTAATACTGCAACCGTATCTCCGTATGGTCGTGGTTATCTTGGTACTACTGCTACTACCCACGCTGTTGATGCAAAGGTAACTGTTAGCCCAATTTTTCCTAGAGATAGTATTAAGAAGGCTATTAATGACACTATCCACGCAGTTGGTGGTGCGGTATTTGCTACTAAACAAACTACATTTACATATAATGCTGCTGTAACTACATATGAATTTCAAGATTTATATGTAGAAAATATCTTATCTGTATCTTGGCAGGACATTGGTCCTACTAAAGAATGGATTCGTGTTAATCGTTGGTCATTTGACCCATTTGCAGATGTAACAACTTGGGGTACTAATAGCCAAACCATAACTATTGGGGATGTAATTATTGCTGGTAGAACTGTAAAGGTTATGTATGCAACAGCGCCTTCAGTGTTTACTTCTACTAGCCAAGATTTTGTTACACAAACAGGACTATCATCTAGTGTTAAAGATGTAGTTATTCTTGGTGCTGCGTATAGACTATTGCAATATCTAGACCCAGCCCGTGCTGCTCAATACAGCCCACAGGCTGATGAGATTGACGCTAAGCGTCCGTTCGGTGCTAGCAATAACGCAGTCCGACAACTCTTTGGTTTGTATACCCAGCGTCTCAATGAAGAACGCAGTAAACAACAGAACCAATATCCCCCACGAGTTCATTACAGCGCCCGATAGGAATATAAATGACAATACGCCAATACTCATCTCGCTCACAACAAACTACATTAACAGCAGCAATTACTTCTGGTGCTTCGTCTATAACTGTAGTATCAGGTACAGCACTGTTAGGTGCTCAGACAATTCCAGCAGGTCGTACATTTACATTAGTAATTGACCCAGATACAGCACTTGAAGAAATTGTAGATGCTACCGCTAATCCCAGCACTAATACTTTTACAATAACTAGAAGCGTAGATACTGTTGGTGGTGCTCAAGACCACTCGGCAGGTGCAGTAGTACGACATATGGCAATTGGTCGTGACTTCCGTGATGCTAATTTACACGCTGAAGCAATTGCTTATTATAATGATGGTAGTGGTACTGGTCATACAATGCACGGTATTGGCTCAGGTGAAGGTGACGTAGTAGGTACTGATAAAGCACAAACTCTTACTTTAAAAACTTTAACTAGCCCTACAATTTCTAACCCTACTTTTACTGGTACAACTTCTGTTGCTGCTAGCGTTGTATTTGAGGGTTCTACAGCAGATGACTATGAAACTACTTTAACTGTAGTTGACCCTACTCAAGACAATACAATTACTTTACCTAATACAACAGGTACAGTTACTCTTCTTACTGCATCTCAAACAATTAGTAATAAAACTTTAGGTTCTAATCTTGATGCTGGTGGTTATACAGTAACTAATCTTGCTACTCCAGTAAATCCTAGTGATGCAGTACGTAAAGACTTTGCTGATGCACAGGTAGCAGCAGCAGCAACATCTGCTGCATCCGCTGCTACATCTGCTACATCTGCTGCAACTTCAGCATCTAGTGCATCTACTAGTGCATCTTCAGCATTAACTTCGGCTAACTCAGCAAGTACTTCAGCAGCATCGGCTTTGACTTCTGCAAACTCTGCAGCAACTTCTGCTTCAACTATGGCAGCATCTGTTGCAGCAGCATCTGCTTCGGCTACTGCTGCAGCCACAAGCGCTACCAGCGCTGCTGCTTCGGCTACGGCTGCTGCTACATCAGCATCATCTGCTAGTACATCAGCCTCTAGCGCATTAACATCTGCTAACTCTGCTTCTACTTCTGCTACATCAGCAGCCAATAGTGCAACTGCATCTGCTACTTCAGCAAGTGCTGCAGCAACTAGTGCAACAAGCGCAGCAGCCTCTGCTACTGCAGCAGCAACC
>Ga0208787_1001044_pt1 | contig 12554 bp, 24 predicted proteins | sample Wag4_2014_7_11_FD_187362 | JGI IMG/M metagenome (GOLD analysis project Ga0208787, IMG submission 187362) | Fresh water microbial communities from Ohio, USA - Utica-2 Time Series HT 2014_7_11 (SPAdes) (version 2) | ecosystem: Environmental > Aquatic > Freshwater > Water tank | place: USA: Ohio... | reverse complement strand
CTATTATTTTTGGATTTTCTTCTCCAAAAACAAATAATTTTACCTCATTAATTGTATTCTTAATATAAGAATCTATTGCTTTTTGTTGTCTAACTAAGACCTCAGACGCATTAGTTGCTTCATATAAAAATACATGAATGCCATTTTGATAAAATTCTTTTATGCTAATTTTTTAACGCCTTGTGTTCATAATAGAAATTAAATGGTTCTAGTATGCCCGTGGAGGATCTTAAATGTAGGAAAACGCAAACTGATGCCACCGTCTTGATTTTCGCTTTCGCTAAAATATTGAACAGTAATAATTTTACCAAGAATCTGTTTGGGGTGGCTATAGAACTCTTTACGTTGATCTATAGTAAAACCACTACCTACTCTAACATCATAATTTTTATGTTTAATAGTCACACAACTAAGCATAGTTTCTTCTGTCTCTTGACCATCCTTAACATAACGAAACGGGCCAAATTCAACATCAACGACTGCATATTCATCATCAAAAAACTTTTTAACTTTCAGTAGGTCTTTGGATCTCTTTCCTTTATATGGATCGTCTGCTCGTAGCATAACACCTTCCCAACCATAATCTGCGGCTTCTTTAACCCACTCCTGAAAATGTTCATCATTATGAATTAGTTCTTGTTCAAGCAGAGTAAGACAAGGACATTCATTCTTGAGCATAATCTCTGTCAGATTTGCCAAACGAATAGAATATGGTCTATTGGACTCTCCTTTTTTGCTGTAAAACTCATCGTGAGTTATTAGGTCAAAAATCTTATACGAGGGGTTGGGGATTGTATGACCTTTCTTTTTAAGTTGTTTCATAATACCTTGAAAATCTTCATTGCCGTTATCGTCAACCAAACACAATTCACCATCTAATACTATATTGGTAATACCAAGAGCCTTAATGCCACCAGCAACAACACCAAGAGTATCGAATTCTTTTCCTGTGCGGGAGTAAAAAGTAGTTTCGCCATTATTATCAATAATAGCGATACATCTAGCACCATCAATTTTTCTTGAAACATACCAGCCATCCTTCCAGTTTACAATATTGGGATCATATTTATCTGCAAGAGCAACACTAAACTCTGGAATATGATCTGAAATAGCCTTATTAATTATCTTGTCGCCCGCCCTAGTCTTAAGGTCTTTATCAATAATGCAATGAATCAGTTCCTCATATTCTGGAAACTTATCAATAAACGTATTCACTGCACCAATAGCATCGTGACCAGTAACTTGACGGTCTTTTAGAGCATTGAGAAGAAAATAGATTTGTCCAAAATCTTTACCTCTGAGTTTTGACTTCTTCTTCAGATTATCACTGGTCACATTATACTGCCAAAGAGGATGATAGGTATACAGTAGAATATTCTTGGCAAAAGTTGCAGCATCACTCTTATGATTGCAATAATCCTCAATAATACCCTGCTTATCAATAGTGCTACTTGTGGCCCTCAGATCACGAACCATACCCCAAACATAATCAAAATGATGCTCGTTTTTCATTCCAAAAGTCTCCTGTGTTTCCACTATCATAGCATATCACAAACTGCTTGTCAAGTATCGTCTAATCGTCTGCGTTTCTTGAACACAATAGCCATAGATTGAACCAGATCACTACCAGCGGTCTGAAACCAGCATGGAAATATAGCATGAACTATGAGGCAACAGCCCGCTATTAAACACAACAATCCATGAAGAGTTGCAAATTTAAAATGCTGGCAATATGTCATATTGTTTTCTATTAGATGTTCTTTAATCTTGTTTTTCATATTGTTTTTACCTTTGCCTTGAAAAAAATAATTTTATTATATTACAAGTATAAGACATCTTTTTATAAGGAATTAATATGGCTAAAAAGTATTGCTGGTATTGTGATAAAAATCTAGACACTTCTTTATACCATAGGTCTAAAAGTAGTTCAGATGGTTTTCAAGGTATGTGTAAAGACTGTCATAAATCATATAGGAAAAACTGGTTGTCTAAAAATAAAATACAATATGAGAAAAAATGCAAAGAGTGGGCAACAAAAAATAAACAGAAAAAATATTTAACTCAAAAAGAATGGAGAACCAATAATAGAGAATATTTTCGTGAGCATCAAAGAAAATACAAGGCATTGAAGAGAAAAAATGATCCTATTTTTAGAATAACGGGAAATTTAAGAGTTAGGTTAAGAAAGACAGTTAAAGGTATAAATAAAAGTAAAAAAACAATGGAATTATTAGGATGCAGTATAGAGGAATTTAAAGAACATATTAAGAAAAAATTTAAAAAGGGAATGACTTGGAATAATTATGGTAAATGGGAACTGGATCATATTAAACCTTGTTGTAGTTTTAATTTAATAGATTTAGAGCAACAGAAAATCTGTTTTCATTATACTAATATTCAACCTTTGTGGAAAAAAGAACATAGAGAAAAGACTACGAATGATACTAGAAAATATCTTTACGATTTCTAGACATAATCAAATAGTTAACGGCTTTAATTACAGAGCTTAAATCATCTCCTAATTTACCTAAACCAGTATTACATCTAGTACAAAGCCATCCTCTAAAAGTATCATCACTATGGTCATGGTCTAATGCCCATTGGAAAGGAATCTTACCACAACATTCACAAACTTCTGGTTTTGGCGGGGCTTTTTTATGTAGTTTAACTCTGATCTTAGAATGTTTCTTAACACATTTTCTACATCTGCTATCAAGATTATCTTTGTACATACTGTGTTTAGGAAAGCTTGCTTTATTTTTACGCTTACCACAGTATGAACAGATTTTTCTAGACATTATTATACCTGAAGAGAAATTAATTCTTCAATTTTTCGTAATTTTTTAGCCTCAATAACATACGCACCATGTAAAGATATTATATCCCCATCATAGGGTTTTGATGGTAAATCATTATCGTTAGCCCAGCCAACAAGATATGTTTTATATGGTCTTTCTTTTGGAACTAATGCTAATACATAAATCCATTTTTCGTGTCTTTCTTTTGGCCGAACTAACAATCTATAGTTGAGAGGATTAGTAGAATATCTCATTAGACTACCTTTTATATCTACATTAGGTAGTCCAACTATATCTACTCCATTATCTCCAACCAAAGGATTAGCATTTGCTTTATCTCTTGCTTGAATATATCCATCTGGTGAGCCAGTCAATATGATTGAAGCACAGTATGTTGATATTTGTCCAACCAACTGATCTTCTGCTAAATTGGATGCTCTCTTATTAGAGTTTCTAATTTGAGACTTTCCTCCAATTTCTGCTTTTTTAGCATTAGATATTATCAATTGAGTAAATTCTGAATCTACAGTGTGTGAGATTACATCATTAGAATTTATCATAATATAAGTGGACTAGGCGAGAGTCGAACTCGCGTCCAGAATAAACATCAATATAAACTTCTACATCGTTAGTTGGTTGTTATCACACTACCAACAAAGCTATCAGAATTATCTGCGTCAGATTGAGTACAATCATCAGTCCTATTTATGTCTGGTAGGACTACCATATCCGAATATCGGAGTCAGCATGATTGGGCAATAAGGTTCATGCCACCCCACTCATTACCTAATTAATTAGGCAGCGAGAGCGAGAGTTACTTCGCCAATTAACAATTTTAATCGACTTTTAAACTGGCCGGTCGATTAACCAGTCGATGCAATCTATACCTATTTTACCTGTCGATACCTTTACTAGCCCGTTCTTTAGTATACCCCCAAACTTTCGGTTTGATGTGGATTTCCGGTTGTCTTTCTATAATAATCCTTGCTGGTTTGTTGTCCAGCCTTTTAAGTCTTTGAATATCTGAGTAAAGCAGGAAATTAAATCCTAATGATGTTAGGAATAATCCTGCAAAAATTGCTGTTAGTGGTTGCAGTCTCGTGACTAATTCCCTTTATTATATGAAATACTCCCGCTTGGAATCGAACCAAGTCCCCTTTCGGATTACCTTATAAGAGTAACTGCCGGGAACCACCGGCACGGGAGCGTAATGTCATTGTATCCTATCGACCAATCCTTGTCAAGACCTTTAGGAATTTTGTTGAGACTCTAGTTTGGTTAATCTTTCATTAATTTTATCTAGAGCTAATGCTGCATCTCCACAAGCTTTACACAAGTCAGAATATAGATATTCTTTTAAGTCACTTATTTGATCTTTAAGATGTTGTATTTCTTCTTGTGACATATTATTTAATAGTATTGAATGTTTCATTTGATTCTGGATGCCAAAAAATCATCTCATTAGAGTCATCGTCCCATGCACACTCTATTTTTCCAGACGAGGCTACTTGGCTCAGGCTTGAGTTGTAAATCCATTTTTTAATCTCGGCACAAAGATGATCATAGTTACATTCAGAAATTATAAACTCATCATTATATCCTGGTTCAATATATTTTCTAACCAAATTTTCTGCTTGAGCTAATGAAATCAAGTTGTCTACCTGATGATGGTATGATCTGGGAAAAACCATTACTACGTTTTTTCTAATGCTTTTAGTAAAAAGATTGACGTTCCTAATATTCAAATAATTACTCATCATTATCCTTTGAGGGTTTTGCAGAAATACTTGTCTTGTCTTTATTTGCCAACCAAAAAACCATGTCGTTAGACTCATTATCCCAAGCACATTCTACGAATCCTTTTGAAGCCAGTTTAGCTAGACCAACTCCATAAAGCCAATCTCTAATATCATTGAATACATCATCAAAAATCTGTTCGTTGATAAGATAATTACCTTCTTCGTCAAGTCCAAGGTTATTTTTCTTGATCAAGTTAATTACCTGACCAATAGAGATAAATTCATCCAAATTTTCTGTATAGTCTTTTTCAAAAGAGGATGCAGCACCCTCTCTCATAGCTTTGGCATAACCTTCCAAGTCAATAATACTATAGCTTTCCATCGTTTCTTCCAATTAAAGATATTTTGTAGTACCCTTGCCACTCTCGTTAATTTTACACCGCTCCAACAGATTGTCAATAGTGTTCTGCAAACTATACTCCCCTCTACTTAGCCACTTTTTATCCTCATAAAGAGCAGTGGTAATTTGAGGCAGATAGAATTGAATAGCTCGTTCAAATTCTTCTGGAAAATAGGTTTTGAGAATACGTTCAATATGGAACAGACTGTTAACCATTTCATCACGATGGTCAACAAGTCTATTGATCTGATCTCTTTGCTCTTGAGTAAGAGACATTACGCCTCCACCTTTTGTTTGAGTTTCATAAGTTTATGCTTAATCTTCCAAACATGGGTTTCTTTGTTCTGAATGTCTGGCCCCATATAAATATGACAGAAGCCTTGGTGCTTGTCCAGACCCCATGCTTTAATTCCATGCTGGTCAATCCCTTCCACAACAAAACGACCCCTATAACCCATCGGGATGAACTCAGCACCCCTCACAAAGTACGGGCCTCCACCAACTCTAATTCTATCTCCCTTAATCAGTTCCTTCCAATTAAAGTCACGAATAATCTTTGTGTTCTTTGCTTCTTTGCTCTTTGCCTTAAAAACGAACGGAGCATTGCACTTAGGACACATATAAGCTCGCGGGCCTGTGGTAGCTCCACATTTTTCACAAGTTTTTTGACCTTTCATGATTTTTTGGTGTATCCTGTTATTAGTGGGAATCGGTTTGAACTACATCAATCAGTATACTCTATGAATCGGCATTGTCAAGACGTAGCTTGAATTATTTCAAAAAAGAGGTAGAATTATGGGTATTTTAACTAAAAATTTTTTAGAAGAACAATATTTAAATTGTGGTAAATCAATTAGAGAAATCGCAGAATTCACAGGAATCAACAAAACTACAATAGGTAGAAGATTAAATAAGTTTCAGATACCTAAAAGAGAAGGAGGAACAAGAAAAGGAAAGCCCAACAAAAAAGTTTTTGCTAAAAAAAATGATTTAGTTGAAGGTTTTAGGCACGGTAAATTAGTTGTTAAAAAAAGAGTAAAAGGAGGATTATTATGCCTATGTGATTGTGGAAATGAAAAAATACTACCTAGTTCAAGATTGACTCTGAATCAACAAATCTCCTGTGGTTGCATTATGAAAGCCAGACAAGGTAAAAACCATCATTTTTTCAAAGGATACGAGGAAATATCTCAAAGCGTATTCAATAAAATTAGAGAAAAAGCTATAGAAAGAAATCTGTCTTTTGAGGTTACTATCAAAGAACTTTATGATCAATTTATAAAACAAAATAAACTATGTGCAATTAGTGGAGTTCCTATCATGTTTAAAAAGAATCACAAAGATGAACAAACGGCTTCTTTAGATCGAATTGATAGTTCACAAGCATATACTATAAATAATATTCAATGGGTACATAAAAAAGTAAATACTATGAAATGGAATATTAATCAAAATGAATTTATAGAATGGTGCAGAGTGATAGCTAGGAATCATTAAGTAATGTATCCTTCTTTTTCAGCTTCTTTATCGCAAAGAGTTTTAATCCACGCTGGAATAGGCTCTCCATCGTCATCTTTCCTTTGTTTGCGAAGTTTTCCTTTTTCCCCAGTGACCTCACAAGTAATATAGCTCATACTTTCTGCCATTTCTATTGCTCCTTTGATAAAATCATCAGCACTGTAAGCATAAGCTCTTAGTCCTCCAAATTTTTCTTTAATTTGTTGCCAACAAAATAAGTCTAGAGGCTCATTGAGTTTTTTCTTACGAACAAGATGACAATCCACAATATAACATAGTCTTGACAGAATATTAAACCATCCATCACCACACTCTATCCATGTTAGATTTTTAAACTGCTCTGGATATGCTGAAATTAATTTAGTTGCTAGTTCAGGACTCATTATAGTCTACCTTATGAATAATTCGTGTTCCAAGATGAGCGTTACTTAGTTCTGTACTATCGTTCATAGATTCATCGCAAAGTTTTTCAAATTCTTTTCGACCAATCTTTCGACCATCAAGAATAGTTTCTTCAAGGTGTTTTTGGGTCAATTCCTCTGGCTTATCAATCAGTACGGTATCATAAGCGTGTTCAAGACTCTTAGCCTCAATAACATACTTATGACGAAATAGAGAAACGGTATTAACTTCAAACAGTGGCATAATAATCTCCTTAGTCTATGTTGATATTATATTCATTAACTAATCTATGAAATTCTGTTCTTATCTTGTCTAGAGCATCTCCAGCATCAGTAAAATCATTGCTATATTTTTGCCAAGAGCGGAGTTGTTGAGAAAAATCCCACAACATTCTTTTAGCATCATTAGCTTGGATAGCAATATCAAACTCATATTGTTCTTCTGGTAGTTTGAATTTTAAAGTTGCTATTGGCATAGTAGTTCACCATTTCTTTTTAAGATCATCTGGACGTTTATCTGGATCTGGAATGATAGTCAAAATATTGTTTCTAAAAGTTGTCATATAGCTTTGTGAAATTTTCTTCTTCAGCAAACCATCTTCTTCGATCTGGGTATAAACATTAATTCGATAATAATCATGGAATACATTAATAACTTTAGTCATCAAATGATGTTTGGGTTTCTCTACCTGTTTAAACAAAAGATTTTCCAATTCCATCTCGCTAACTACTGACGTTCCTTTCATACTGACGTTCCTTTCTCTTTCATGACAGAATCAATATTGATAGTAATGGTTGGTTGACGATTAAAAATATAGGTATCACAATAATATTCTTCACCAGTTTCAGCATCGTGTACCATCACTGGACTGTTCCAGTCTAGTTTTCCTATGTTCTCAAGCTTATTAGCTTGTGTATGAAGATAGTCATATAAATCAAGCCAAGTCATATTGCTCATCTTCCTCTCCTGTTAGCACGATCTAAAATTCTAATAGTTTCTTTTGCATTACTAGGAACCATTACCAAGCTTGGTGCGGTCTTATGTTCCCAATTCATATATCCAACAGCCTTTTTCTCAGCAGAACATTCTTTACATACTATATTTCTATTCGTTTCCACAAGAAATTCGTATCTCTCAACACCCACACAATTTTTGCAATAAATACAGTTCATAACTTCTCCATTAGGACAGCTCTCTACTAACTAGTGTTTTATACCATACTTGTCGGAGTTGTCAACGTCTAGGCTTTAGAAAAATAAAACTTGCACCGATCTGAAGTTTAAAGAATTTGTCTATTTGATTCTTTTTGATATATTTTATGTATTTTGATTTAAAAAATGGTTATATATTTTTTGTTCATAATATAGCTTATCTTGTAATAATACTAGATCATCATCATTCAGCTTTTCTTTTTTAGATATAGTATTTTTATTTGATTGGATTTCAGAAGCCTCTGTGTGTGGTATCCAATTGTATTTTGTATTTAAATAGTCAATAAAATTATTGAAATATGATAAAAAACCTATTTTATGAAATGTATTGAGTTCTTGTTTACATATTTCTGCATGTTCATTATTTGGAATGTCTTGATCTGTTAATTGTGCCATTGTACGAATTAGCCAGCTATTTACATAATTGTCTGGATGTCTAATATATTCTGAGAATGACATATATTTAGAGAATTTCCCATATGTAAGCTCCCATTGTCCGACATCTCTTAAATAATAGAATATAGAAATTTGTAAATCTATAGGCTCTCTCAATATTATATATTTGTTGTATCGTTTATCTGCTGGTATTAAATTTTGAAGATGCTTTTTATACTCTTGAAAACCAGCAGAATTAATAATAACACACAATAATGCAGAATGATTTAGCAGAAGATCGAGATTTGTGTTTCTTAATTCCGTAGTAATGCGTTTTAAATAGCCTTGATTATATCTTTTAGCTGTAAAGTTAGCGGCATTACGAAACTCTTGTGTATTGAATTTGAATCTATCGTTATCGGAATAAGATATTGTTGAGAATAGGTTTCGACCATCGCTATCCGTCCAATCAATACTATATATGTAGTTTTTATTACAGTGATATTGTGCGTACAGATTGGGTAATAAAGTACCATAATGCAGAGAAGTACCTCCGCATTTAGGCATGTGAAAAAAAACCATAACATCATGATCACAGGAGTGTCCGAAAGCTTTTCCATAATTCAGATAATGATGATACATCAACTGTTTAGAGTCAACAGCGTCATTATATGAATCAAAATATAAATCATTAGATAGATATAATTTTTTGTATATAGTAGGATCGAATGATTCTGGAGGCTCTATATCCATTTGTAATTGTTTTTTAAATTCGCCTAAATTTAGACAATATGAGTTATTTGATGGTTGATGATAATTTATATAATGATGATATAACCTTTTGGCTTTATCTATGTTTGTCCAAAAAAAATAATAATTTTTTACTTCTGGGAACATTTGTTCGTAAAAGTTTTCATCAAAAAATTTATCTACTTTGATATCTTCTATATCATTTCTGGAAATCTGATATATAAAACAATGATGAAATAATCTTTTTTTATCAGAAATATTTTCTGTCTTGCAATATGGTTGGTAATAGTCGAATACATCGGGAAAGCATTCCAAATACTTTAATTCATCAAAATCCTCATCTACTGTATAGTTTTGATAAAATTGATTAATGTCTAATAGGTCGTTATTCATAATGCTTAATGGTTTTTAGGTTTAACAGCATTTCTCTATTTAGTTCTAAATATTCATAAGTTAATTCTTCTGGAATAGATATTATTTGTTGGTTTCCTCTTTTTATAACACCTACCCCAAAATCAGTATCTATCACAAACATTTCTAAATCACTTCTCGTACTACGAAGTATAGCAAAAGCTTTCCAGCAGTCACCAGTCCATAATTCATATCCTATATTTTTAAGTTTTCGTTGTTCTTCGACATACTTAATACGCAAAGGATCTTCTTTTAATAATTGATGTTCTTTTATCTTTGGATTCATATCGTGACATATAATAATTCCATTATTATTTAATATATTAAGAGAGCTATTAATATCTCTGAGTACTTGCTCACTCTCATGAAGACCATCTATAAAGATAAGATCAAAAGTATCCTTATTTTGTTTGAAAAAATCATCAGAAGTCATTTTATGAGTTCCTTCAGAATAACCCTCAATACCAGGGTCTACTCCAGTTTTAAATGGTACTTTAATATGACTAAAGTTTTCATCTGCCAGCCTAACGCCTATTTCTAAATAAGACTTAGCCTCTATCTTGTTGGCATAAAAATTAATAATGTCTGTTCTGTTCATACTGGGCGTTCAATTTGAATAAAGTCGCTTCTTTTATTGCATCTGTGATTTGTAAAATGATCCCACAGACCATTATGATAGTGAACTAATTTAGATTCTCTCCAATTTTCATTAGAAAAGTTATCATTACATATTGGAGTCTTAGGCAATTTAATAGGAGTATTTCTTCTTCTATTAATGTGCATATCGCTAATATCTTTTGTTTGGTTGCGTGTTTCTTGTAAAGAAAAAATACTATTGATTATAGTATCGTTTTTATAAGCATCAATGAACCCTTCAATGATTTTTTTATGTCCATTTAGTGTAGCAAAACCACAAGATCCTATATAGTCTATGAATACTGGTTCATATTGAACTAAATCTTCGCTATCTTCTGGATAAAATCCATAGTTAATAACATCGTAGTCGCTCCACATTCCACTATAACGACCATAGGCAAACCAACGAGAGTAACACAACTCTAAATAAGGAGCATAGTTTAATGAATATTTATACAGATTGGAGTGGTAGTTTTTAAGGTCTATTTCAGAGTATCTAGGATGTTTTTTAGCATCATCTAATGATAGTACTATAGGATTCCATCCATTATTAGACCATGACTTTTCCCATAATCGTATTAGCTCTAGAGAGTCCTTGCTAAAGTCTGTAATTTCTCTATTAATAATTAATGGTTCATAAAAACAAATAACATTCATTTACGTTGTTTCTTTTTGATATTTCTATCTAGATGGTTTAAATATAGATTTTCGTGAAGTTGCTCATGTTTCTCTTTTTCTTTTCTTAGTTTTTTATGTTTTTTATCTTCTACTAATTTAATTTTAATAACTTTTGTGCCAGAGTATATCATAAAAAGAGGAACAATCAGAAATAATATTAGTATCAGATAAGAAAAATACCATAGAATTCTAATCAAGAACAACAGGAATAATATACAATAATAAGAAAACGGAGCTTCTCTTTCAAAATATTCCATCCATTCTGGTTCAAACATATTTTTACTTAAATAGTGCGACAATTCTATCTATAATGCTTGGAAACCTAAATTCCTGATTATTAATACTATAGATGTTCTCGGTTTTGGTTTTCTTGATCTTTTTTGGTGTTGGTTTCTTATTGGTTGTCATAATGTATTCCTTGAGTAAAAAATATTATTGTAAAACAGATAAACGACTTATTAAAGGTTCGATCTTGATAGTTTTAGTAGGACAAACAAAGTTCCCATCGTCATCACTATGATATACATTATTTAATCCCACAGCATTCAATAGCTTAGAACAGTTAACACAAGGTTTGCTTCCAAGAATCAATCCCTGTCTGTTAATTCGTAAGACACATATGCTCCAATTAGGATCAATGGAGTTATAGCGATCAAGTAATTTAGAAATAAGATGAGATTCACTATGAACATAAGGATACTCCAAATATTTGGGGATATTAAATCTTTTGCCAATCCTAAATGCTTTGGTACTCATTTTAACAGGATTGTTCTGAGCAAATTCAATCATTCTTGTTCCATCAAAAGCTCCGCATGAATGATAGCAGCGAATTAAAGGGCTTGGTTCCCATTTTTCATAAGCTTTTTTTATTGTTTTTCTAATGATTTTACTAGCGTAATCCATTTTATTATGGTGTATAATCCTGTGAGGTATGTGCGAGATACTTCATTCTACAATATAATAACCAGAGAACGCTCTTGCGGCAATTACTCGCACTAATTGTTGCTTGGGCGTTTTTTGTTAGGTGTGCTACAATGAATTGTACCAAAGTCTGCACGGTCTGTCAAATAGAGTTCCCTGCTACAACAGATTTCTTTCATAAATGTTCTGTTCGTAGTAAATATGGTATTAAATCATATTGCAAAAAATGTGGTAATGAAAAGGCTCTTAAAAGATACTATAAAAATAGAGAACATAATTTATCAAAACAAAGGGAGTGGCATAGTAAAAATAGGATAAAAAGAACTCAACAACTTAGAGAATATAGTTACGCTAATAGACATAAACGAAATAAATACTTAAAAAGAAAGAAAAGAGAGGATATACAATTTCATATTAGAAAAAATATCAGAGACAGAATGAGGGCCGCAATGAATGGTAGAAGTAAAAGTAAACATACTATGGAATTACTTGGGTGTTCTATTGAGGAACTTAAAATTTATTTAGAAAAACAATTCACAGAAGGTATGAGTTGGGAAAATTATGGAAAAAAAGGATGGCATATCGACCATATACTTCCTTGTGCTAGTTTTGATCTAACTGACCAAAAACAACAGAAAAAGTGTTTTCATTATACTAATTTACAGCCGTTATGGGCAGAAGATAATTATAAGAAAAAAGATAAGATAATCTAATA
>Ga0208787_1001043_pt1 | contig 12556 bp, 15 predicted proteins | sample Wag4_2014_7_11_FD_187362 | JGI IMG/M metagenome (GOLD analysis project Ga0208787, IMG submission 187362) | Fresh water microbial communities from Ohio, USA - Utica-2 Time Series HT 2014_7_11 (SPAdes) (version 2) | ecosystem: Environmental > Aquatic > Freshwater > Water tank | place: USA: Ohio... | reverse complement strand
ATAAGAAAAGTTTTTTTGCATATTCTGGGTGAAAAGTAGTTTTGTAAACTTGCTGGATGTAATGTTTATTGGTAGAAGACCAGTTATGGCGGGGTAGCTCAGTTGGTTAGAGCGCAGGACTCATAAAGGAAATAATATTCAATCTTAATCTGTCTCAACCAGTTTCAGTCTGGTTTAAATTGTTTCACTATGCGAGTTTTTGAATCTTTTTTGTTGTTTTTATAATATACTTTTCCCATCTAAACTTGTTGTAAAACTTGAGGATTTTATGAATGAAAATGAAAGTAATTTAAAACTAACAGAGACTGTTAAATTAGATTTTTCTGATAAGGCTATTGAAAATTTTAATCCAACTGAAGATATTTTTTTATATAGAGACAGTAATAATAATTTAAAAAAGCGGAAGCAAATACATATACCTTTTGATGTACCAAAAAGATCACCATTAAAAGGAATTCAGCTTGGTGTCTATAGCGCCACTAAAACAAAAGTTTTTATTCTTAATTATTGGCACAATAACAAAAGTAATAGATTAACGATTGGATTTTATATTCCGAAAATATTTGGAGTTAAACAGGCTTCAGAAAAACTATTCAAACTATATAGTGAGCACACAGAGAATTCTATTTGGATTAAAGATCCAAAGGTATCAAAAAGATTGATTGCAAAAAATCAATTAGAATTATCAAAAAAGAAAACTATTTGTGAAGTTATAGAGCAGTATGCATTAGCTAATTTCCCAAAAATACAACGTGGAGGTCACTTGCAAGCTGATATGGCCAGAAAATCAGCTGTGATGTTGTTTGGGTATAACAAAAGATTTAAACTTATTAAATTTACTACAAATACGAATTCTGGGAAGACTGAAGTTATTTTTAAGCATAAATTTAAAGGTAGAGGAAAGACAAGAATAAATACAAATCCAGAAAATTTTATAGAATTATTTAAAAAATTTCCTTCAGGGCAGAACATAGTTCCAGGAGGAGTAATTGAATTTTCGATCTATGATAGTCCACTGGGGAAAACGCTTTTAGAGACTTTAACCAAAGGTGATATCCAACGATTAATATCAAAACATACATACGGAACTCAAAAACAACTAATCAATTGTATAAATAATATTTGGTATTTTGCAGTTAATAGCGGACTTTTAGGGGACAATCCTTCACTTAACCCGACTAAAGATTACAAAATTAATAAGGAAAAAATTAAAGATTTTCCGGCCGTTAAACATAATAAAGTTATTTTCAGTAAAGAAATAACCAAAGTAATTTGGCAAACTTTAATTAATTGTAGAGATCAATTTCCTTTTAGAGCTGAATGTCTAATGTTTATGCTTGTAACAGGAACAAGACAGAGTGAGACCCTACGAATTAAAAAAAGTGATATAGATCTAAATAAAAATATTATTACACTTCAAAAAGCAAAATCAGGGAAAACTGAAGTCGTTATGATAACTCCGGCAGTAATAAAAGTTTTAAATTATTTAAAAGAGCTTGAAAAAAAAGAAGGATATCAATGGTCCAAGTTTACACCTTGGTTGTTTAGTACCACTCAATTTAGAGTGGCAGATTTTGACTACTATAGGGACACTGAAAAGGGTAAAAATTATATTCAATCTGAAAGCACCCAATTAGGAAATCCTAGAGATTGCTGGGAGTTTATAAGAAATCAAATAAGAAAACAGTATCCTGATTTTAATGGTGCACCTAAAAATTTTAGAAAGAATTATTCAGCGGCCGCAGTAAAAATATTAAAAAATTCTTCAGAGGCTATAAAATTAACCAGACATCAACTTACATCGACATTAGAAAAACATTATTTAGGAAATAATATGGAGGAAATAGCTGGTAATGCAAATTTAGTAAGTAATAACTGGTTTGATTTTGCAAGTAATCAATAAATTAGCATCTATTAAAATTTTATTATAAATTAGCGCAAAAAAAGCGCTAATGAGAAAGACTATAGAAGAATTAAACCACCAAAGAGCTCTTTGGGATGAATATTCAATAACTACTGTAAGAAATTATTTAATAGCAAATTTAGATTTACTAAATCATAATATAACTACTAAAGAAGGTTATCCACTATATTTAAAAAAACTTAATCTTGTTAAATACATAGTTAAAACGGACAAACAATTTATAAAAAAGTGGGGAAAATTTCATAAAAAGGCTTCTAAAAAAATTGCTTTTGATAATTCTATTCAAAGCAAAATTATATCTGCCTTATATAAAAAGGTTACAGAAACAAAACTTTGGGCAGATAAAAAACATTACAAAATTTTCAAAAATTAAACAAAAAAAAAAAGAATTAAATACAGAATAGGCGAGAGAGATGATTCTAAAAGAAATCAAAAGAAATATAAGGAATATAAATTAGACAAATACTTAAATCTTCCACTTCCCCTGACGAGAGGGTGAAAAAAAAAGTTTCTAAAATTACAGCAAAATAATCATTACTCTAGGCTCACTAAATTTAAAGTCGTTCTTATAACTGATAGTGTCTAGACAAATTTACTATTATATATGAATAAAATAACTGGAAATAAAACACCAATATTCGTAAGCCTAAAATCCATTTGTAACGAATTAGGTGTTTCAAGATCTACTATTTTCAGAGTCATTAACGCATACAAACTAAAATATAAAACTGAAATTGTCCCTGGAAAACACCTTACTATTTTAGGCAGTTATGTATTTGAAAAAGATTTATTTATAGAGTGGTTTAGAAGCATTTATGTAGTTCCATTTAAAAATATTAAGCCAGTGGATTTGTTCAAACACCAAAAATTAACAAAATTTAATGGAGCAGCATATGGCCGATAATCAAAAATTGGCCAAGGAAACTTTGCGGGAGTTAAGAGCTGCAAAAGAACGCTACACTAAAGATGGTGCTAAATGTCCAGTCGAGCTAGACCATAGAATTAAAATGTATGCCGGTGGTTATGTTAAACACCCACGTGATTTTGATTCAGAGATTAGACATATAACAACAGCGTTAATTATAGAAGAAAATGACTATAAATATAATCCTGCAATAGGAAAGTTCGTTAACGGAAGAGATGAGACAGCTTCAATGAAAGATGCTGTTAAAGAAAATGATCTTAATGATAAAAAACGAAAAGAACTTGGTTATAAAATTCCAGAATATCGCAAGAAAGATCGTTTAGCTGCTGTAAACATCACACTAGGTAGACCACCAGAATATGTTGAACCAAAACCAGAAGCTAAAAAACCAGACCTGATTCAATTAGAATTACCATTTCCAAAAAGTGATCAACCAAAGCAAGGGCCTATCAAAGAAAAAAAGGAAAGTTTTTTTGATGGGAGAGGGATCGCTAATTATGATGTGTATATTTTAAATAAGGCAAAGTTCGGAAAGGTTGAGGACTTATGATTGATCTTTCAGAATATTTTACAGAGGAGGTACTTGATGAATGCAATATTGACGAATTAAAAATAATTGTTCGATCGATGTTACATAAAATTGAATACGACCAGCAGCTCATCCATGACCAATTGATTGATAAACGTTGGTATCGCAAAATTATAGACGAAGATAGACATAAACATAGTTGGAAAGAACAGCACTACAAGGACAAGATTAAATCTCTGGAGTTAGAATTAGCTGTTGCAAAAAGAATGTACAAAAAAAAAGAAACAGTAAATTAATATGACAATAGAAAAATATAAAAAATATTTAAATTTTAAGGCAAGAGCGAAATATCTCACTTGTGATTTTAAGGTTCCATTATTTACAGGAACTGAAAGGGAAGTTTCAAAAAAGGAATTAGAGGAACACTTGCAAAAGCAAAAATTATTTAAGGAGGAAAAACATTAAATGTGTGATGGAAAGAAATATGTATCAATAAGTATCAAAGCTGACGTTTATGACATACTGTGTCAACTATCTAAAAAAGTTGTTCCAGGAACACAACTTTCAATTCCAAAAATAATTGAAATTATTACAAAACAGCAACAAGAAAAACTTATTATAAAAAAATTATGAAATATGAGCTTAAATTATAATGATATTTTAGAGGATGAATCTCCAAGATTTAACTATTCGATTCCACCAAAAGATCAGCCCCATCCAAAAAACTGGTTTGGAAATAGATCTAAATTAAATAGCCCCGATGTCTATGAATATAAGAATATTAACAATGAAACTTGTTTTTATGTTGAAAGGAAAGAAGTAGGTAATGACAAGATATTTTATCATTATTCATTTGATATAGATAAAAATAGTTGGGTACAAAAAGCCTGGCCAGATAACAGACCACTTTTTCGAGAGCAGTATTTAACAAAAAATTCTAAACCGATATTGCTTGTTGAAGGTGAAAAATGTGTAAAATTTTGTGAAAACAACACTTTTATTAAAGAACATTATCTACCGATGACATGGAGTGGAGGTGGCTATGCTGTATCAAAAACTAATTTTCAACATCTTAAAAATAGACAAGTTGTTCTGTTTCCTGACAATGACGAACCAGGAAGATTAGCCATGCACGAGGTCGCATTTAATTTAATTAAGAACAAGATAATCGAAAAGGATATTAAATTTGTTACGATTCCAAAAGAAATACTCCTTCCAGAAAGCTGGGATTTAGCCGATCAATTTCCCAAAGGCTACAATGTTGAAAACTTCTTAACTCCGGGATCAATATATTTAAAAAATTATAACCCCAAAGAAAATAAAAAAATATGGTCAGATCTAGAACAAAAAGTAATTGAAAAAGAAATTAAGGTTAAGCAAAAAGAAATAATTAACAAATATGTTTATGTTTCAGACAGAGACGACTTTAGAGACACAGAAAAAAATATCTATTTAGACATTAAACGAATGGATCACTGGCATCTTGTTTTAACTAAAAGAGGTGAGTCCATGTCTAAAAGATTATTAAAGGATCCAAAACTAAAAAAAGTTTACAGAGTAATATGTCATGCTGGTTTAAGTAGTGGAATGGTGAAAGTTGCAGATGAATTTTCAGAGGTTAAGCCAGGCATCTATTATAATACCTACATAAAACCAAACATAATCTCAAAACTAGGAGATGTTTCAGTAATTACAAACTATTATGAATGGTTGTTTGGAAAAGAAAATTGGAACGTTATTGCAAAATTTATTCATGTTTTAATTAAACATGGAGGAAGAAAAATAAATTGGGTACCTGTATTAATTTCTCAAGTTGAAGGCGCAGGTAAAGGATTACTAGCGTCCTTAATTAAATCGCTATTAGGATATTCAAACGTATTAACAAATGTGTCTGTTGAACAATTAGTTGAGAAGCATTCAACTGTTATAGAGGATAGACAATTAATTTGTTTGAATGAACTATCTTTTACTGGGTACAAAGCTGATAAGAGAGAGGTCTCAAATCGATTAAAAAGTATTTTTGCAGATCCTTTCATTGTTATTAATCCAAAGAATAAACCTAATTATGAAACTCCAAACATATGCAATTTTATGGTTAATTCTAATGATGATCGCTGCTTACACCTAGAACAATCAAGTAGAAGATATTTTATTATTAATATTAAGCATGACAGGGAACAAATAATTAAAAACTTAAATAATAGTAATGTTCTTAAAACAATCCTTGAAACAATAAAAGGTGGGGAACAATTATCGTTTTTATTAAATTATTTTGAAAATATAGAATTAGTAGATTATTTAGAATTTATTCAAAGAGCTCCGGCATCAAGTGATTTGCAAGATATGATTGAGAGCTCAAAAGACGATATTCATAAATATTTAGATCATAGTTTTGAATCTGGAAATGGACCATTTTGGCAAGTACACCAAGAGGACTTCAGTGGCATGATTAATGTTTTTAACTTAATGCACAATTTACGAGGTATCAATAAGGGAGAAATGGAAACTGTTCCAAAACATTCACAACATCAAATTGAAACATGGTTAAAATCAAAGTGTACCAGGTGGCCAAACGGGGAATGGTCAAAAACAATAAAATCTGAAAATGGAAGAATAAGAGTTTGGCTTATTAAAGATAAAAAATTTAATGGAAAATATATTTCAGAAATGACTGAAAATGAAGCAGGCTTAATTTATGGACTAAACAGACATTTTCCTACTCCTTCAGACAAACAAAAATGGATTGATAAATTTAATGGAAAACAAGAACAACATAGTTTTTATTAGTATGAAACAACAATCTCGAAGAAAAAAAGCACAGTACTTGCAAAATTGGATTAGAAAAAAACTACTTAAAACATTTAAACATCTTAAAAAGTCAGATGTACATGTTGCAAAAACAGGGGAACATGGAATTGATATAAAACTTTCAAGAATTGGTAAGCGTCTGGTTCCATACCAAATAGAAGCAAAAAACACAGAACGATTTAAGACTATTTACAATTTTTATAAGCAAGGTCAAAAATATGGCGACCTAAACACAGTACTCATAGTAAAACAGAACACCTATAAGCCTTTAGTCATTATAGATGCTGACCACTTCTTCGATTTAATAAAATAATAAATAAAGGCGTGTGTAGTGTGTGTAGTGTGTTGAGCATTGAAATTAAATATTAATTTAAACACAGATCACACAGACCACACAGCGTCCACTTTACGTTGTCAATTCTTGTTGGTGATTCAAGTAAATGTTATAATTGTTTTATGGATAAAAATTTCAAATTAACTTCTAGAGAATTTGCTGAAAGCATTGGTATTACTCTCGAATGTTTATATTCAAGGTTAAGGCGCGGTCATTATAAAGATCAGTATATATCCAAAAATAATTTACTTATCTTCAAGAAGATGCGTCCTTCCATGGATGACAAGACTACTAATGACAACAATTGCCCAGTCGCTCGTCGCTTGATGCCTGCTACTAGCCGCTTGCAGCGGGTAAGAAGAAGGGGTGTCCATGTTGCGGGATTAAAAACTAAATATCCAAACTATGCATTCCGGCAGCATAACGAAATCAAGATGTTAGCTAGATTAAAAGGTAAGGTATCAGAAGAAGTTATTAATGAGATTGTTCCTGAAACAATAAAACTGGCCCAGGAAAAACTATACCAGGAAAAACAACGACGATTTCATGAAAGCATTAAACCTGTGAAGAATTATGGATCTGGTATCTATAATGCCAAAGCCGTAACTCCTAAATATAAGGCGATTGGTGAGCCTGTAAGACGGGACGATGACACAAGAAACTGGGTATTTGATCTACCGGGGCCGGATAAAAAATATTATTAAAAAATATTAATTAAGATTTACTAGCAATAGAACAATTATTTAAAACAATTTCATATAAAATTTATATATAACTAAATTAAAATATTTGTTTTATAATGTGCTATAAATTCTAAATGATTAAGATTTTCTTATTATTGTCCATTTTCTTATTCACCACTGGCTGCCCAACAACTGGTAACATGATTACTTATTATTCATCAGGAACTAGATATGCTACCCACGAACTTAAAGGAAATGAGAGAGGTAATGTTTTATTGTTGCCTGCGAAAAAATCTTTTGAAGGACAGTTGGTCTATAATAATTACGCAAAAGCTGTTTCCCAATATTTAACTAACAATGGGCTAACAGTTGTAAAAGAAGATAAAGATTTAAAGTATGTTATGTTTTTAAATTATGGTTTTATATCAACTAGAAGCGTAACAATGCCACAAACAATTCAAGCTGGAAAAAAAACTATTAATATTAATCCAGAGGATTACACATCTGGAACTCCATTAGGCATACCATCAGGATATGTTTATGGCACTCCTACAAGAACTTTGTTTGATAGAGTTATAGAACTAGAAATGTATGATGTTAGTAGGGATAAGCCACAGCAAGTTTTAACTACAAAAGTAGTAAGCAGAGGGCAGTGTGGGCAAATATCACAATTAACAGAAAGTTTAGTGACTTTACTAATGGAGAATTGGCCACCTAAAAATGGAGAGGCAGAAAAAATAACAAATTGGAAAATTAAAGTTAACGAATGCTAAAAAAATTATTAATTATATTCTGCCTATTTTTGACTTCTTGTGGAACATTCATTTCTACAAGCTCTAATCAAGTTGAAAAAAAAGATGCAAATCGTGCTCTTAATGCAGATCTAGGAGTTGTTATAGATGTTGTTCCAGTAAGCATAAAAGGTGAAACTTCTAATATTGGTGCAGTAGCAGGAGGCGTTATCGGAGGACTTGTTGGAAGTAAAGTTGGAGACGGTGTCGGTAAACAAGTTGCCATAGTTGCAGGATCAGTTGCTGGTGGAGTTATAGGATATTTCGTTCCTGTTAAATTAGGTGAGCACAATGGTTTTCAATACACAATTGTTTTAGATGAAACAAAAAAACCTATTCTAGTTATTCAAGGTAAATCAGGTGAAGATGGTAAGGATTTTAAAGTTGGTGATAGAGTAACTGTAGTTTACGGCAATCAAGTTAAAGTCATTCCTACAAGAAATTAAATGTACCGCTATCTATTAGTTTTATTATTAATATTTTCTTGTACTCCAAAAGGCGTTCTTGAGACTAATCAAAGAAAGATTTATTTAAGCAATGAACAGGTTATGTATGACCTTAAAGAAAAATCTTTTAAAGTAGAGTTCTCAATCAATAACTATACAGACACAACGCTTTCTAATTTTGAATATGAGTTAAATTTCAAAGATAAAAATGGCGTTCCTATAAGTACTGTCAAAAATGTATTTAAAGGGGACATAGAATCTAAAAAAGCCAAAAGAGCTTTTACTTTAATAGATGATTTTACTAGAAAGAATTATAAGACCTTCGATATAGAAATCAAAAAATAGTCTGATTTTTAATTAATTAATTTTACAAATTTTCTCCTTATTTAATGTATATAAAAGACTTAATTATGCCAGATGCAAAATATCAAGATGTTCATGAATTTGATGTAAAATATTTATGAAATATTATTTATATAAATTTTGTAATTGGTATTTAAATTTATATATAAAATCAGGCGTATCGATTTATTATAAATTTATTTATATAATTGCGACTGTATACATTGTTATTGTAGGTGGAACTTTAATTATAATTTTATTTAAATTTCTGATTTCATAACAAATGCAACCCCTGAAGCTCCTTTCCAGTACCTCCAGCTGGCATGAATTAAACAAGAAGCTAGAAGAGCTTACTAAATCAGGTCAGGCGAAGTTTGCAGGAGATATATTTGAAAATGTTTGTAAGTATTTTCTTCAAACAGCACCTCAATATCAGACTAAACTAAAGAATGTTTGGCTATTAAAGGAAGTTAAACAAGATTTAAAAAGAAAACTTAATCTACCAAACACTGACGAAGGAATAGATTTAATTGCAGAAACCTTTGATAATAAGTACTGGGCTATTCAATCTAAATACAGGTCCAATCCAAAAGATACTCTTACGATTAAGGGAGATTTAGCAACTTTTGCAAATTTAACATTCAATAACTGTAAAAATATTTCACTTGGTCTTGTCATGACCACAGCTGATAAGCCGCCATTAAAAACAAAGTTATTAAAAGGTGTTAGTTTTGTAACGTTAGAAAGCTTTCTTGAGTTAGATGATAATAATTTTGAACGTTGGAATTTAATTAAAGCAAAGACAGAAGGTAAAGTAATTATACCTAAAGCTCTTTCTCCAAGGCCTCATCAAGTAAAAGCAATTAATAAAACTATTGAATACTTTAAAACCAAAGAACGGGGCAAGGTCATCATGCCTTGTGGAACAGGGAAATCTTTAACAGCTTTTTGGATCGCAAACGAACTCAAAGCTAAATCTGTTTTAATTGCAGTTCCATCATTAGCGCTACTTCAACAAACATTAAAAGTTTGGACACGTGAATATTTAATAGCTGGGATAAAACCTGATTGGTTATGTGTATGTTCCGATCAAACAGTTAGTGATGATCAAGATGATTTTGTAAGCAATATTTATGACCTTGGTATTGATGTAACTACGGACAAGAATGAAATTAAAAAATTTCTAAAATCTAAAGCAAATACAAAGATAGTATTTACAACTTACCAATCTGGAAAAGTCACAGCACAAGGCGCAAAAAGTTTTACATTTGATCTGGGAATCATGGATGAAGCTCATAAGACAGTTGGCCTTGGTTCAAAGCCAATGGCGCATTTAATTCATCAAAAGAATATTAAGATTAAACATCGTCTGTTTATGACAGCAACAGAAAGATTATTCAGAGGTGATAAAGAAGAATATCTTTCAATGGATGATCCAAGAGATTATGGAGATCTCATTTATCAATTAAGTTTCAAAGAAGCTATTGAAGCAAATCCACCTATCATTTCAGATTACAAGATAATAACGTTTGGAATTAGTGAACCTGAAATAGAAGCGGTCTATACCGACAATAAATTCATACAAATAAAAAAAGAAATTGATGACATAAAGGCAAGAGAATTTGCAACTGCTTTAGCTTTAAGAAAAGCAATTAAAAAACTTGGAATAAGAAATGCGATCTCATTTCACTCATCAATAAGACGAGCCAATAACTTTAAAGCCCAACAAGAACTAATTTCAAAGGTTTATCCAGAGTACGGAAACTTAAAAGCCTTCCATGTGAGTGGAGATATGCCAACTAATCAAAGATCATCACAAATGAGAGAGTTTGCAGAGTCAAAAGGTTTAATGACAAATGCAAGATGTCTTACTGAAGGAGTTGATCTTCCAGCAATAGATTGTGTTGTCTTTACCGATCCAAAGAAATCAAAGGTAGATATTGTTCAAGCAGCAGGACGTGCTTTGCGATTATCACCTGGAAAAAAGTTTGGTTATATTCTCATTCCATTAATTATTCCTGAAAATGAAAACGCAACAGAGGCCGCAAAGGATACAGCGTTTGAAGAAATAGTAGCAACGATTAGAGCGTTAGCCACTCAAGACTCAAGGATCATTGAGTATTTAAGAGCTGTAAGTAGTGGAACAATACCAAAAGGTGGATCGCCAGTAGATGGTATTACAAAAATAAACGTTCTTACAAAAGTTAATGAGGAAGAATTTAATAAATCAATTCAATTAAAAGTTTGGGACAGAGTAGCATTTGGAAACTGGAGACCTTATGAGGAAGCAAAAAAATTTGTTAATAAATTAAACTTAGAAAAACTTACTGAATGGTGGGATTATACTAAAAGTGGAAAACTACCAAAAGATATACCGGTTGGAGCTGAAAGAATATATCAAAGCAAATGGAAGGGCTGGGGAGATTTTTTAGGAACTAATAAAATAAGAAATAAAGATAGATTATTTATATCATATGAGCAGGCAAAAAAATTTGTTCATACAAAAAAAATTAAAAGTCAAAGAGATTGGTTTGTTTATACTAGAAGTAAAGATTTTCCTTTAAATATACCAAAACAACCATCGTTAAAATATAAAGAATTTATTAGTTGGTATGATTTTTTAGGTATTAGCAAAAAAATTTATTTTAATTTTACTGAAGCGAAAAAATATCTTAAAAAATTTAAGTTTAAAAGTTATCAAGATTTTAAAAAGCTTTATAAAAAAAATAAAATTTCAAAGTATATTCCTTCTAATTTAGAGCAAAAATATAAAAAAGATAAGAAATGGAAAGGTTTGACGGACTTTTTGTCTTTACAGCGAAGATCGGGAAAATTTACTAATTATAAATCGTTTGATGAAGCAAAAAAAATAGTCTCAAAACTTAAAATAAAGTCTTTAAAAGATTGGAGAGATTTATCAATAACAGTTAAAAAAAATAATAATTTACCAACTATCCCTGAACGACACTATAAAAATGAATGGAAAGGTTGGGGTGATTTTTTAGGAACTGGTAGAATATCAACAATTTATTTTAAAAATTTTATTCAAGCAAGAAAATTTGCCAGAAACCTTAAATTAAGAAGTTCTTCAGAATGGAGAAAAAAGGTTAAAGGAAGAAATTTGCCAGAAGGAATTCCTGCAGATCCGAGGTCTAAATATAAGAATCAATTTAAAGGTTGGGCAGACTTTTTGGGTACAAATAATAAGCCTGGTGGTCAAATGAAACCCAGAAGCAAGAAAACTTAATCCGTTCGTGAGTTATTAAGTCTTAAAGTTTGTATGTTATCGAGACCTAAACCCCAAAGTAGTCGGCATTTTCTTACAAAAGGTAAGTTTAGTACAATATATATAATTGATATTCTTTTGAATAATCCATAAATATCTTCTTTTGTTTTTTTCTAATTTATTAAACCTAAAAAGATTAATGATTAAGTTTAGATATTTATTAATAGTATTTTTATTTAATTTTTTTTTAAAGAGTGCTTACTCACAATCAGCATGTCAGGAGAATTCTGACAATACGATAAATTATTGTACAGGCCCACTCACCATAACTAGTACCGGTTCTACTGTTACAAACTCAGGTACGATTTCACTATCAGACGGCTCTAAATTTAGAAGAGGCATTAGTAATCACGGCAGTAACAACACAATTACAAACTTAAATACGATTAATTTAACACTTAATGCAACACTCTTAGGCACAACAGGTGGATATACATGGGGCATAAATAACCCTGGTGCCAATAATACAGTTACAAACTCAGGTACAA
>Ga0208787_1001035_pt1 | contig 12595 bp, 15 predicted proteins | sample Wag4_2014_7_11_FD_187362 | JGI IMG/M metagenome (GOLD analysis project Ga0208787, IMG submission 187362) | Fresh water microbial communities from Ohio, USA - Utica-2 Time Series HT 2014_7_11 (SPAdes) (version 2) | ecosystem: Environmental > Aquatic > Freshwater > Water tank | place: USA: Ohio... | reverse complement strand
GTCATAGCTTTCCTGCAAATGAAGGGGGGCAGCTGTTTCCAAAACGTTAATAATATCACGGATAAGTGGCATTTATTTCCCAGTTTGTTGGAATTGAAATTACTTTACTTTCTGAACTGAATCCCGATCATGCCGAAATTTTTATTTTTTAAACTATTTTATATACTATTTTTTATCCCATTTGCAGTTACTGCTCAAAAAGTGGAACATGATTGGGAGAATTATATTGTTTCACTCAACGGACGACCCGTTTCCATCAATGTAGATCTTGGGTATAGGCCACTGGCTCCTGTTCAGGAAGATTCTTTTGTGGTAATTTTAAGGGTCAAGCTCAATCAGACCGACAAAAACGGGATGCCTAAACAGGAGGAATCAGAAACCTTACTTAACATGGAAGACAGGCTGGTGGAAATGCTAGCCCGGCAGGTTGGTGCAAAATTTACAGGCAGGTTTACCCAAAGAAGTATCAGGGAATTTTACTTTTATGCACCGGATACGCTTGGGTACAGTAAAGCTGTAAATCAGGCTATGTTGCCATTTGGCTCACACCCGTGGCTTGCACAGGCCAAAATAGATAAGTTGTGGACTAATTACATTGAAGTGCTGTTCCCTTCTGAGCCTGATTTGTTGCGTATCCAAACCAGAAGACAGGTTGATCGGTTACCTATTTCAGTGAAAGCCGGACAACAGCCAATTTTAGTTTTACATTTCCTCCAGTTTCCATCAAAAGAGCAAATGGGTAAATTTTTATCTCTGCCGGCATTAAATGGGTACGAATTGGTAAGCATCCCCGTTGCAGCTGACAAAAAATCAGGAAAATTTGAACTTATTCTGCGGCGTCAGGAATTTTTGGGATCTAGTTGGGTTGAATCTGTTGTAATCTCTAACTACCGGTTGGCTCTTGGTCAAGGTGGCAAATATCTGGGCTGGAATCCCGATCAGCAAAAATGACGGTTTTCTCAAGAAATTAATGGAACTTCGAAGAAATGTAAGTGATTATGAAAAAATACCCTTTCCTTTTCATGTTACTTGTTTTCATAGGTTTGTCCTGTTCCAAGGAAAAATCTTCAGAAATCAAGGAGAATTTAATCCTTTCTTACATGACTGCCGGTACTTGGACGCTAGATTTTTTTACTGCCACAAATGTCAGTGTGCTTCCAGAATTTGATGGTTATACATTTCAATTTAACAGGAATGGAACTGTAAATGCTTTCAAAGGAAACGAGACCATCACTGGAACTTGGTTTGGTAACCAGGATGACATATCAGTAACAGCAGAATTTCCTCCAGGATCGGGGCCTCTTCTCCGGCTTAATGCAAAGTGGTTTGTTTACAACCAGACGCTTACGTCCATTCAAGCAAGAGCAATTTCAAGCAATTTTTTCTACAATATCAGACTTGTAAAAAGACCCTGAAATTTTGAAAATTCCTGCTTTTTTGGTGAACAAGTTTTCACCTTCAATGTTCTACTTTTGTAATCAGAAAACCCGCAGTTCACAATTAAATTAAAAAATATATGGCAATTCAAAAAGGGCAACAAGCTCCTGAATTCAGTTTATTCAATTCAGAGAAAACAAAAGTAAACTTGGCAGATTTTAAAGGAAAAAATGTTGTCATATTATTTTTCCCTCAAGCCTTTACTGGAGTTTGTACCACAGAATTGTGTTCAGTTCGTGATAATCTGAATGTTTACACAAGTCTTAACGCAGATGTAGTGGGGATTTCAGTGGATTCAATTTTCACCTTAGCTAAATTCAAAGAAGAACAGCAATATAATTTCCCTTTGTTGTCTGATTTTAACAAAACAATTTCTCAGGCGTACGAAGCATTTTACGACGACTTTGTTTTTGATATGAAAGGTGTTTCACGCCGTGCAGCGTTTGTGGTAGACAAAGAAGGCATAATTCAATATGCAGAAGTATTGGAAAGTGCTGGTGATCTTCCAAATTTCGATGCAATCAAACAAACGCTTGAATCAATTGGATAACTGACAAAAGTTGTTTTTAACGAAAGTCATGCAATAATGCATGACTTTTTTTTGCTTTTTACTTAATTTCGTGGTTACATCAAGAGTATGAAGCTGATACTTTTCCTCATTACATTGCTTTTTGCTATTGCAGGTCAGGCGCAGGTCAAAAAGACGACACTTGGGGAAAATATAAGAAGAACAACCATTTATCCCAATCCTGCCAGGTCATTCGTCAGCATCCAGTATAAGCACACAGCGATGCCTGCAACCTTAGTCATATACAATTTCATGGGAAAGAAGCTTTTGGTCGTAAACCAGCCTGGAGCCAGCGTTTACATCGACTTAGCAGGTTTTAACAGGGGGATATATATATTCCAGTTTAAAGACAGAAATAGTCAGCTTCTAGATACCGGAAAATTCCAAGTAGAAAAGTGATCACAGTACCTGTACAATCAAGAATTTCAGGTAGTTAGTATTCTCCAGTCCGCGCAAAATGGGGTGATCAGATGATTGTGCTTGAAAGGTTACCTGCCTAAGTGTTCTTCTGGCATCTTTCGCTGCCATCTCTATTATTTCATAGAACAAATCTGGTTGAACGAGGTTTGTACAAGAAGAAGTCACCAAGAAACCGCCAGGTCTGATGAGTTTCATGCCGCGGAGGTTGATTTCTTTATAACCGCTTATAGCTTTCTGTATATTATCCCTGGTTTTTGTGAATGAAGGTGGGTCAAGCATCACTACATCCCATTTTTTGTCTTCCTTACTCCATTGTTTTAAGGCATCAAAGGCATTAATAGCCTGAAAACTGATGTTTTTAAGGTCGTTCAGGGCTGCATTTTCCCTGGCTTGCTGAACTGCATTTTCAGATATATCCAACCCCAGTACACTTTTTGCGCCGAAATGGGCAGCATGTATTTCAAAAGTACCAGTGTAGCAAAATGCACCGAGAACATCCGCATCTTTGACAATATGTCTGATAGCCCTTCGGTTATCGCGCTGGTCCAGAAAATATCCCGTTTTCTGCCCCTTTTCAACATCAACAATGAAATTCAATCCGTTTTCTGTGATGGGAATTCTCGTATCAAAAGGCGCTGATAGAAATCCCTTTTTTTGTTCCATGCCTTCAAGTTCCCTCACGGGTACATCATTGCGTTCAAAGATTCCTTTGGGTGAAAAAATCTTTTCAATGGCGGATACAATCTCAGGCTTCCAGCGGTCTATGCCCAGTGCCAATGTTTGTATTACAAAATAATCATTGAATTTATCAATGATGAGCTGGGGTAAACCATCTGCTTCACCAAAAATCAACCTGCAGTTTTCAACATAGCCGATCCTCTTTCGGTATGCCCAGGCCTTTTCTATTTTATTATAAAAAAAATGCCCGTCAATGGTGTCATGCCTATCTCTCGTCAGCAGCCGCACGGGAATCCTGGATTGCGGGTTGACATATCCTTTCCCGATGAACTTTTTATCAAATGTAAGTACCTCTGCAATCTCTCCTGCCTCCAGTTCATCATCCATCAAATCTATTTCATTGGAGAATATCCAGGGATGTCCGAGTAGCACCCGATTGCCTATTTTTCGCTTTAAAACCACTTTCTTCATCCTGCAAAGGTAATCTTTCAAGGAAATGATGGAAATTTGCATTTTCAGGACGGAAATCAGACATTTTGACTTGTCAACAGGCTGTGGCAAGACATTTGAACAGCCAAACTAGCAAACATAACACCATGGAAGAAAAAGAAATGCAAAATAATGAGGAAATGAGCGTTGAACAATCAGCTCAGACAGATAACGCCAGCAGCACCGAAACTGCAGCAATGGAATTGTTGCTCCAGGAATTGCAGGAACAAAAGGAGAAATATATCCGACTCTATGCTGATTTTGACAATTTCAAGAGACGAAATGCCAAAGAGCGTGTCGAACTCATTCAGACCGCAGGGCGTGAAGTTATACAGTCTATGCTTGAGGTAATGGACGATTGTGATAGGGCTGAAAAGCAGATACAGAAAAGTGATGACCTTAAACAAATCAGAGAAGGAATCCAGTTGGTTTTCACCAAGTTCAGAAGTACCCTGCAATCTAAAGGGTTGAAAGAAATGAAAAGCATCGGAGAGGAGTTTAATCCGGATGTTCATGAAGCAATAACGGAGATCCCCGCACCTGATGAAGGCATGAAAGGGAGAGTGGTTGATGAAGTGGAGAAAGGTTATATGCTGAATGATAAAATCATCCGTTTTTCAAAAGTTGTGGTAGGAAAATAACATCAACCTTAAATTAGAAGCATGTCAAAAAGGGATTATTACGAAATTCTTGGTGTTACCAAATCTTCCACTGCTGATGAAATAAAGAAGGCCTATCGCAAGGTGGCTATGCAATTTCATCCTGACCGCAATCCGGGGGATAAAGCCGCAGAGGATAAATTCAAGGAAGCTGCAGAAGCTTACGAAATTCTGAGTGATCAGGATAAACGGGCTCAGTATGACCGGTTTGGGCATGCTGGCGTAAATGGAAACCGTGGATTTGGTGGCGGTGGTCAGGGTATGAATATGGATGACATATTCAGCAATTTTGGTGATATTTTCGGTGATGATATTTTTGGCAGCTTTTTCGGAGGGGGAGGCAGACAAAAGAGTGGTAGTCGCGCAAGGGGTACCCGGGGAAGCAACCTGAGGATTAAACTCAAAATGAATTACGAGGAAATTGCAAAAGGTGCCAGCAAAACCGTAAAAGTAAAAAAATACACAGGATGCACTGCTTGTTCTGGCTCTGGAGCAAAGGATAAAAATGCAGTTCAAACCTGCTCAACATGCAATGGTAGCGGACAAGTTAGAAAGGTTACCAATACCTTCCTTGGCCAAATGCAAACGGTTGGGACTTGCCCTACTTGTAATGGCGAAGGTTCGACTATAACCAGTAAATGTACTTCATGCAAGGGCGAGGGTCGTGTGTATGCTGATGAAACTGTAAATATCGATATCCCCGCCGGAGTCGCTGACGGGATGCAATTGAGTTTGGGGGGTAAGGGTAACGCTGGCGAACGGGGTGGCGCGAATGGAGATCTTATTGTCGTTATTGAAGAAGAAGCCCATGCAGAACTTCATAGGGATAATCTGAATGTTATCTTCGACCTGCATATCAGTTTTCCAGATGCTGTCTTCGGTACACAGATAGAGGTTCCAACAATTGAAGGAAGGGCCAAAATTAAAATACCTCCAGGCACACAAAGCGGCAAAATTTTCAGGTTAAAAGGAAAAGGTTTTCCTTCCATCAATTCATATGAAAAGGGGGATCAACTTATTCATGTAAATATTTGGACTCCCCAAGAGCTCAATGCTGATGAAAAACAGCTGATTGAAAAATTGAGAGATGCCAAGAACTTCCAGCCTTCACCTGATAAAAATGAGAAGAGCTTTTTCAATAAAATGAAGGAAATGTTCGGATCTTAAATTATTCTGCGAGTTGCATGATTTTGTTGAGGTTACGTCCGAACCCATTGTAGTCAAGCCCATACCCAACCACAAACAAGTCAGGGATTTCAAATCCGAGGTAATCAATTTGAACAGGATGAATAGTAGCTTCTTTTTTATGAAGCAATGAACAGATTTTCAGTGATCCGGGTTGTTGATGTTGAAGTTGTGGAAGAAAAGCGTGAAGTGTCTTCCCTGTATCAACGATATCTTCAATGATTACCACATCCCTTTCATAGATATCGCGGTCAAGTCCAATGGCTGTTATCACCTGTCCGGTAGACTGTGTGCCTTTGTAAGAGGCCAGTTTTATGAAACAGATTTCCGCTGGAACTTCAATAAGTTTAAAAAGGTCTGAAGCAAACATGAAGGAACCATTGAGTATCGCGATGAATAAGGGGTCTTTATCCACATAATCAGTATTAAGCTCTCTGGCAATTCTTTCAACCTCCTGTTGAATGACCTCCTTTTCAAGATAAGATTTGAATCGTTTATCAAGTACCTGCTCGATCAATGCCATAGTAGAAATTTATCGTTTAGCCAGAAGAGGGCGTTTGGTAGTTGTAGATTTGAGACATAATTGTTGCCCTACTTTAGGCTCCATTCCTTTTTTTAGCTTATTTAACTGCAATAGGCTCGACATTTTAATCCCTTCTAGCTGGCTGATTGTATAAAGTGATTCACCTTTTCTAACCTTGTGAAACTCTTTCTTCCCCGTTCTTTTTTTTGCTTGTAAAAAAATTAGCTGGTCCTGTTTCAAGGATGTAGTGCTGGATGGAAGATCATTGAAAGCCAATAACGCTGATAGCTGTATCCTTTTGTCTTTGGCAATGCTTAATAAAGAAGTTCCTTTTTCTGCTTCAATGACTTTCAGCCCATTTATTTTAAATATGGAGCCATAATTTCCCTTTGAATCGCTTGTTGCCTTGTTGGAATTAACCGTGTTTTTGCTAGTATGGGGTGGAGTAGTAGCGGTTTTTACTGATCTGATTGTTTCAGATCTTTCTTCATCAATGGCTGGACCGGAAACTATGGGTTTTTGAAAGGTCTGGTTCACCAGGCTGCGCTCTTTTAATGCAGTAATATAGGTTGAGAGATCAAGCTCCTCATGCAACTCTTCGGTTGCATAGTCATTTAACACATTGAGCTGATAAGTTTCGATGTATTTGATCAGGGTTTGGGCGTAAACGGGACTGGTTGCATATCCAGCTTTTTTTAGTCCCCAAGCCCAGCCTTCATAATCATTGGGATCAAGCTCAAAAAGCGAAGCATATCTTTCCTGAGACTTGAGGTAATTGGAATGGTCTTCATAAGATTCCTCTGCTTGTTCATATTGCCTGAAACATTCCCCTCTTTCATCATCATCATGGTAAACTTTACCACCAGTCCAGCTAGATTTGCATTTAAGTCCGAAATGATTATTTGACTTTTTTACGAGCATGCTTTTGCCTGCCCCTGATTCATGGATTCCCTGTGCAATCTTTATAGAAGCAGGAAATCCCGTTCTGTTCATCTCCCTGATTGCAATGGGAGCATAGGTTTCGATGTATGTCAGAATGGACTCACGGTACATGTCTTGAGCAACCAATTGGTTGGCAAAAACAATAAAAACTAGCAACCCGAAGCAAAGGTTTTTTCTAAACAATTTCATATTCATCATCTGCAAATCATTTTATTCGAATAAGGGTGAGCCCGTCACGAATTGTTAGCATCAGCTTTTCAACCCGTGCATCCTGTTCCACATGTTTATTAAATGCATCAATCGCTTTGGCATTCTTTCCACTCAACGTAGGCTTGAGTACTTCGCCATGAAAAAAAACATTGTCTGCTATTATCCAACTGCCAGGTTTCATTTTTCTTACCAGGTATTCATAATAACTTATATAACCTGATTTGTCAGCATCTATGAACACAAGGTCCCAACTTTCGTTTAGTTCCCTGATTATTTCAATTGCATCACCCTGGTGTAAAATAATCTGATGGGAAAATTTGCTCCGGGCAAAAAAAGTCAGAGCCGTATGTGCATCATTTTCCCTTTTTTCAATCGTATGTACTATTCCATCTGAGAGCAGCCCTTCAGCCAAGCAAAGCGCACTGTAACCTGTAAATGTTCCAATCTCCAGGATGCGGCTCGGCCTGATCATCTTGCTAATCATGCTCAATAAACGGCCTTGCAAATGGCCACTTATCATGTGGGCTTCAGGATGATTGGCGAGGGTATGCACATGAATCTCTTCCAGCAATCTGTCTGGTTCTGAACTATGCTTTTGTGCATACTCATGGGCAGCAGTCAGGATAATCTCCATGTAGTACAAAATTAAGGTGTTCCGTTCTGCCCGACAAATGCAGTGACCTTAATTATCCCCAAAGTTATCATTCGCTTTTTTTAGAAATCAGCCAAAGTCCTGTAAATGTTAATAAGCCATTAATAAGCAACATCTCAAAGCCTATTTGGTACCCCTCGAGCCAGGTTCCTGCATTTTTTGATAGGATATAGCATAGGGTTGGGGCAAGTAGGCAGATCCCGGTAACTCCATAGCCTGTGCCTAGTTTTCTATTGGTAAGTATGCCAAAGAAAAATAGTCCGAGTAGTGGTCCGTAGGTGTACCCTGCCAGGTCAAGGATGATGTTGATGATGGATTTGTTGTCAATCCATTTGAAAACCATGATACAGGCCAGAAAAATAAAGGCAAAGCTGATATGTACGATGCGCCTGGTTCGTTTTTGTTGCGCCTCATCTAAGCTGGCATTGCGCTGTATACCCAGTATGTCAATGCAAAAGGATGATGTCAGCGCGGTCAGTGCCCCATCTGCACTGGGGAAAAGTGCTGAAATCAGTGCAATAATAAAAATGATCCCGATTGAAGGAGGAAGGTGAAACATAGATACGGTAGGAAAAAGGTCGTCTCCAATGATATTTTTACCAGAGAGAAGGAATTGTTTGCCATCATAGGCAGCACCCTGATTACTCATGAAAAGATATAATAACCCACCTAAAATTAGGAATAAAAGATTCACTACAACGAGGGTTGCTGTAAAAGTCATGATATTTTTTTGAGAGTCCTTTACATTGCTGACGCTGATATTTTTCTGCATCATCTCCTGGTCTAGTCCGGTCATGGCAATGGCGATAACAGCACCTCCAATGATATGCTTAAGGAAAAATGATTTGCTGTTGATATCAGTGTCAAAGACTTGGGTGAGTCCTTGTGCAGACATATCAGACATGGCCTGAAATAGGGAAAGATCCATTTTGCTGAGGATGTAAAACAGGCAAATGACAAGACCGAGCAACATAAAAGTGGTCTGCAGGGTGTCTGTATATACTATTGTTTTAACCCCACCTTTGAAAGTATAAAGGAGAATCATCAGGAGAATCAGTGCAGCAGTAACCATAAAGGGCACGCCCATCTGATCCAGGATGAAGATTTGTAAAACATTGATAACCAGAAAGAGGCGTGCTGTTGCTCCAAATGTGCGGGATATGATGAAGAAAAGTGCTCCTGTCTTATAGCTCTCTTTTCCAAAGCGCTGGTCAAGGTAATGGTAAATGGAGGTAAGGTTAAGTTTGTAATAAAGCGGGATGAGCACGTAGGCGATAACTGCATAGCCGAAAATATAGCCGATTACCACCTGGAAGTACCTGAATCCTGTGAAATCACCTCCAGTGAAGTTGCCCACGGTTCCCGGAACGGATACAAACGTAACACCTGATAATGAGGTGCCAATCATCCCAAATGCAACGAGCATCCAGTTTGAATTTCTATTGCCAATGAAGAAGGATTCGTTGGTTGCATTCCTTGCCGTGTAGATTGATACACCCAAAAGCAGTACAAAATACCCCAAAACAAAAGAAAAAAGCAGGATTGGTGACATGATTTTCGCGTTGTTTAGGCAAGGTAATGCATTTAAAAATATCTACTTTTGGACATGCTAAAAAAGCTGGACATTCAAAACTATGCCATCATTGCCGCATTGACCCTTGAGCCGGCACCAGGAATGGTTATTATCACCGGAGAAACGGGTGCCGGAAAGAGTATATTACTGGGTGCACTCGGACTGGCACTTGGGGATAGGGCCGATAATGCGCAATTGCGGGATAAGGAGAAAAAAACAATTATAGAAGCAACTTTTGTAGTTCAGGAGAATGCTGCTCTGGAAAAAGTGTTGCAGGATGCCGATATAGATTCAGATACCGAGATTATACTGCGCAGGGAAATTCAGGCTAATGGTAAGTCAAGGGCATTTGTAAACGACACGCCGGTTGCCCTCAATCAGTTGCAGCTCATTGCAGGGCACTTGGTTGACCTTCATCAGCAGTTCGATACGCTTGAACTTGGCAGCAGACACTTTCAGCGTACTTTACTGGATGCGCGTGCAGGATCAGTTGGATTGATGGCGGATTACACAAGGCAATATGACCGATACACTGTTCTGAATAAAAAAATACAAGAAGCTCGGGCGCGCTTGCTTAAAGCCAATCAGGAATCTGAGTATAAGTCTTTTGTATTGCAGGAGCTTCAGGGACTGAAATGGACTGTTGGGGAAGGTAAATTAGTCTCCGAAGAGTTGCAAGTGTTGAGCCATGCAGAACAGCTCAAGTCGGGCATTGGAAAAGCCGTTTATGCATTTCAGGAGGGTGATCAGCCAATTATTTCCCAGCTGAGGTCGCTACTTTCTCAACTTCAACCACAGGCAGCCTATCATCCTGCATTACCACTTCTGGTGGCAAGATTTGATGCCGCCTATGTTGAACTTAAAGATATTGCAACTGAACTGGAGGGTTTGTTAGACAATGTACAGGTTGATGACCTGCGAATGGAACAATTGAATGAGCGTCTGGCAATGGCACAGCGTATAGCCAAAAAGCATGGACTATCTGAAGTGGATGATTTGCCGCTGGTGGAAAGACAGTTTGCGGAGGAGCTCGTTGTTTTTGAAGACGCAGAATCAGGGCTTAAGGCATTGGAAAAGGAAATGGAAACAGTTCAGCAACAGGCCCTAGTTCTGGCAAAGGCGTTGCACGAAAAGCGGCTCACTGAAATTCCAATGCTGGAAAAGGCTACCATGGCATTACTTAAGCGTGTTGGCATGCCCAATGCACAACTGAAAATTGATTTAAAAACTACGGGATTGTCGGCTGGTGGAAGTGATGATGTGGTTTTTTTGTTTGATGCCAACCGAAGTGGTCAATTTGAACCGCTGCAAAAAGTTGCCAGCGGAGGTGAATTGAGCAGGCTTATGCTTGTGCTTAAATCGCTTGTGGCACATTCATTGGAAATGCCCACACTCATTTTTGATGAGATAGACAGTGGAATCAGTGGAGAAGCGGCCAGGCAGGTCGGTTTGTTGATGCAGGAGCTTTCAGCCCATCACCAGGTCATAGCTATCACGCACCAGCCTCAGATTGCTGCTTTGGCGAGTCAACACCTCTATATCTACAAAACTACCACAGCGGAACACGTTACCACGCAAATGCGTGAACTAAAAGGTGAAGAGCGGGTCTCTGCAATTGCGAGGATGATGGCAGGAGATAAACCCAGTGATGCAGTTCTTGCCACTGCCAGGGAGATGCTGATGTCTGATGTAAATAAAGGTGGATCACAGGGTGGCTGATAAAGTTTCAGCTCCGATTTGGGCATTAAAAGCTAAACGAACTATATTTGCCAGCAAATTGATGATTATGTCCAACCAATTGCTCAAAGGGAAAAAGGGAATCATTTTTGGTGCACTGGATGAAAAATCCATTGCATGGAAAACAGCACTTGCCTGTCATGCACAGGGTGCTCAGCTGGTACTGACCAACGCTCCTGTTGCATTGAGGATGGGAGAAATCAATAAACTTGCTGAACAGGTTAATGCACCTGTTATCGGGGCTGATGTGGTTAACATGGATGACCTTAAAAATCTTTTTGAGCAGAGTATGCAGCATTTCGGGGGTGGTGTTGATTTCATCCTGCATTCAATAGGAATGAGTCTCAATGTCCGCAAGGGTAAGCAATACACGGAGATAGATTATGGTTTCAATCAGAAGACACTTGATATTTCTGCAATGTCTTTACACCGGGTGTTGCGCACTGCATATGAATTGGATGCGATAAATGAATGGGGAAGTGTTGTTGCGCTCTCTTACATTGCTGCACAACGTGTATTCCCTGATTACAATGAAATGGCTGATGCCAAAGCCCTGTTGGAAAGTGTTACCAGGAGTTTTGGTTACCATTACGGTGTGAAAAAGAAAGTAAGGGTCAATAGCATTTCTCAGTCTCCAACCCGCACAACTGCTGGAAGTGGGGTGAAAGGGTTCGACGGCTTCATCAATTATGCTGAGAAGATGAGTCCCCTCGGCAATGCTTCTGGTGAAGATTGTGCAAATTATTGTGTTTCGTTATTTTCAGATATGACCCGCATGGTAACCATGCAAAATCTTTTCCACGATGGAGGTTTTTCATTCACTGGTGTTACAGCTGCCGTGATTGAGCAAATGGAGAAATAAACTTAAACTAACAGCATGAAAAAGTGGAGAACATACCTGGGAATGGTTGGTGTAGTGACTGGATCAATGACTTTTGTACCACAGGTTTACCAGGCTTGGGTAACCCGATCAGTAGGTGATTTGTCTATTTGGATGATTCTTATCCTCCTTGTAAACGTTTCTATTTGGTTGGTTTATGGCATCACAGGAAAAGACAAGCCGATGATCTTGGCCAACTTGATCATTATGACTTTGTCTCTGGCGATGCTTTATTTCAAGCTGACCTTTTAATCAAAAAACCACCTTATGGTGGTTTTTCATGGGAAAGTTTCAATACTCGTCCTCATTGAAGAAAAAATCTTCCTGACTTGGATAATCAGGCCAGATATCATCTATGCCTTCATAAATATCCCCTTCATCATCCAGTTCCTGGAGATTTTCTATCACCTCAATGGGGGCTCCGCTCCTGATGCAATAATCGATCAATTCGTCTTTTGTTGCAGGCCATGGAGCGTCTTCAAGATAAGATGCTAATTCAAGTGTCCAGAACATAGGGCTCTGTTTTATATTTCGGCAAAAGTAATGGTTAATTCCGTAATACCAATTCACAGATATACACAGATTTTATGAAAAATAATCTCTGACAGCGTATTGTTCTTTGCTAAATTTGAAAAATGTTGG
>Ga0208787_1001034_pt1 | contig 12601 bp, 8 predicted proteins | sample Wag4_2014_7_11_FD_187362 | JGI IMG/M metagenome (GOLD analysis project Ga0208787, IMG submission 187362) | Fresh water microbial communities from Ohio, USA - Utica-2 Time Series HT 2014_7_11 (SPAdes) (version 2) | ecosystem: Environmental > Aquatic > Freshwater > Water tank | place: USA: Ohio... | reverse complement strand
TAAAATGGCTCAAATCCAAAAGGAGGCAGCTGATGCCATCGCTGAGGCACGGAAAAAGCAACAAGAAATGGTTAATGCAACGGTCTCAGAGGTAACCATGAGCCGCGAAAAGGCCGCCGCAGAAATCGCCGCAGCTCGCGAAAAAGCCGCCAATGAAGTGGCCGCCGCCAGGGAAGCGCAGGTCCGGGCACAACAAGAATCGTCTAACGCCATCGCGGAAGCCCGGCGTCAAACCGCCCAAGCTATTCTATCCATGAAATCAGCAGAGGCCGATAGCATTCGTTTTATCCGCGAAAACAGCTCCAAAGAGCGGCAACGGCTCTCTAATGAAGTGGCCGAAGCCCGCCAAAAAGCGGCCACAGAAATTGCTGCTACCGCCCAACAATCGGCACAAGAAATCAAAATAGCAAAGGAAAATGCGGCAAAAGCAAAACAGGAAGCCGCCGAATCCGTGGCCAAAGTAAAAGAAGAAGCCGCCCAAAATATTGCTAGCACGCGCGAAAATGCCGCAAAGGAAGTGGCCGCTGCCAAACAAAAAGCCATTGAACTAGTCACCGCCGCCCAAAAAGAAGCGGACGCTAAAAAAACCGCGCTGGCTAAAGAGGTGGTCGCTGCCCAAGATAAAGCAAAAGCTGAAATGGAGCAAGCCCGCCAACAAGCTGCTACGGAGATAACCAACGCCCGGAAAGAGGCCGAACAAAAACGAAGCGCCTACGCTAAGGAGGTGGAAGAGGCCCGCCTAAAATCCGCCGCCGAAATTAATACGGCTCAGAAGGAAGCGACTGAGGCGATCTACCAGGCAAAAAGCCAATCAGCTGAAGCCATCAACAAAGCACGGGCAGATGAAACGCGGGTCATCGAGGAACTCAAAGCGCAAACCGCCTTTACACAAAGCGAAGAACAGCGAAAACGAGACGAGCTAAAAGCGCAAACAGCTCAAATCCAATCGGATGAACAACGAAAACAAGAAGACTTAAAACAACAAACTGCCCGCATTCAAGCAGAAACTCAAAAAGCTCTGGAAGAACTTAAGCGGATTCAAGCAGAACTGGAAAAAAAGAAAAAGCAAGAATAATAAATCAACAGCGGCCATCGAACTAGGAATAAGTGCGGTGGCCGCTTTGTGTTTGCTACCTCAAAGAATGGTGGGCTACTCGATGCCTTCGAATAATCCCCTTCGTATCTCTTGTCTCAACGATGTAGATGGAACAGGGTAAGGGAGGCAGTAGCACTTGGGTAGGGCTGTTCCTCTCTAGCTGTACCCAAGGAATTTCCCTGCCGTCTAATTGATACACCCTAACTTGCTCCACCTCCTCTTTCAAGAATAGTATCCCCATGGTTGGGTTAGGCCATAGGAAAGGGCCTTCTTCTCCCGATTGGGTACTGGTGTCGACCTGCAGACAGATGTTGAGCGGCGAGTAGCGATTCCCATTGGCTTCCTCAAAACACCTGAATCGAAAATCATATCCATCCACCGCACCCGTACAAAAAGGAAAATTAGGCAATAAGAAGGAACATACATATTCGGCTAAGGGCAGATCCGTTCTTCCAGTGATTCCAAGGCCTTCTATTAGTTGATAAGGCATCGGAATATCTGAAAAGTGAATTACTTGTTGCCGCCGCCATTTATTCGCAATGAATACACTAGACGTATCCACTACCCGATAATAGGCTCCATCGCCACTGTAATGAAGGGTGTCGCCAGGTGCTGCATCGAAGTCATAGATGCGATGTATCGCATCGCCATATAATTGCTTTGCCAATACCTGATTCCCCCACACTCTTGCCAAAAAATACGCATCTGGTTGGGTAATCTGTCGGTAACGAATTTTTCGCCAGACTATCCCATCCCGTAAGCTATCGCCGGTAACTTGGAGACTGTGGAGCCCATAATTGGATCCATCCCAGCCCGTTGTTACATCATAGGTCCAGGTATTTCCTTCTTGAAACCAATGCTGGGCATTGCTTTTTACGCTCCCCACTAGCCAACACAGCAGAATAAGTAAAGTGATTCTCATCTTTTAGTAGTATAGTATATCGTTAATCTATTGCCAAATGTAGGCGATTATTAAAAAACGGAAGGAAATTGTAAAAGATTCGCTAAATTTCACATTATTTTGATGCTTATTTGATAATTCAGTTACCGTCTTTATGGCTTCTTCAACCATTCGAGTGGCGCTGTTAGGATTTGGCCTCTCTGGCCGATACTTGCAAGCGCCCTTTTTTAGAACCCTTCCCGATTTCGAGCTCGTGTGGGTTTTGAGCTCTAGATCGGAGCTTGCCGCGGAATATCCAGGGGTTCGATTTACATCCAACCTGGATGATATTTTGAAGGATACCTCGATTAATCTGGTAAGTATTTGTACCCCAAATACCACCCATTATGATCTAGCAGTTCGTTGCATTTCCGCTGGCAAACATATTTTAGTTGAAAAACCATTCGTACCAACCGTGAAGGAGGCACTGGACATAATGGTCTTGGCTCAACGGCATCATGTACAGGTCATGGTTTTTCAGAATAGACGATTTGATAGCGATTTTAGAACCGTACAGGGTGCTGTCAGGTCGGAGGACTTGGGTAAGATTCTTCGTGTGGACATTCATTACGATCGCTTTCGTCCAACCCCAAATCCTAAACAGTGGAAGGAAGAAGAAGTACTCGGAACGGGTTTATTGTATGATATTGGTTCTCATTTGGTGGATCAGGCGATTGCGCTGTTTGGATCACCTAGTTCTTTTTTGGGGGAGCGGTATCGGCAGCGACCCCAATCGAAGGTGGTTGATGGTTTTGATCTGTTCTTGTACTATAAAAAGTTAGTGGTCCACCTTTCCTCTAGTTTACTCCTGCGCGAAACCCGTCCTCGGTATACCGTTCATGGGACGGATGGTACCTTTTTTAAATATGGAGAGGATGTTCAAGAGGCACAACTAGTTGCAGGAATGTTGCCCAATGACCCTGGTTTTGGTAAAGAGCCAGAAACAAGTTGGGGTGTCCTGATGTTTGAAAGAGAAGGTAAAACCATACGGATCAATAAGCCTTCTTTTCTTGGCGATTGGAACTCCCTATTCGAAAATATAGTGGATGTGATTCGGTATGGATCCTCTCCAATTGTTCCCATGGAGGATGTGCTCATGCAGATACATATTCTGGAGTCCGTTTCTACGGAGTAGCCCAAAACTAGGTAGTGACAAAAGTTACGTTTTTTACGTTTTGAGACTAATTACCTTTGTGTTAAATCTTTTAAATCACCTTCGTCATGCAACGTATCCTCTTTTTTATCGCTGTTGGTTTTTTTCTTTTTACACAAAATGCCCAAGGCCAATCCAACATTGATCTCAGTAAAACAGAACAACTCTTAAAAACGGATAAGACCATTCAACTGATCGATTTGAGAACTCCAGGAGAAATTCAGCGTACCGGCATTATTGCAGGTGCACAAGTGATTAATTACAATAGCCCGGATTTCAAACAGCAGATAGGAAAATTGGATAAAAATCGTCCAGTTTTGTTGTATTGTGCTTCTGGTGGACGAAGTGGAGCCGCGGTTTCAACGGTAAAAGGCCTTGGTTTCAAGACGGTTTATAACTATACCGGAGGTATGAGTGAATGGAAGGGAAGAGGCAAACCAACGGTAAAACAATAAATTGAGTAGAATCAAAAAAAGCCCCGATACGTATAATGCGTGTCGGGGCTTTTTAGTGAATGGTCAATTAACTTTTGTAGTGCATTTGTCTGCTAACTTGCTCTTGGTCTTCCAGGCGCATTTGGAGTGCGAAGACATATTGGCGAGCCTTTTTATTTCGGTGTAATTCCCAGCTTTTTTTAGCCCAATCAAGGGCGAGTACTAAATTTCCATTCATTTCCGCTGCGACAGCCATGTTGTAGGCTGCTCTACCTGCAATTTTATCTTCTTCCTTGTATTTCTCGTAAAGTATTTTCCAGAGCTCTGCTGCTTTCTCCCAAGATCCCGTTTCGGCATAGCGGCCGGCCTTTTGCATGGAGGCCTTGGCGCCTTTTGCTTTTACATAATATTGTCTTTGAATGGAGACATAAGTGGGGGCAATGCGCATGCCATAATGTTGTCCTCCAATAAAAGCGACTCTTCTGGAGATGGTCACAGGGGCGGGTAGTTGCCGAACGGCTGCCTGTTCGGTATCCCCAGTGGCGTCACTCAACAGAAAGTCATCTGTGGTAAACTCGTCCAGAATATTTTTTGAGCGGGGGTCATACATGCGCCAGCCCATGGTGACAGCCGTGCGCATTTCAGACCGGTAGTCGATGGTTGTGATTTGTTTTCCGTTTTTATCTTTTTGGGTATTTTCTTGTCGTCGAGTAGTTACCCCGGTATTTGTATCGAACGATTCAATGGTGACGACGGCATCTGCCTGGTGGAGTTGGCATATGCGTTCAACCTCCGACCAGCTGAGAGGAGCGGGAAGGTTGGCTCCTGCCCGTGAACCTGTCATTTCAATTCCGGTTCGGATTACCTCAAAGCGCGGTGTGTTTCGGAGCCCTTCGATGAGGCCAGAGACGGCTTCTTCTCGGCTTCTTCGATCTTGACCAATGGCTTCCCCTGTCAGCACCCCTTCCAATACATTAAGCCATCCATTGGAGGGTTTACTTCTGTCCACAACAGCTACTTTTGAAATGTGTTCGGGGACAGTGAAGCGCGCAGGCTGTAGCACTGTGAGGCGAGCGGACTTGGTGGAGCAGCTAGGCAAAAATAGGCTTCCCAAGGATAGCAGCAAGATAAAGGGGATAATTCTCATACCATCGTACGCTTTAATTGAATTAACTAGATTTTGCTAGTGGCTACGCAGTTGCTCCTAGTGACGTAAGTATTAGCAAATAGGATTCAAGCCGAGAAGCTGCTTATGTTAATGCAAAAATAAATTCAATTAGGTGTAATCGTAGTATTTTTGCTTTAAATAACTTTGATGCGCACGTTCATCAGTTCAGGACTATATTTGAAGAACGAAGTATCTATACCATGTAATAGGCAATTTCAATGTAGATGAATAGGGAATGTTTAATTTTTATCCTAGTGGTTACACTTTGCCTTTTAGTGGATCAGGCGGTGGGACAATTAATTGGTAAAATGGATGATAGGGTCATCCTTTCTGATTTTCGTTATAACATCACTTCCTATGGGGCAGATCAAAAAGTTCCTCAAAGTCAGGTGCTTGCGATGGTTAAGGATCCCCGAACGGGTGTAATTGTTTTTTCTACGATGGATGGTGTGGCAGAGTTTGATGGTTATGAAATCTCTTCTTATCCCATTCAAAAGGGAAAAGAATTTGATGTTTATAAAAAACTATTTTTCGGAAAGAATGGTACAGATTTATATGGCTGGACGGTAACAAATGACTTGATTAATATAACCGATACCATGCAAAATTTAGGTGTTTTTGGAGCGGTATTCATCAATAATGATTATTTCATTACAATAGAATCGGAGGGGAGATTGTTTTTCCGAGATGAACGAACTGGAAGTGTTTTTCAGCGGGATATTCCACTCCATTTTGTCAATTACGTTCACCCTATTTCACCGCAAGTATTAATTATCTCCGATTTAGCTAGTAGTTATGAGTATAATCTGGCGTCCAATAAATTGGAAAAAATTCTATCGGAGCCGCTGGTAGACATTTTAAAAGAAGATGACTTCCTTTACTACATCACAAGGAACACTTTGTACGAAGAAAAGCGCGGTAATATACAGAGGAGCCCTTTGTTTACCGGGGTGAATCCCGAAATTACCGATTTTCAAAAAGTTGGGGACTACCTTGTCTTCAGCTCTTTTAAGGGGTTATACGCCATCGCAGAGGGGAAGCTTTACCTGTTTGATGATATGGAGGTGCTTCCGACTCGCCAACTCACTTCGCTTTTATACGATCCAGAAGAACATAATATGTACGCTGGCACAGCAGATAATGGTTTTCTTAAATTCAGCCCAAAGTATTTTACAAATTACTACAAAAAGGGAAAAAGAAGTAGTGGAAGTGTCTCTTCAGTTGTTGTAGTAGGAGATTCAATAGTTATTAATTCCGGGTTTCAAAGTTTAATGTCCATCGATTTAAAAGGGAATGTGAAGGACTTAATGGGGAGCTCCGTCTTTGCCTCAATGGCAGTCTTCGGTGATACGGTACTTGCTGGATCTTGGGATAATGGACTTTTTGTTTTTTCTTTAAGCCGCCGTGCCCAGATTGGATTTATTGAATTGGAAAGGGATAATATTCATGCACCTTTCAGAGATAGTAAAGGGGTATTTTGGATTGGGGGGTCAAATGGACTTTACGTAGGTCACGATATTGGTCATCTGACTAAGTATAAGCCAGAAACATTTAAATTAATGCATACAACTATTTACGAAGATCGCAAGGGAAGACTTTGGGTTGGAGGCTCTAAAGGTGCGGTTGTATTGAATGAAGATAGAGAAGTAGTATTGCAGTTGAATCGATCCAATGGGCTTAAAGCAAAAGAAGTCCGCTCGTTTCATGAAGATGCTGATGGTCGAATGTGGATTGGGACTTATGGAGGGGGACTTTATTGTTTCAGTAATGGTAAATTAGAAGAATTAAGCACTTTTCCTAATTATTTGCTTGGAAATGACATATTTACTCTTGCCCCCGATACATTTGGGAATTTATTAATGACCTCTAACAATGGATTAAGGGTGGTTCAAGAGGAGGCCCTAATTCGATTTATTCAACGGAAATCCGACTTCTTAGTTCCCTATTATTTAAGTACGCAATCGGGTATTTATAACCCTGAGTTTAATGGTGGTTTTATAAATAATTATGCCTCTATAAGGAAGAAACATTTTTTTTTCCCAACGATTCAAGGTGTGGTGCGGTACGATGCGGTCCAGTTCACACCTGCCCCATGCCACCTCCTTATCAAAAAAGTCTTTTTAGATGGCTTGGAGGTAGATTTGCTTAACTCTATTCCTCGATCGGTAAAATATATTCAAGTAGAGCTACAAAACACGCACCTGTCTCCACACACCAATATTTATTACCAGTATCGGTTAGCAAGCAACTCCGACAAAGGCCCCTGGAGCACCCCTCAAAAAAGCACCACCTTAACGTTTAGCCACCTTAAGCCAGGAAGATATAAATTGGAAGTTCGTGCGATTGATGCCTCCAACCATCCAAACCCTCCTGTTGTAAGCTACTCATTTTACCTAGAGCCCTACTTTTACGAGACCAATGAGTTTTATGCTGCTAGCTTTCTTTTGTTTTCGTTGTTAATTGCCTTGGTTCTTTCATTCGATTTTCAGCGACAACAACGCAATGCACGTAGGGAAATGGAGGTTAAAAATACGATTATCGAGCTGCAGCTGCGAGCGATTCAGGCACAAATGAACCCGCACTTTATTTTTAATGTGCTGAATAGATTAGTCGAATTGATTAGTTCTGCCAAATTAGTACAAGCAGAACGATTCGTCATTGATTTCTCCAAACTGCTTCGAAACATCCTTGAACAGAGCGATAAAGATTTTATCTCTATTCGCGAGGAGATAAAAACGCTTCAGATTTACATAGATATCCAACGAACAAGGCGGCAGGATCGGTTTCAGTACCAACTAATCGTGGAACCCGGCTTGGAAAACCGACAGATACCAACTATGCTCATTCAGCCTTTTGTTGAAAATGCCATTGTCCATGGAATAGATCATGCGGACTACCCAACCGAGATTATTCTACAGTTTTCTACCCTGGATGACGATCTTCATATCCGTATTCAGGATAATGGAGTAGGAAGAAAAATGGCGCAAAGGATCAACCAAAATAAAAAAAATGAATCTAAAGGAATCGAGCTAATTCAACGAAAAATAGATTTGCTACGTACCAAGTATAATATTAATATTAAACTAATGATTCATGATTGGAACGAGTTGCCCCCAGTTGGTACCGAAGTTCATTTAGTTCTAAAGCAAGCTAAGCAATGATTAACTGTGTGATTATTGAGGACGAACAGTCTGGCCAAGTATTATTGAAAGAGCGGCTTGCTCGATTGTTCCCTGAAATTTCTATAGTTGGGATTTTCGATCAGCCTTCCTCTGCGATGGAGTTTTTAGATAGCACTAGAGTTGATTTAATTTTCTTAGACAACCGACTTAAAGGAGGGTATGGTTTGGATATTCTTCAACGCTTTCCAGAACCCGAATTTGAGGTTATCATAACCACGGCCTTCACGGAGTACGCGATTGATGCCCTAAATAGTGGGGCGTTGTACTATTTGCTAAAGCCATTTGGGGAAGAGGATTTTATTTTGGCAGTTGAGTTAGCACTAAAGAAAATTGCCTCCAAGACTAAGTTTTTGTTTTTGGGTGGAAACCGAAGTTTACGTTTATCCGAAATCATGTATGTACAATCGGAAGGAACCTATACCATCTTTAGATTAAAAGATGGATCCTCCGTGATGACCTCCAAAAACATCGGTTTCTATGCTAAGCGGCTTCCAGATCTCTCTTTCTTTCGAATTCACCATTCTTGTATAGTCAACCTAGATGTCGTAAAAGAGGTGGACACAGGTGCCGTACCCTCTGTACTTTTGATAGATGGGGTGACGCGACTTTCCATTTCCCAGCGACGGGTAAAACCGTTTACCAAAAAAATGGGTCTTTAAGAAAACGGCAGAAAATGCATACTAAAATAGCTTTTTTATTATATAAATCAGTAATATCAAGTGCACTTATTAATGCATTATTAGCACTTATTAAGATCAAGTGCTAGTTTAACAGTTCAGTTCCTAAATTTGCAGTACAAAAATCAAAACTTTACAAAATACAGTCCTACCCGTAAAGAAACAACAAGTGAGATTGAGATGGATTATATCCAGTTCTTGCCGTAAATCCGCCGCCCTGAAATGTTAGGGCGGTTTTTTTTAAGGCGGCCCGAAATCTAACTCTTCCAATCAGTAAATATCCGAATGTATTCAGCTTTCCCAGTGGTGGAAGGTAACGGTTAGTCCTATATCAATAATGCCGATGGCGCTCAAGATTTCTTGGGCGCCATCGGCATTATTGATACTTCTGTATAGCAGATTAATGGGTTTTATACAATGGTAATTACAGGCCCGCCAGGCTCGGTTAAAAAACCGAGAGGAGCTAAATCCAGGCCGAGAGAAGCAGCTGCCTGAATAAATTCGGCTTCTTTATCTTCTTTTACAGCTACAAGAAGGCCACCACTGGTTTGTGGGTCGGCTAGCAGGTGCCGTACATTCCCTTCGGCCCCAGCTATTTTATGACCGTAACTGTCCCAGTTTCGGTTGGTTCCGCCTGGTACACATTTTAAGTCTAGGTAGTAATCAAGAATACTCCGATCAATAAATGGAACGCGATCAAAGTGTACAATGGCACTGGTTTTGGACGCTTCACACATTTCTGTTAGATGTCCGAGCAGACCAAAGCCGGTTACATCTGTCATAGCTTGAACATACGGTAAGGTGCCAAAGAAAGCACCTGCCTTGTTCAGCTTTTTCATCGAATCAGGGGCTATTGCTTCATGTTCTGGAAGGAGGTGTCCTTTTTTTTGAGCAGTGGTTAGGATTCCTACCCCGATGGGTTTGGTCAAAAATAGGCGAGCGCCCACTTCTGCACCACCGTTTTTCTTGAGGTGGCTTAAATGCACTCGGCCAGTGACCGCAAGGCCAAAAATAGGTTCCGGACTGTCAATGCTATGTCCTCCAGCTAATGGAATACCTGCATCTTTACAAGCAGCTCTGGCACCCTCTACCACTAGGTTCGCTACCTCGGCAGGGAGGGTATTAATCGGCCAACCTAAAACAGCAATAGCCATCATAGGTGTTCCTCCCATGGCATAGATATCACTGATGGCATTTACAGACGCGATTCTTCCAAAATCCACCGCATCATCCACGATGGGCATAAAAAAATCGGTGGTACTGATAACAGCAGTCCCATCTCCCAGGTCATACACCGCTGCATCGTCGCGTTCTTCATTCCCAACCAATAAAGAGGGGAATAGTTCTTGTGGTGTACTAGATACAAGAATCTGGTCGAGCACTCTTGGTGCGATTTTGCAGCCACAGCCTGCTCCGTGGGAAAATTGAGTTAGTTTATATGTTTCCATAAGGTAATTACCACTGAATAGTGGTGCTTAAGCTAGGTAAGAAAGGGAGCTGGTTAACCCGTTCGTAGCGAACGCGGTCGAAATAAAAGATATTGGGACGATCGTAAACATTGGTTGCAGAGGCTGTAATTTCCATTTGACCATGTTTACCAAATTTCAAGGTGTACTTCACCGAAACATCTAAACGGTGGTAGTAAGGAAGTCTTCCCGAATTTCGGTCAGCGGCGTACAAAATACCTAAATTGGAGGAATTGCCCACATTGCCTCCGTACACATCAGTTCCAATGGTGTTATCAAAGCTATATTTTGTGAAAAACCCTTGGGTAAGGGTAAACGGAAAGCCAGAGCCCAAGTTCCAACGGGCGGCGATTTCCCAATCCTTTTTCTTACCAGCTTGGTAGGTTCCCACTAGGTTCATATTATGGCGGCGGTCAAAAACAGGGGGATATTCCTGAAAACCATCGAAGCGCGTTACAAATCCATAAGAATAAGCACCCCAGATATAGTAGCGTTTCCCCTCGTATTTGCCAGAAAAGTCCAAACCGTAGGCTTTGCCCGTCTCAACCACATAATCAGGCGCTTCTTTTACCTTCTTATTTCGGTTCAACGCCAGTAATTGGGTAAAGTCCTTGTAATAGGCTTCAATATTTAGATCGAAATTATCCAAAATATCAATCTCAAAACCGGACACGGCATGCCACGCTTTTTGTAGGCGATGGTCCACTGTTTCTGCTCCAGGCGTATTGTAATCTTGTCCTTGCTTGTAGACGGTTGATTCAGGGCCAGAAAGGAAGCCGACAAAAAGGTTCACTACATCGCGCTCATTCACAGTGGATATAAGGTTTTGGGAGTAAATACCACCCGCAGCTTTTAAGCGAACTCGATCTGTCAAGTTGTACTTCATCCCAAGACGCGGCTCCGGAGAGATGTCGCCTAGCGACTGGTAGTATTGCAAGCGGAAACCTGGTTCAATGACTAAGTTTCCGATTTTGCGTTTCCAGCGTACATACGCACTGATTTCTGTGGTGTTTTCATCTTGGGTGATGGGTACTCCCAAGTAGTTTTGGAATGTAAAATTGGTGTTGAAGCCAGAGAGTTCCAGGCCATATTTTACTTCGTCCGTACGGCCAAAGTTGGTAAAGTTCAATCCCGCAAAAAAGCCACCAATACCACTGGTTCGCGGGGAGCGGTCGGCTTCCTCACTTCGAGAGTCGTAGCCGGAGTAAGTCATCACCCCATTCACAATAGTGTTGGAATTTTGAGGGATCAAGGTAAAGTCCATACCACCGCCTTTACTATTCCAACCAAAGTCGATTAACTCTGTGTCGACGGCATCATCGTAGTTGAAGCCAAAAACGTTGAATTTACTTCCATTGCCCGACAGAAAGGAGACTTTTCCATAAACATCCTGATAGTCGAAAGGAATCCCTGCACCGTCGTTGATTTCGGGGTATAAAATTTCATCAGCTTGATTGATCAAGGCTTTTTTACCGGTAAGAACGAAGGAGACGCTTCCTCCTCCCTCTTTTTTCAAAGGAATAATGGGCCCTTCAATTAAAGCTTTGGCCTGAAAGGGACTGGCGGAAACCAAACCTGAAAGACGCTTTCGATTTCCTTCTCTCGTTTTTACATCTACTACAGCCGATACCCGTCCACCGAAGTCGGCATTGAAGCCACCCGTAAGTACGTCCACATTTCGGATAAGCTCTGTTTCGTAAACGGAGAAGAAACCAATAGAGTGGAAGGGGTTATAAATGGTCATCCCATCCAGCAAGATTCGGTTTTGAATGGGAGATCCCCCGCGAATATAGAGCTGTCCACCTTGGTCGCCTGTAAAAATCACCCCTGGTAAAACGGTCAGGTATTGGGCGATATCGGCTTGTCCACCAGCGGAGGGGAGGGCGCGGATTTGCTTTGGGGTTACAGATAACTTGGAAATTTGCACATCCGATCTGGCTTGTTCTTTTTTACCCGATATCACCACCTCTCCAATGTTGGTCGATGTTTCGTTAAGGCTGATATTTTGGAAAATAATATCCCCTTTTTTTAGGGTGACGCTCGATGAGTAGTCATCGTAACCAAGATAAGAAACCACCAGTTTGTAAGTGCCTGGCTCGATATTGGACAAGGTGAAAAAACCATTGATGTCGGAAGAAGTGCCAATGGCAGCGCCCTCTAGCTTTATGGTGGCGAATGCGATCGGCTCGGCAGTTGCTTTATCCAAAATGGTACCACGAAGGGTAGATTTATCTGCTTTCTGGGCAAAAATCAAAAAGGGGACGAGCAAGAGGAGCAATGAAGAAATCGGACGTATCATTTCTAAAAGTATGTTGCGTTTAAGGGCAGCAAATGTAGTAATCGAGGCGTGATTATTTGGGTAAATACGCTTATTTGCCGTTATTGTACGAATTAGCTGTTTACGAGTGAAGTTGGTTCTCCATCTTGATGAAGAACTACCAAAAATTTATTTTTCTTGCCGTTTTCTATCATGATAAACTGATGG
>Ga0208787_1001026_pt1 | contig 12683 bp, 13 predicted proteins | sample Wag4_2014_7_11_FD_187362 | JGI IMG/M metagenome (GOLD analysis project Ga0208787, IMG submission 187362) | Fresh water microbial communities from Ohio, USA - Utica-2 Time Series HT 2014_7_11 (SPAdes) (version 2) | ecosystem: Environmental > Aquatic > Freshwater > Water tank | place: USA: Ohio... | reverse complement strand
ACTTTCTTGGAATTCTGCTCGCCTCCATCGCCGGTCTTGGCTTTGCAATATTTAATGTGATCTGCCGAAAATCCCTTGAAAAAGGAGCTAGCGATATCTGGGTAACCGCGCAAACATTCGGCGTCGCAGCTATTGCAAGTTCACCGTTTCTCTTTGCTGAAAATCCCGTGTGGCTGACAACCCGTAATGGGATTGTGACAACGCTCTGGCTTGGGATATTTACAACCTCGGTCGGCTACATCCTCTTCATGTACGGCTTGAAGCGAATACCTTCCAGCTTGGCCGCCACGGTCGTTCTGGCAGAGCCTGCAACAGCGACGATCCTGGCTGCGGTTGTCATCGGAGAACCATTGGTCGCACAGAGTTATCTCGGGATTGCGACTGTAGCGCTCGGGATCCTATACATCAGCAAGAGCAAGCGGGGCAGCGCCTCACGCTGAAGTTTTAAAGTGCGGGTTAGTTGACCCTCTTCTACAGTTGAGCCACTTTCAACAAAGGACATTTACGATGAAGCGTGTATTGCTCGCACTGTCGCTACTGATTTCTACCTTGGTAATTACTCCAGAGGCGGTTGCGGCGAAACGTCCATGCTCGGCGTTAAAGACCGATATCCAGCAGATGTTAGATGCGAAGTACACAGGCTCTGAAGCAGATGCACCGCAAGAGTATGCACGACGTGTTGTGAAGGCTTATAAGATGGGATTTGTGAATAAGAACTGCTTAACATCAAAGGAGTACAACGGCCTTCTCACTGGTGTCACACAACTTCGCGATGACTGTTCTAAGGCTAGGTTGGACAAATCATCTTGGGCGGATGTAGTTAAGCGATGCAATATCTATAAGGGGCTATACAAGTATGTAAAGGTTGCCCCTTAGAATTTATAGAAAGCCAAGGTGATTGCAATCGTAAACATCACGGTGGCGATTATCGAATCTAGCACCTTCCAGAATATTGGCTTGGACATAAATCGAGAGGCAGCGCGGGCGCCAAAACCGATTGTCGAGAACCAGACAAGACTTGCAATAGCGCCCCCGATGGCGAAGAACCAGCGGTCCTCCTCGAATTGGTTGGCAATACTGCCAAGCAGAATCACAGTATCGAGATAGACGTGCGGATTGAGAAAGGTGAAGGCAAAACAAGTTGCCACAATCTTGCCCTTACTAATTGCATAACCTTCACCGGCGTTAAGGCTCTGACTCTTAAAGGCAGAGCGAAGACTTTTTATTCCAAACCAAGTTAAGTACAGAACGCCGAACCATCGAATAAATTCTAATAGCGAGGGTTTGCTCTGGATCAGAGTTCCTAGTCCGCCTGTTCCTAAAAAGATAAGAGCGGCGTCTGAAATTGCACAAATCGCCACAATGAGCAGAACATGTTGACGGAGTAACCCCTGTCGGATGACGAAGGCATTTTGAGCCCCGATAGCAATTATGAGCGAGAGCCCGGTGAAAAATCCAGGAATGAGAGCGAGCACAGGTGCACAGTACAAGCCAAAGGGGCGTGTTTTCCACGACATACCTCGATGTGACGCCTAACCTTTCAGTATCCCCATTCGCGGTCCTCGCTGCGTCTTGTGCAAGACATACTGAAAGGAAAGCAATGTCTCTTCTAACGTGGAAACTGCATGGAAATGGAAAATCAATTACAGAGGGTGGTGTTGTTAACCCTGATGAACGCCTCGCTTGGCCGCTGACTATCGGTGTTGGAATTCAACACATTGCAGCGATGTTCGGAGCAACTTTCTTAGTTCCAATCATTACTGGCTTCCCGCCAAGCACCACTCTCTTCTTCTCAGGAATTGGAACGATTCTCTTCCTGATCATCACTAAGAATCGAGTTCCCAGCTATCTCGGTTCTTCCTTTGCATTCCTTGCACCAATCGCAGCGGCTCAAGCCAGCGGCAGTATGGCGGTGGCTCTCGGTGGTGTTGTGGCGACCGGTGTACTTCTTGCGGTTATTGGTTTGGTCGTAAATGCAGTCGGAATCGGCTGGATTAACTGGTTACTACCACCAATCGTTACAGGTTCAATTGTGATGATTATTGGATTCAATCTTGCAGGGGCTGCCAATAACAACTTCAAGGCGGCTCCAGTTACTGCAGTTGTAACCCTTGCTGCAGTTGCGATTATCGGAGCAGTGGCCCGTGGATTCCTTGGACGTATCAGCATCTTCGGCGGAATCGTCGTGGGCTACGCCTTCGCTGCCTTCCAGGGAGATATCAACTTTGATGGAGTAAAGGCAGCAAAGTGGGTGGCTCTGCCATCATTTACAACGCCTTCATTTGATATCAATGCAATCTTGATCTTCCTTCCAGTAGTCCTCGTTCTTGTTGCTGAGAATGTTGGTCACGTAAAGGCGGTTGCCACAATGACTGGGCAAGATCTGGATAAATCAATGGGTAACGCACTCTTCGCAGATGGCGTAGCAACCACACTTGCAGGTGCAGGTGGCGGTTCCGGTACTACCACTTATGCCGAAAACATCGGCGTTATGGCCGCATCTCGTATCTATTCAACAGCCGCTTATTGGGTAGCTGGAATAGGAGCAGTGCTTCTATCGCTCTCACCTAAGTTCGGTGCTGTTCTCAGCGCTACCCCAGCAGGAGTTCTTGGAGGGGTTGGAGTTGCTCTCTACGGAATGATCGGAGTTCTTGGAGCGAAAATCTGGATTGAGAACAAGGTCAACTTCGGAGATTCAACCAACCTCTTCATCGCAGGAACAACCATGATTATCGGCATCGCCGATATGACATGGAAGCGCGGGGATTACTCATTCGGTGGAATCGTCAACGGAACTCTCGTGGCAGTTATTGGGTATCAACTACTACGCGCCCTAAACAAAGCAGCGGGTAAAACCGAATAGCTTGAAGGAAAGGTCCATCACTTCGAAAGGGGAGTAGTGGACCTTTCTCTTTTCTCGGTCGGGATATCGCAAGGAGCTCCATCGCAGCAGTTGGTTTTCATATGGCAGTGAGGACAGAGCCAGCGAGTAGATACAGGGTCATAAGGCTTCCCGCAGAAATCACAAGGCATCTGGTTGTTCGCGCTCACTCGATGAATATAAATCAAGGAGCGCGATCTTTGTGGATGGCACGACACATGAAACTATGTTGCGTGGACTAAACCTACTCGCCGCTCACTTAAGTGGACGATACTGGGATCGAACCAGTGACCCCCACAATGTCAATGTGGTGCTCTACCGCTGAGCCAATCGTCCTCGGTACTTCTTTCGTGAAGTCTATAACTTCACCCACCTCTGCACACTTTCGCGTGACAGCAGTGGAGGTCGGAACGGGATTTGAACCCGTGTAGAGGGATTTGCAGTCCCTTGCCTCGCCTCTCGGCCATCCGACCATAGACAAACCGCCACCTGAAATTAAATTCGAAGCGGCGGTTAATCCGAGCGGACGACGGGGTTCGAACCCGCGACCTGAACCTTGGCAAGGTTCCGCGCTACCAGCTGCGCTACGTCCGCATTTACAGTGGGCAAATCTAGCGCAGTTCAGGCGCCGATGACAAAGCGAGGATTTTCTCTCTGAAATAAAAGGCCCCCTATGCGTAGCCTTGCCCTCATGGTCGACGAATATCAATTCTGGATGGGTGGCATCTTGGCCACCCAGTTAGAAGAGATAACAGATGATCCAAAGAAAGTTAGCGATGGGGGATTCTGGGCGGCGTCAATTTCATTTGAAGGCGTTTCTACCTTTGCGCGTTTTAGCAAAGTCGAAAAAAGTGATTTTCCAAGAAGAGAATGGAAGCCGTTAAGCGGCATCTGGGGCTCGTCACTCGGTCGCGAGGATTACATCGACTACGTTTCACAAATCCGTGAAACGATTTCACGCGGTGGTGTCTATCAGGTCAATGCCTGTCGTCTGCTGAGCCATGAGATGGATAAGAGTTCGTTAGGGCTCAGCGGTCTTTTCTCAAAACTTTTAGATGAGAATCCTGCTCCTTATGCAAGTTATCTGAAGATTCCAGGCGTTGAAATTGCTTCTGCTTCGCCTGAACTATTCCTCTCTCGCTCGGGCAAAATAATTAAGACATCTCCCATCAAGGGAACGATACGAGAGCAAGAAACCTCTTTTGGTGAGAAAGACAGAGCAGAAAATCTGATGATTGTTGATTTGATGCGAAATGATTTGGGGCGAATCTGTGAACCCGGAACTGTTGATGTATCCGAACTCTTTCGCCACGAAAAGCATCCCGGATTAGTCCACCTTGTCTCAGATGTTCAAGGTGAGCTCGAAGAGGGCGTGACTTGGGAAGAAATTCTTCGTGCCACAACGCCACCAGGTTCTGTAAGCGGAGCGCCGAAGAGCGCTGCGCTGACAATGATCGGTCAGGTAGAAGGAGAGCGCGGCCCGTACTGCGGAGCGCTAGGTTGGATTAATGGAACGCAGGCGCAGCTCTCTGTTGCAATCAGAACTTTTTGGAAGAGCAACGATGGCCTGGTTCGTTTTGGTACGGGCGCTGGGATTACATGGGGAAGTGATCCTGAACTTGAGTGGGAAGAGACGCAATTGAAGGCGCGAAAACTAATCTCCATTGCGGGAGGCACCTTAAGTGATTCTTGAACTTGATTCTCATGGCTTTCCAAAGACATCAGGAATCTTCGAAACTATCAAAACAGTAAACGGTCAACCGATAGCTTTGGCAAGGCATATGCGTCGCGCTCTCGACTCTGCGCATTCTCTTGGGTTGAAGATGCCCCCAGAGGAAGAGCTTCGGGTCGACTTGATCAAGATTCTTGACGAGAAGCCTCATGCACTCGGAAAGTTGCGCATCTGCATCTACGCAGATGGCTTTCATTTGTCTCATGAGGAATATGCAGAGCCAACTAGCCCGCTTCGACTCAACTTCTACTCGCAGACTGTTTTGGGCGAAGAACATAAACGATTTCCGTACGATCATCGCTTTAAGCTTCTCAAATCCGCGCAGGATGAAGGATTTGATGACTGCATACTCTTCAATGCGAAGAACGAAGTCACCGAATCTGCGGTAGCGAACTTGCTATTCCTGATTCAGGGAGGCTGGGTAACGCCACCAATAAGCGCGGGCGTATTACCTGGAGTCATTCGCGCGATAGCCATCGAGAAATGTGATGTAAAGGTCCGCCCAATTCACATCTCTGAGATTCCAGATGTTGAGTCGGGATTCTCGCTTGCCAGTCTGAGAATTGCACAGCCGATATCGCATATTGGTGAGATGAAATTGAAAATAGGGGATGCATCTGAAGACATGGAAGCACGTATTCGAAGCCACACCCAACCACATTCGGTAGGCTAGGCACATGTCCTCGATCTCGATATCCGTAGATGGCGCTGCCCGCTCGGTAGAGGCGGATCAGAAGCCCACCCAAATCTTTGCTGATAACAAAGAGATTGTGGTGTGCAAAGTTAATGGTCAGCTGAAAGACCTTTGGACTGATCTTAAAGATGGCGATGTAGTCGAGGGAGTTTCTATCTCTTCTCCTGAAGGCCTTGCAGTTTTGCGACACTCCACAGCCCACGTAATGGCGCAAGCTGTGCAGCAGACTTTTTCGCAGACTCGGCTTGGTATAGGTCCTCCGATAACCGATGGTTTCTATTACGACTTTGATCCGCAACAACCTTTTACTCCTGAAGATCTGGAAAAAATTGAGAGCGCAATGCGCAAGATTGTTAAGGAAGGTCAGCGATTCAAGCGCCGTGTTACTAATGAAGCTGATGCCCTGAAAGAATTGGCTCACGAGCCGTATAAATGTGAACTTATTGGAATCAAAGGTGGCGGAAATGAAGAGACTAGCGTTGAAGTCGGTGGCGCTGAGTTAACGATTTATGACAACTTAGGTCGCGACGGACAGCCTGTATGGTCAGACCTTTGTAGAGGGCCACATCTGCCTTCTACAAAACACATTCCGGCATTTAAGCTAATGCGTAGCGCTGGCGCCTATTGGCGAGGCTCTGAAAAGAATCCGATGTTGCAAAGAATCTACGGAACTGCGTGGCCTTCGCAAGATGAACTCAGCGCTTATCTGGAGTTACTAGCCGAGGCCGAGAAGCGAGATCACCGACGTCTTGGACAAGAACTTGATCTCTTCTCATTCCCTGAAGAAATTGGTTCTGGTCTTGCTGTTTTTCACCCAAAGGGCGGAATCGTTCGTCGCGCGATGGAAGATTATTCTCGTAAGCGCCATGAAGAGGAGAGCTACGAATTTGTTTATTCACCTCATCTGACAAAGGCCGCACTCTTCCAGAAATCAGGCCACCTCGACTGGTATTCAGAGGGCATGTATCCACCGATGATCATGGATGAAGAGCTCCACGCCGATGGCACGATTAAACGTGCGGGGCAGCAGTACTACATGAAGCCGATGAATTGCCCCTTCCACAATCTCATTTTCCAGTCCAGACAACGTTCTTACCGCGAACTTCCACTACGCCTCTTTGAGTTCGGAACTGTTTATCGCTACGAGAAATCCGGTGTCTTACACGGCATCACTCGAGCGCGAGGATTCACCCAAGATGATGCTCATATCTACTGCACAAAGGAGCAGATGCCGGGTGAGTTGGATTCATTGCTGACATTCGTTTTGAATCTCTTACGCGATTACGGATTACAGGATTTCTACCTCGAACTTTCTACTCGTAACCCTGAAAAATCAGTTGGTGAGGATCATGACTGGGAAGAAGCCACTGAAGCGCTACGCAAAGCTGCACTCGCGCAGAATTTAGAACTTGTTCTCGACGAAGGCGGCGCAGCGTTTTATGGCCCAAAGATTTCTGTTCAGGCGAAAGATGCAATTGGCCGCACCTGGCAGATGTCTACAATTCAAGTGGACTTCCAATTACCGCAACGATTCGAACTTGAGTTTGCTGCAGCTGATGGCAGCCGACAGCGACCTGTAATGATTCATCGCGCACTCTTTGGCTCAATTGAACGTTTCTTTGGAGTACTGACAGAACACTATTCCGGAGCCTTCCCGCCATGGCTTGCGCCAGTACAAGTAGTAGGAATTCCTGTTGCCGATACCTTCGCCGATTATCTCTCTGGCGTAATTAAAGAGATGAAGGCATCTGGTATTCGCGCTGAACTCGATCACTCTGATGATCGCATGCAGAAAAAAGTACGCAACGCCCAGATGCAGAAGATTCCTTACATGGTAATTGCCGGAGAAGAAGATATGAACGCGGGTGCGGTCTCATTTAGATATCGCAACGGAGAACAAAAGAACGGAATTCCTGTGGCGCAAGCAATTGCAGAGATAAAGGCAACGATAGCTGCGCGCGAGCAGGTCTAGATATGAGCCAGATTTCAGGGGCAGGAATGCCAGATGGTTGGCAACGGTTATGGGCCCCTCATCGTTTAGATTATTTGCGCGGAGAGAATCGCCCACTAGAAAGCAATGATGTCGCGTGCCCTTTCTGCCGCATACCAACGCTGAGTGATGAAGAAGGTCTCATTGTTGCTCGCGGAAAGCATGCATACGCTGTGATGAATTTGTATCCCTACAATCCGGGACATCTCCTTATCTGTGCCTTTCGCCATGTCCCGGATCTAACCGACTTAACTGATGAAGAACGTCACGAGATTACAGATATGACAGCCCATGCGATGGGCGTTATCCGAAAGGTTTCTAAGGCTGATGGATTTAACCTCGGCATGAACCAAGGTGCAATTTCAGGTGCTGGAGTTGCAGAACATATTCACCAACATATCGTTCCTCGCTGGTCAGGGGATGCAAACTTTATGCCAATCATCGGAAAGACGAAGGTCATGCCTCAGCTTCTTACTATGACACGAGAAGAGTTAGCTGCTGCTTGGTAGAAGTTCGATGTATTGGCGCACTACATCAACACCTATTCCTTTGTTGAGATTGATAGGAATTGCAGGAAAGATAATTCCGGCAGCGAATGCACCCTCATCCATCTCAGATGTCTGATCAAAGTACTCCTCGCGAAATTCTCTTACCAACTCCTCATGCTCTGGATCGCAGTGTCTTGTAGTTGGGGGAACAGTGGAGTAATCGGTAATCTCCAGATCTAGTAAGCGGATGAGCGCTGTTGGTTCGCCGTCATCACCATGTAAAACCAAATAGGGAGTAATTACTTGATCAAAAACTCTGCTGGCCAGCATGGCAGCATCATCGAAATCGAGTTCCTGCCCCTCGAGCCCGTTGACAAGAACTAACCGAGGAATCTGGAAATCATCTAGTTCCTGCCAGAGCGAGATAGTCTGCTCGTCAATTCCTGCACTTGGGTTGATGGCGAAGATCGCAAGATCTGATTCACTCTCGGCGCTAGTTGAAACGTTTCCCTGAAAGGTAGATGCGATAGCGGCAGGGGATGCGCTCACATGCCCATAGACATGGATGCGCTTTGGTGGGAAATTCACAGGCTCAGAATTGGGGCTTGGCACGCGGGTAAGCCTACGATGGTGCCGATGATTAGTAGCTCACTGAAACCAGCAGTCACTCGATTAATCAATCCAGTGGCTCGAGCGGCTGTATCTATAGGAGTGACGCCCAATGCCATCACTCTACTTGGTGCTATCGGCGTTATCGCCTCTGCTGCTTGGTTCTACCCAAGAGAAGAGTTTTTCTGGGGAACAATCTTCATCGTCATCTTCGCTCTTAGTGATCTCTTCGATGGAGCGATGGCGCGAATCTCGCAGAAGGGCGCAAGCCTTTGGGGCGGTTTCCTAGATTCGACCATAGATCGTGTCACTGATTCAGCAATCACTATTGCAGTCATTGTTCCTTTGATTGCCGCAGATGACCCACTTTCATATCTAGGTTTAGTCACCTTAGTAACAGGCTTTCTCACGCCTTATATAAGAGCGAAAGCTGAAAGCTACGGAATCGAATGTTCAGTCGGAATCGCTGAGCGAACTGAGAGACTCATCATCATTCTTACTGCAGTTGGATTTCATGGGCTGGGAGTTCCTTACATACTTGCTATCGGACTCTGGCTCCTGGCTGTTCTTGGAGTAATTACGGTTATTCAACGGATGCTTGTTGTACGACGCGGACTTGCATCAAGATGATGGATCGAATGACTGCTGCCACCTATTTCACGGGATGGTGGGTAGTGAGAACCCTTCCAGAAGCGTTCGCGTACAAGTTTTTTAAGGGGATTGCAGACTTCGTCCTTCGTAGAAATGGGAAAAGCGTGCAGCGGCTGCGTATGAATCTATCTCGGACGCAACCACACTTAGAGCCAGCAGCTTTAGAGAAGCTCACTCAAGAAGCAATGCGGTCCTATATGCGCTACTGGTGTGACACATTTAGAATTCAAAATTGGAGCAAAGAGAGAATTCTCAACTCCGTGACGGTTTCAAATAGTAATTTGTTGATTGATCGCATCGAAGGTGGGGATGGAGTTGTAGTTGCCCTGCCGCACTCCGGTAATTGGGATTTAGCAGGTGCCTATTTCTGTGCACTGGGTATTCCACTTGTGACAGTGGCTGAACGACTAAAACCAGAAGCTCTCTTCCAACGATTCCTAGACCATAGAACGCGCATGGGGTTTGAGGTTTTAGCCCTTGATAACCGATCATTTGCAACGCTGATGAAACGGGCGAGAGAGAAGAGACTCATTGCTCTTGTTGCTGACAGGGATTTATCTCGCAGCGGTATCGACGTTAGCTTCTTCGATGCTCCTGCGAGAATGCCTGCGGGGCCGGCGTTGCTGGCCGTTAAGACTGGAATCCCTCTCATTGTCGCCCATGTTTCCTATACACCTCACGGTATTCATATAGATTTCCATGATGTAACAGTTCCCTCTGAGGGAAGCGAAGATGAGAGAATCACGAAGACGGTACAGAGATGCGCTGAGCTTTTTGAAGTGGGGATAAGAGAGCATCCAGAGGATTGGCATATGTTGCAGAGAATTTGGATTGATGGCGATTTTGTAGAGAGAAAAGTTTCATGATGCCCATTTCCAAAAAACGAATCGGAATTGTCTGCCCATATGGTTGGGATACACCGGGCGGTGTCCAAAGCCATGTAGGGGATTTAGCGGAGTATCTAATCTCTGCTGGACATAGCGTTTCAGTTCTGGCGCCCACGATCTCTGACGAGAACTTGCCAGATTATGTTGTGAGCGCCGGGCGACCAATCGCTATTCCATATAACGGAGCTGTGGCGCGAGTGCTCTTTGGTCCGATTGCATTTGCACGCGTTCGACAGTGGATCTCGCAAGGCAATTTCGATGTACTTCATCTTCATGAGCCAGCAATCCCATCAATATCACTTCTCGCATGTTGGGCCGCAGATGGACCAATGGTGGGGACCTTTCATGCTGCAGCAAAACGTCAGAAAGTTTCATTTGCAGTCGTGCCATTTCTTGAACCCGTGATCGAGAAGTTGACTGCACGTATTGCCGTAAGTGAAGCAGCCCGCGAGACCCTTACAGAACACCTTGAAACAGATGCGATTGTTGTACCGAATGGAATTTATGCCGATAGATACCGAGATGGAGTTCTTGAACCACGTTGGTCTGGAAATACCCTCGGATTTATTGGTCGTTTCCAAGAACCTCGTAAGGGTCTTTCGATTCTTCTGGACGCACTTCCTCGCGTCGTAAGCTCATTTCCTGATGTGCAAGTCTTTGTGGCTGGTCCGGGTAATTCGGATGAAGCCCTAGAAGTGATTGAGCCTAATCTACGAGATCGCATTCATTTCTTGGGTCGAATCAGCGAGAAAGAGAAGGCAAATTTCCTCACCTCAGTTGGGCTCTATATTGCGCCAAACACTGGGGGAGAATCTTTCGGAATTATTCTTGCCGAAGCGTTAGCTAGTGGAGCGAGCGTGATCGCGAGTGACATTCCTGCATTTGACTCGCTATTAGGGCACGGAAGATACGGCACGCTCTTTGAATCAGAGAACAGTCATGATTTAGCGCTCAAGATCACACAACTTCTGTCTCGCTCAGAGGAACGACATGCGAAGGCAAAGCTAGGCAAAGAGTATGCACAAAGTTTTGATTGGGATGTCGTTGCAGAAAAGATCTTTGATGTGTACGAAATGGCGATGGCCGGAGGGCGCAAAGTGACTTTGGCATCTGAGAATCGTTCTTGGAACAAGTTCCTAGGAAGGGAATAAACTTCTGTGAGCAAATATCTCCTGTTAATTCTTATTGTTGCGTTCTTCGCCTGGTACCTCTCTTATTCGGCTACCCGTCTTGATCGCCTGCATCATCGAGTAGAAACAAGTTGGGCTCATTTAGATAGCCTGCTCCAGCGCCGCGCTGCTATTGCCATCGAAATTGCTCGCTCGGAAATCTCAGATCCTGCGGCTTCGCTTCTCCTAACATTTGCCGCGCATCAAGCGCGCGAGGCGAGTGTAAAAGATCGCTCTCAGGCAGAATCAGGGCTTAGTGGTGCCCTCGGAATGCTCCTAGAAAGCGCAGATCAAATCTCTGGTCAACACGAGAAGGCTCTTGCTAAGGAGCTCAAAGAGTTAAACGAAAAAATCAAGATGGCAATTGCAATTCATGTTGATGCAGTCAATCGCACAACTATGGTGCGCGCTAAGCCAATAATTCGCCTCTTTCGTCTAGCCGGTAACGCGCCAGAGCCGGTTGTGTATGAGTTTGAAGATGATGTTCTTTAAGAGATCTCTCGCCTTGGTAGTGGCAGGTGCATCAGTTGCCATAGTTGCAACTGCCTTTCTTGGGAAAGACTCTCAGAACTTCATCACTTCAGTCTTTAAAGAGGAGATACGTAATTCCTTAAGTGGAAGAGTTGGAACAGATGGTCCAATCCTGATTGTGAAGATTGATGATACGAAGATGGCTCATCCTCAGATCGGATTAGAGAAGGCGGATATTGTCTACATCGAACAAGTCGAAGGTGGCCTCACTCGTCTGGCTGCCGTCTACTCATCGCAAATCCCCAAAGAAATTGGGCCAGTACGTTCTGCCAGAATTTCTGATTTAGAACTCTTTTCGCAGTTCGGAAAAGTTGGCTTTGCATACAGTGGAGCGCAGGCGAAACTTCGCCCTGAAATTGCATCTGCCAACCTCTTTGATTTAGGCGCGCAGAGAATGTCTCCAACGATTTATACAACTGATCCCCAACGTATTCAGCCATACGCGATGGTGCTCCGCGCTGATCTACTGATGGAATATGCGCAAGAAAGAGGATATGAATTTGCTAAGTCGAAGAGTGCGGGCTGGCAATTCGCTGATGAGACTGAATTGGGTACGGCCATAAGTTCTGCAAAGATTTCATGGCCTGCAGCAAATTACGAAGTTTTCTGGTCGGCAGAGAAAGAGGCCTGGCAGTTATCGCATAATGGAGCCCCCAATCTTTCGTCAACAGGGGAGCGACTGATGGCGAATACCTTTGTAATACAACTGGTTTCAATCACCGATTCGATTTACAGAGATAAAGTTGGCGGAGTGACTCCTTTCTCGGCCACAGTTGGAACGGGCAGAGGCTTTATCTTGAGAGATGGCAAGTACATAGAAGGAAACTGGAGCCGCCCAACTGAATCAGCTGGCACTCGCTGGACAACCGATTCTGGAGAAGAAATCCCGTTCGCTCACGGAGCCTTATGGATTGCGCTCACCGATAAAGCGCCTGGTTTCACCACAATTCCTGCGGATGCACCATAGAGACAGACAAAGTAGACTCAATCCTCTACGTGGAATAGACCATTTCACGTCTTTGTAAGGAGTTCATGCAATGTCACAGAACAC
>Ga0208787_1001025_pt1 | contig 12698 bp, 14 predicted proteins | sample Wag4_2014_7_11_FD_187362 | JGI IMG/M metagenome (GOLD analysis project Ga0208787, IMG submission 187362) | Fresh water microbial communities from Ohio, USA - Utica-2 Time Series HT 2014_7_11 (SPAdes) (version 2) | ecosystem: Environmental > Aquatic > Freshwater > Water tank | place: USA: Ohio... | reverse complement strand
TCCGGCGGCCTTGTAGTCGTGGCAATGGAACAGGCGCGTGCGCTCGGGCAAGGCCATCAGCCGACGGATCGAGCGGTACAGCTGGCGGGAGTCGCCGCCGGGGAAGTCGGCGCGCGCGGTGCCATAGTCCGGCATGAACAGGGTGTCGCCCGTGAAGACGGCGTCGCCGATGACATAGGCCAGGTCTGCCGGCGTGTGACCGGGCACATGAAGCGCGATGGCCTCCAGTCCGCCGATCCGGAACCGGTCGCCGTCCTCGAACAGCCGGTCGAACTCCGAGCCGTCGCGTGCGAACTCGGTGCCCTCGTTGAAGATCTTTCCGAACACATTCTGGACGTGGATGATCTCGCGACCGATCGCCAGTTCGCCGCCCAGATGCGCCTTGAGATAGGGCGCGGCCGACAGGTGGTCGGCATGGGCATGGGTCTCCAGCAGCCAAGTGACCGTCAGGTCCTCGGCTTTCACATGGGCGATGATGGCATCCGCCGAGGCGAAGGACGTGCGGCCCGCCGCCGCGTCATAGTCCAGCACACTGTCAACGACGGCCGCTTCGCGGGTCACCGGATCATGGACGACATAGCTGACCGTGTTGGTCGGCTCGTCAAAGAACGCCTTGATGTGCGGAGCCTGCCCCGCCCCGCTTCGGGCTTGCTCGATAATGGTCGTGGCGATGTCCAGGTGGGTATCGGTCATGGCAGCCTCCGGCCGGTCATTGATTGAATGGACGCTCATGGTCTGCGCACGCCCAATGTCATCGAAGAGCAGACACGAAGTCCCGCAATCGTTCGTTGACGCAGATCAACCCGCGTCTGGAGCCTTGCGGCGGACCTCAAGATCCGGGGACGGTCGGGGGTAAAGGTCACTTTCACCTCGCCTCAAACTCATGATTACAATATATGTGTAAACGTGTATATGAGTTGCGTCAACCCTGCTGTGATGCCAACGAGACAAGATGATGGATCTGCCCGCTTCCGCCGCTTCCGCCGCTTCCGCCGCCACCGCTGGCCAGCGCCCACTGCGCATAGGCGATGTTGCCCCCGACTTTCAGGCCCGCTCGACACTGGGGCCCGTTAAGCTGTCGGACTATCGCGGCAAGTGGCTTGTCTTCTTTTCGCACCCGGCGGACTTCACCCCGGTGTGCACCAGTGAGTTCGTCGCCATTGCCAAAGCCGCAGAGGCCTTCGCTGCGCTGGATTGCGGGCTTCTGGGGTTGTCTGTGGACAGCCTTTATTCGCACCTGGCGTGGGTGCGTGCGATCCGCGACGGGTTCGATGTCACAATACCGTTCGCGATCGTCGAGGACCCCTCGATGGCGATCGGTCGCGCCTACGGGATGATCGAGCCAGACTCGCCTGACTCATCTGCCGTTCGGGCAACCTATTTCATCGACCCCGAAGGGGTCATTCGTGCCATGACTTGGTACCCGCTGACCGTCGGCCGCTCGGTCGACGAGATGCTGCGCATGGTTGCGGCGCTTCAGCGGACAGCCGGGGGCGATGCCACTGCGCCCGCGGGTTGGCGTCCGGGCGACGATCTTCTGGCGACGGCGCCGCAACATCAGCAAGGTGTCCTCGCTGGTAACGACAGGGTATGGTTCTGCAGCAAAGAGGCGGATGGCAAATGACACTCTATGCCTCGCGTCCCGCTGCAGACGCCGCTGCCGAACGGCTCAAGACCTACGCCCAGCCCCAACGCCTGATGATCCTGTCCCGCCTGATCGAGGGCGAGCGCACAGTCAGCGAAATCGACGAAGCCACCGGCATCGGCCAACCGGCACTGAGTCAACAGCTCGCCGAGCTGCGACGCGCTGATGTGGTCAGGACAAGGCGCGAGGCCAAACAGGTCTACTATCGTCTGGCCGACGACAATGTGGTGGTCTGCGTAAAAGGGATCGAAGCGATGTTCGGCGGCTCACGTGACGCGGCCGCCGCGCTCTCATCCGCTCTCGCCAGCACGCCGGCCCAAACGACGTCTTCCAGCATACCCGGCGCCGCCGCCTTTGCGCGGATCGCATAGCGGCTAGGCGGTTCTACAATGCACACCGAGCGTCGACTTTTTCTGTCGTTGCTTTGGTGCAGCTTCAGCCATGCGGACAATGGAAAGATCAGTTCCGTGTCTGGTCGAATTCTAGGTTACCCACCGAGCTTGCAAGCGGATCTTCCTACCTCCGGACAGGCTGGCTGAATGTCGCACTTCAAGCAGATCGGGGATGACCGCTTATCGCGCTGAGCAGCCCGCGGTCCCGCTCTGGCGCAGGTCCGATTGTTGGTCTGAACCCGATGGGGAGCAACGACCCTCAGCGATAGCCTCCTCGAGCAAAAAATTGGTGCCCAGTCACTTGCCGGCCAGGTTCCTGCTCTTCAAGCTCGGTCGCCTGGTAGCCAAGTTCAGAGGGAGCCATGTCGCTGGGTCAGGACGTACTCGATCGCATTATCGTGCGCTTGCGCGCGGCGGAGCCGAAGCTGCAAGCCGTGGTGCTCTGTGGCAGTCACGCGCGCGGAGAAGGCGCGCCCTTCAGCGATATCGACATCATGGCGCTCACGGCTGGCCCTCCCAAGAGGCAGGAGAGGGCATGGTTCGAGATCGGCACGGAGGGGCAGATGCTCCACGTTTCGGTGGGCGCAGAGTCATTGGAGGATTTCGAGGAAGCGGAGACAGAGGCGGCGAGTTGGGCCCTGGGCTTCCCTGTCGAGGACACCATGCAGCTCGCATGGGCAACGCCTAGGGGACATGCATTGCTTGGCGACGATCCGAGTGAGAGGTTGCCTGCCGGGACGCCGGAGCTCGAGGATTTCGTCGAGTTCTATATGAAGGTGCGTCGCGCGGAGGCGACAGATGATCGCCTGCTTCTTCGCTGGGCGGCGCGAAACCTGGCCGAGTATGCCGTTGGTCTGCTGAGGCCATTCAATTCCGTCGTAAATGTTCGCACCCCTATCGAAGCGCTGAGGGTCGCGCTGAGCTTTGAGAAGGCGCCAGAGCACTTCCGCCACGATGCGGAGATCTGCATGGGCTTGTCTCCGACTTTGGAGCCGCAAATTGCGCAGGCGGCGAAGCGGCTGGTGGCCGAGATCCTGAGTTTCCTGCGCGAGCGACTGAGCACCGAGGCCTTCGCGGACGACAATATAAGAGCTGCATTACGGGATGGAACGCTGGAAGCCTACGTGTCGTCGACCCATCCTGCCGCGCCCTAGCGCACACGCACCCACCAACCTGGGCCAAGTTCAGCTTTCCACCCCTTGCTGACGCTCTGACGGGCCGCACCGGGGTGGTGGCTTGAAGGCGCGGCTCTTGACCGGGAGCCAATCGCCTCCCTTTGCGGACGACTTGGCGCAGGTCCGCTTGTTGGCCCGGACCTACCGGGGAGACACGACCCAAAAACGACGCAGCCAGAAGATTCAGGCCGGCCGAACGACATAGAGCCTGTAGCCGGTATCGCCGGACACGGCTTGCCAATCGGACGCCTCCTTGCGGGCAGCGGCAATCGCAGCCGCAACGGAAGCACTTGTGCCCGCGGCTTCGAGCATTTCGCAGCGCTCAAGCATTGGATCATAGTAGGCGGACCATGCTTCATCGGTGAGTTGGCGCGATCCGAGCACCTGCCAGCCGGCGGAGGTAATCTCAGCGCGAGTTGTCGTTTCTGTTCCAATACTGCCGGGTTCGGCCTCCCAGAAAGCCAGCGCAGCTTCAGACGGCGCGTCCGTGAACAGGCAGGGATGACTGAACGCGACGACGCCGGTTTCGGTCAGAGCACTGCGCCAAGCTTCAAGCGCCCTCGTCACTCCCAGGAAATAGACCGCCCCTGCCGACCATATCAGATCATAGGGACCGGTCAGGTTCTCCATGCTGGCTTCAACGACCCGCACGGACGGATCACCTGCGAACCGAATTGTCGCTGCCTCGACGAAATGCGCGACGGTCTCAAACCCTTCCACACGGCCTTCGGGGACAAGCTGTCGCAGAGCCGCAAGGTCGCCGCCAGGTCCGCATCCCGCGTCGCACACATGCCCATCCCTGGGCACCGCGCTCAGACGCCCGGTCCAAGCGACATCGTCGGCGAGCCCGGGGCCCTCCCTGGGCAGATCGCGATGCACCGTGAAGAAGGCGTCCCAATCCATACGGTGACCTATCGCAATCGGTCCCTCCCTGGTCAACGTGCGCTGTTAACTGCGATGGTATCGGCCAACCCGAGACAGTCAGAAACTGAACACACACCGGCGCTCGCCAGGCTCGCCTTTCCGCCGCCACAGCCCAGATCGAGGACATGTTCGCCGGACTGGAAGGCAGCTCTTGCCAGTCGTGCGTCCCCAATCGACGCGATCATCGCCTCGAACCGGTCGATTCCGGCCAGCCAGGGGGCTTCCATCTCGCCGGCCCGGTCCTCGGGCTAAGGGGTTTCTGAACCATCCATCCGGGTGTCGGTCATCGGTGCGAGTCTCAAATACTTCAGGTCAGGACGGTCAGGCGTTGAGCCAGGTCCGGATAATGAAGGCTATCACCCCAAGGGCGGCGACGCTCATCGCCCAAATCGCCGACATCCACAGGAGTCGTTTCCAGAGCGGAGCTTCCTCCATCAGTGATACCCGTGCGTACCGACCTTGCCGCGAAAGACCCAGTAGGACCAAGCGGTATAGGCGAGGATGATGGGAACGATGATCACGGTCCCGACCAGCATGAACATCTGGCTCGCTGCGGGCGCGGCGGCATCCCAGATCGTGATCTGGTCTGGCACGATATAGGGAAAGAGGCTGATCCCGAGGCCGGCAAAGCCGAGCAGGAACAGGCCGAGCGCAATCGCGAAGGGCAGGCGTTCGGAGCCCCGGTTCAGGCTGCGGAAGAAGAAGACCCCCGCGATCACGACGAGGATCGGTACCTGGGCCGTCAGGAGGACGCCCGGCATTTCGAACCACCGCTCCCAGTAGGCAAAGTCGAGGAAGGGCGTGGCGGCGCTGACGGCGGCCATGCCGCCCAGGGTCGCTATGCCGAGACTGCGCGCCAGTCGCACGGCATGTCCCTGGGCCGTGCCCTCGAGTTTCCAGATCAGCCAGGTCGCGCCGAGAAGGGCATAGCCGGCGACGACACTGATCCCTGTCAGAAGACTGAAGGGAGTGAGCCAGTCGAGCCAACCGCCCGAATAGGCCCAGCCTCCGGCCTGGACGCTCTCGACGACGCTGACCCCCTGAAGAATCGCGCCCAGGATCATCCCCTGCGCCATCGCAGCAACGACCGAGCCGACAGTGAAGGCGACGTCCCAGAGGGCGCGGTGTCGCGGATCACGCCACCGGAACTCGAAGGCGACGCCACGAAACACCAGACCCAGCAGCATGGCGATCATCAGCGGATAGGTGGCTGGCAGGATGATCCCGTAGGCCAGGGGAAAGGCCGCGAACAGACCGCCACCGCCCAGCACCAGCCAGGTCTCGTTGCCGTCCCAGACCGGGGCGATCGAGTTCATGGCCTGATCCCGTTCCTCGCCGACGGCAAAGAAGGGAAACAGGATGCCGATCCCGAGATCGAAGCCATCCATGACGACATAGGCGAAGACGGCGAAGGCGATGATGAAGGCCCAGATGACCGTCAGGTCGAGTGCAAAGGTCATGGCTTACTCCGCAGGTCGGGGTGCGCCGTCGAGCGCGGAAGCGGGCGTGATCCCGGCAGACCGGATCGGTATCTGGGGTGGCTCGGTCTCGTGGGCCCTGGGCGTGTGTCCCATCAGCTTCAGGAGATACCAGACCCCGGCGCCGAAGACGGCGAAATAGACGATCACGAAGGCGATCAGCGAGGCGGCCACCGCCGGGGCGGCCAACGGCGAATGGGACTGGCCGGTCAGCAGGTGCCCATAGACGGTATAGGGCTGCCGCCCCACTTCTGTGGTGATCCATCCGGCGATGACGGCGACGAAGCCGCTCGGCCCCATCAGGATGGCGAGCCGGTGTAGCAGAGGCCAATCATAAAGCGATCGACGGGCACGGGCGAGCAGGCTGATCAACCCGAGGCCCAGCATAGCAAACCCCAGGCCGACCATCACGCGGAAGGACCAGAAGACAATGGCGACAGGCGGCTCACGATCATCCGGAATCGTATCGAGCCCGGCCAGCGGCGCGTTGGGGTCATGCTTCAGGATGAAGGACGAGGCCTTCGGGATCTCGATGGCATAGTCGACGCGCTTCTCGGTGCTGTTGGGAATGCCGAACAAGATCAGCGGCGCGCCGTCGGGGTGGCTTTCATAGTGACCTTCCATCGCCATGACCTTGGCGGGCTGGTGTTCCAGCGTGTTCAGGCCGTGAAGATCGCCAGAGAAGACCTGGATCGGCGCGACGATCGCCGCCATCCACATGGCCATGGAGAACATCTTGCGGGCGTAGGGGTTGGTTCGGTCCTTCAGCAGGTGCCAGGCCCCGACAGCCCCGACCACCAGCGAGGTTGTCAGGTAGGAGGCGATCAGGGTGTGCGCCAGCCTGTAGGGGAAGCTGGGGTTGAAGATGATGTCCAGCCAGGAACCTGCCGGGACGAACTGGCCTGCGGCATTGATCGCGAAGCCGGTCGGCGTCTGCATCCAGCTGTTCACGCTGAGGATCCAGGTGGCCGAGATGAAGGTGCCCAGGGCGACCATGCAGGTCGCCACGAAATGCAGCTTCCTGCCGACCTTGCTCATGCCGAACAGCATGACCCCGAGGAAGCCGGCTTCGAGGAAGAAGGCGGTCAGGACCTCATAGGCCATCAAGGGGCCAAGCACGGGCCCGGTCTTTACCGAGAACACCGACCAGTTGGTGCCGAACTGGTAGGACATGACGATGCCGGACACGACTCCCATCGCAAAGACCACGGCAAAGATCTTCAGCCAGTATTTGAACAGGTCCAGATAGACGCTCTTGCCGGTCTTCAGCCAAAGCCCTTCCAGTACCGCCAGATAGCTGGCGAGACCGATCGAGAAGGACGGGAAGATGAAGTGGAAGCTGACCGTGAAGGCGAACTGAATGCGCGCAAGCAGGACGGCGTCGAGATTGTCAAACATGACTGATGGCCTTGATTGCCGGCTGGATCAGGCGGCGGACTGTTGAGACTGCGAACATGGTCTCAGTGAATCTGGGGCGGGGCAGGAAGCGGTGGCTGATCAACACGGCTGACTTCAGCTGTCAGCTCGTCAAAGGCCTGGTGCTGGGACAGGAAAACCCTGCCTCCGAGGGCTTCCAGCAGATGCGAGCGTTGCAGAGCGTCCATGACGGGGCCCTTGACCTCGGACAGGTGAAGCTGGACGCCCGCATCGACCATGCGATGGTTGATGGCTTCCAGACTTTCCAGCGCCGAGGCGTCGATCCCGTTCACGGCTGAACACATCAGAACAAGGTGCTGCAGGTCCGGGTGTTCGGCCACCTGCTCCAGCACAAACTCCTCCAGCCAGCGGGCGTTGAGGTAGGTCAGGCTTTCGTCGATGCGGATCGTCAGGACGTGCGGATCCGTGATCACGGCATGCCGCTTTACATTGCGGAAATGCTCGGTGTTCGGGACTCGCCCCACAATGGCCGCGTGGGGCCGTGAGGCGCGCCACAGATAAAGCGCAAGGCTGAGGACGACCCCTGAGACGACACCGGGTTCGACTCCTGCCAGCAAGGTCACGGTGATCGTGGCCGCAAGGGCAGCGAAGTCGGGCTTGGAGAACCGCCAGATCGAACGCGGCGTCTTGAAATCCACAAGACTGAGCACGGCGACGATGATCGTTGCCGCAAGGGTCGCGATGGGCAGGGCATAGAGCAGTGGGGTGAGCAGCAGGGCCGCGACCAGAATTCCTATGGCAGTGAAGGCACCCGCCGCCGGGGTTTCAGCGCCGGCGTCGAAGTTCACGACGGATCGCGCAAACCCACCGGTAACCGGGTATCCACCCGAGAAGGCGGCTGCGACGTTTGCGGCTCCGAGACCGATCAGTTCCTGGTCCGGGTTGATCATCTGACGGCGCTTGGCGGCGAGCGTCTGGGCGACGGAAACCGACTCTACGAAACCGATGACCGCGATCAGCAGGGCGGGTACCGCCAATTGCTGCCAGAGCGCGAGGTCGATCAAGGGCACGGTGAAGGGCGGCAGGCTCTGCGGGATTGCCCCCACCACTTTCACACCCTGGGATTCCAGATCGAACTGGATCACGGCGAGGGTGGAGGCCGCGACAGCCGCGATCGGACCCGCCTTTGCGATCAGATCGGCGGGACGAGCCGCCAGACCGAAGCGCATCAGCAGCGGCTTCAGGCCCTTCCGGACCCAGAACAGAAAGGCCAGGCTGGTCACGCCGATTATCAGGGTCGGGACGTTGATGTTGCCGGCATTGGCGGTCAGGCTTGTCACCAGCTCCGGCATCGCCTCGCCATGCGCAGTGACACCAAGGATGGATTTCAGCTGGCTGGTGGCAATGATGATGCCGCTGGCCGTGATAAAGCCCGACACCACCGGATGCGACAGCAGGTTGCCGAGAAACCCGAGCCGCAGGACGCCCATCACGACCAGGATCAGTCCGGACAGCAGGGCCAGGATCAACGCCGCCGCGATGAACTCCGCGCTTCCTGGCGTCGCCACGCTTCCGGCCGCCGCCAGGGTCATCAGGGAGACGACGGCGACGGGGCCAACGGCCAGCGTGCGGCTGGTACCGAACACGGCATAAGCGATGATCGGCAAGATAGACGCATATAGCCCGACTTCGGGCGGCAGGCCTGCCAGCATGGCGTAGGCCAGGCTCTGCGGGATCAGCATGATCGTGACGATGGCGGCCGCGACCAGGTCGCTAGTCATGGTCGTGCGGTCGTAGCGCCGGCCCCAGTCGAGGACAGGAAGGTAGCGCGCGAGGGATGACATTCTAGGCCGCGTCCCGATGCTGGGGCTGGGCCATCCACTCATGACCCTTCAGCATCCCGTTCCAGTAGATCCAGGGCAGGGCTTTGGACTTCAGCAGCCAGGCCAGGCGCTGCGGCTTGGTGCCCTCGATGATCCAGCTGGGGAAGCTGGGCAGCAGCTTGCCGCCATAGCCAAACTCGGCGAGCAGGATCTTGCCCCGCTCGACCGTCAGGGGACAGGAGCCGTAGCCGTCGTAGGTGGCCGTCGGGGCCTTTCCCGCGAGGACGGCGATCAGATTCTCGGCCACAACCGGGGCCTGTTTGCGAACGGCCGCCATGGTCTTGGCATTCGGAGTCGATCCGCCGTCGCCCAGGCCGAAGACATTGGCGTGGCGGACATGCTGAAGACTGGCCTGGTCAACGTCGACATAGCCCGCCTCATTGGCAAGCGGACTTTGCGCCACGAATGCCGGTGCCCTCTGAGGCGGCGTGACATGGACCATGTCGAAGGATTTCGTGACCTCGCCCGCCTTCTCCCTGAAGGTGGCTGTGCGGTCGGGACCGTTGATGGCGATCAGGGTCGACTCGAACTGAAGATCGATGCCGTAGCGATCGACATACGCCATCAGCGGCGGCACGAACTCCTTCACGCCGAACAGGACGGCACCCGCGTTGTGGAAATGGACGTCGATGTCCTTGAGCGCGCCGGTCCTTAGCCAGTGGTCGCAGGACAGATACATCGCCTTCTGCGGCGCACCGGCGCATTTGATCGGCATGGGCGGCTGGGTGAACAGGGCGGTCCCGCCTCTCAGGTTCTGCACCAGTTCCCAGGTATAGGGGGCGGTCTCGTAGCTGTAGTTGGAGGTGACGCCGTTCTGGCCGAGTGTCCCGGGCAGGCCGTCGATCGCGGCCCAGTCCAGCGTATTCCCGGGTGCCACGACGAGCGCGCTGTAGCGGACCGTGCTGCCGTCCTCCAGCGTGACCTGGTCGCGTTCCGGTTCGAAGCTTGCGACCGCACCCTTGATCCAGCGAACGCCCGCCGGGATCACCGACGCCTCGGCCCTTCGTGTGTCCTCAACGTCGAATACGCCGCCGCCCACCATGGTCCAGCCGGGCTGATAGTCGTGGGTCTCGCGCGGCTCGATCACCACGATGTCGAGGGTCCGATCGCGTTCCAGAAGCGACGCGGCCGTGGCCAGACCGGCCGATCCCCCGCCGACAATGACCACATCGGCCCGCTCCGGCTGCGCGCCCGTCGGTGCGGTCATCCGGGTTTCCAGCCGGGGACGTAGGGCTGAAAGATCATAGCCTGCCCCGGCGGCTGTCGCGATCAGGGCGTCCGCCGGTTGAGCTCCCACCTGTGACAGGGCCCACAAGGTCGTCGAGCGCGTGCCCGTGCGGCAATACGCGAGAACCGGTCCGTCGAGCTTCATCAGGGCTTCGGCCATGCTGGCGACATCACCGTCACTGATCTTTCCGCCGACGGTCGGAACATGGGCGAAGCCCATGCCGTGAGACGCGGCGAGCGCCCGCATCTGGGCAGCCGTCAGCTGTTCTGGCTCCTCTCCGTCCGGTCGATTGTCGATGATCGCACGAAAGCCATCGTGCGCGGCCTGGGCGACGTCAGCCTCGCTGAGTTGTGGCGAGACCGAGAGGTGGGGGGTGAGAGCCTTGAACGGCATGGCGATCGTCCTTGAACGGGGGTGTTCGGATTGAAGGCTCAGCGGTGCCGGGGCCAGGTTGCCAGGCCGACCGGCATGAAGTCCGGGCAAGTCGCGGTCAGGCTGGTCAGCAGGAGGACAACGGCCACAACTCCGAAAACCAGGTCGAAGGTCCCGCCAATCAGTCCCAGTCCATCTGCGCCGATGACAGCGGCGACGGCGCCGAGCCGGACGACCTGGTCGAGCGTTCCCATAGTCTTCACGGCGAATTTCCTTGGGTAGAAGGGTGCCGGCGCGGCCGATGCGACCGCGCCAGGTTACGACGTCAGGCGGTGATCGGGCGGGTAGAGAAATACCAGTCCGTGTATTTGAAGCCCTCGCCCTCGCGGGCATTGGCAGCGTCCACGGTCTTGGGAGGCGAGACGATTGCGTCTTCGCCGGGCTGCCAGCCGGCGGGGGTCGCCACGCCATTGGCGTCGCTCGTCTGCATGGCGGTCACCAGACGGACGATCTCGGGGATCGAACGCCCGTTGCTCATCGGATAGTAGAGCATGGCCCGCAGAACGCCCTCAGGATCGATCACGAAGGTGGCGCGCACGGCGGAGGTGTCGCTGGCCCCCTCATGGATCATGCCGTAGGCCCGGGCCACGTCCATCTTGAGGTCTTCGATGATCGGGAAGGGAATTTCGACACCGAACTTTTCGGCGATGTTCCGGGTCCAGGCGATGTGGGAAAAAATACTGTCGATCGACAGGCCCAGCAGTTCGCAGTTCTTGCTTTTCAGCTCGGCCGCCACTCCAGCGAAGCCGATGAACTCGGTGGTGCAGACGGGCGTGAAGTCGGACGGGTGCGAGAACAGCACCAACCATTTGCCCTTGTAGTCGGCCAGCGAGCGATCGCCGTGGGTGGTCTTGGCCGAGAAGTTCGGAGCGGGCGCGTTCAGGCGCGGCAGGCCGACGGTGCTTTGGATCTCAGACATTGGATGTCTCCAGGGTTGGCTGCTTCACCGGAGCGGCGGGCAGCAGGCGGTGCAGGATCATCCCGCCCAGCATCGCCACGACGAAGATGGCAGCGGGGACCGGGGCAATAGCCAGGTCTGCGATGGCGGGGCCGGGGCAGAGCCCGGCGACGCCCCAGCCGATACCGAACAGGGCGCTCCCCCCGATCAGGCGGGGGTCGAGATCGCGCGCGGTGGGCAGGGTAAACCGCTCTGCCGCCATCGGCGTCGGCATCCGCTTCTGGATGCGCCAGGCGATGGCCATCGGGATCAGGGCACCGCCCATTACGAAGGCCAGGGTGGGATCCCAGGTGCCGAACAGGTCGAGGAAACCGCGCACGCGCAGGGGATCGGCCATGCCAGAGACCGCCAGGCCAGCACCGAACAGAGCTCCGGCGACCAGGGTGAGGGCGATCTGACGCTTCATTGACCCAGCCCCATCGCGTTCATGGCGGCGACCGTCGCGAAACCCGTCAGCATGAAGGTCGCCGTTGCGACCAGCGACCGGGCCGACAGTCGTGACATGCCACAGACCCCGTGTCCGCTGGTGCAGCCGCTGCCCAGCCGGGTGCCGAACCCCACAAGCAGGCCGCCGATCACCAGGGTGACGACGCCCTGCTCGAACCGCGCCTCGACGGGTCCAAGGATCAGCGCCACAAGCAGGGCACCCAGAGGCAGTCCAACGACAAATGCGATCGACAGTGGCCGGGGCGCGCCATCGACGGTAATCCCGGTGGCCCGGGCTGCCAGACCGCTGACGCCTGCGATGCGTCCAAGGCCCAGCAGCATGATGGCCGAGGCCATGCCGATCATCAGTCCGCCGATCAGCCCCCGGATCGGCATGGCGTTGGCAAGAAGGTCACCCATCACAGCACGTCCAGCGGGATCTTGAGGTAGCGGGTGCCATTGGATTCAGGCTCGGGCAGGTGACCGCCGCGTATGTTCACCTGGATGGAGGGCAGGATCAGCTTGGGCATGGACAGGGTGGCGTCACGCGCATCGCGCATGGCCACGAACTGGTCCTCGCCGACGCCTTCATGCACATGGACGTTCCCTGTACGTTGGGCCCCGACCGTCGTCTCCCACGCGAAGGTGTCGCGTCCGGCGGCCTTGTAGTCGTGGCAATGGAACAGGCGCGTGCGCTCGGGCAAGGCCATCAGCCGACGGATCGAGCGGTACAGCTGGCGGGAGTCGCCGCCGGGGAAGTCGGCGCGCGCGGTGCCATAA
>Ga0208787_1001023_pt1 | contig 12720 bp, 8 predicted proteins | sample Wag4_2014_7_11_FD_187362 | JGI IMG/M metagenome (GOLD analysis project Ga0208787, IMG submission 187362) | Fresh water microbial communities from Ohio, USA - Utica-2 Time Series HT 2014_7_11 (SPAdes) (version 2) | ecosystem: Environmental > Aquatic > Freshwater > Water tank | place: USA: Ohio... | reverse complement strand
CTCGCCGTTTGGGCTAACCATCAGCCCTGCGTAAAGAAAACCGGTATAAGGCGTGCCTTGGGCCGCCATACCCTTGAGTACGGGTGCGATCACCTCACGCATTACTCGTGCATGGATCTGCGGTGTGATGACAGGCGCCGGTGAATAGGCCCCCATGCCCCCGGTGTTTGGTCCTTGATCGTGATCAAAAAGCCGCTTGTGATCCTGGCTTGTGGCCATGGCAAGCGCAGATTGACCATCGCACATCACAATAAAGCTTGCTTCTTCGCCTTCCAAGAATTCTTCAATAACAACGCGTGCTCCAGCATCTCCGAACTTGTTATCGAGCAGCATCATGTCAATAGCATCGTGAGCCTCTTTCGTACTCATGGCGACTACGACACCCTTACCCGCAGCAAGACCATCAGCCTTAACTACAATTGGTGCACCCTTAGTGTTGACATAATCGTGCGCCTTTTGAGCGTCTGAGAATGTTTCAAATTCCGCGGTGGGAATGCCGTGCTCTTGCATAAATCGCTTAGCAAAGTCTTTGGAAGATTCAAGGCGCGCTGCTGCCGCTACGGGGCCAAAGATTGGTAGATTTTCTTTTTGAAAAACATCTACGATGCCTGCAGCGAGAGGTGCCTCAGGCCCCACCACCGTTAGAGCGATGCCGTTAGTTTTTACGAAGTCTGCGGCAGCTTGTGGATCTTTGGCCGGATCTATCGCAACGTTCTCAAGCCTCGGGTCCCGAGCAGTTCCGCCGTTACCCGGCATCACATAGACCTTTTGAACACGCTCAGATTTAGCGATGCACCAGGCCATTGCATGTTCTCGGCCGCCGCCGCCTACAACTAACACCTTCATGGCGCGATCGGGGGGCTAGCTAGACCCGGGAAAGCGTTATTGAATAACAGCATTCGTATAGACCTCTTGCACATCGTCAAGGGACTCAATCGCATCGAGAAGCTTTTGCATCTTTACGCCGTCATCGCCAATTAACTCTGTCTCAGTTGAGGCTCGCATGGTCACCTCGGCAACTTCTGGTTTGAGTCCTGATTTCTCAAGCGCACTTTTTATTGCTTGAAAATCATTTGGACCGCAGACGACCTCAATTGCACCATCGCTATCGGTAATCACGTCTTCTGCGCCTGCATCAAGGGCTGCGTTCATAATCTGTTCTTCAGAGGCGCCGGGAGCAAATACAAATTGCCCGCAGTGCTTAAAGAGAAAAGATACCGAGCCATCCGTTCCGAGGTTACCTCCGTGCTTGGAAAACGCATGCCGAACCTCGGCCACAGTGCGTGTTCGGTTGTCAGTTAAGCAGTCAACGATTACGGCAGCCCCGCCAATGCCGTAGCCCTCGTACCGGATTTCTTCGTAATCTACGCCCTCGAGCTGGCCTGTGCCGCGCTTAATCGCGTCCATGACTTTATCTTTAGACATGTTAGCGTCTCCGGCCTTATCCATCGCAAGTCGAAGCCGGGGGTTGACGGCTGGGTCGCCGCCACCCATCTTGGCCGCGACCGTGATCTCTTTAATTAGTCGGGTAAAAACCTTGCCGCGTTTTTCATCCTGCCGGTTTTTGCGGTGCTGGATGTTGGCCCATTTGGAGTGTCCTGCCATAGTCCCCCGATTTTACGGGAACGCGCTATTTTTCGCCATTCTGGCGGGGGTTGGGAACCCTACCGTTTATAGCGCTTGGGCACAAAAGGAAGAGGCGCAGGCTCTACCTTTAACTTTTTATCACGAACGATTGCAAAGAGCGGTGTATTGCTTGAGTTAGTCTCGATTAAGGCCAGCATGATGGGCTTTCCTAGCGAGGGCGACACAGTGCCGCTTGTTACTTCGCCAACCTCTTTTCCAACGACATTCACAATCTTTGCGTGCGACCGAATAGGGACGGGCTCGCTTGAGATTAAGCCAATAAGTTTTCTGGGTGGCCCGCTAGCAAGGTGTTCGAGCACAGTATCGGCACCGGGAAATCCACCCGTTTTGGTGAGTGTTGAGAGCGTTCCATCCGGTTTGGTCTTGGGTCGCCTACGGGAGGGGGCAATTGAAAAAGAAAGGCCCGCCTCAATCGGTGAAATCGAAGGAGAGATGTCGTTGCCGTGAAGCGGTAGCCCCGCCTCAAGCCGCAAGGTATCCCGCGCACCCAAGCCCACGGGTTTCACACGGGCATCTCTCATAATTGCGCGGACAATCCGGTCTGCATCGCTTGATGGAATCGAGATCTCATAGCCGTCTTCACCGGTATAGCCCGAACGGGTTGTAAAGCACTGCACACCCATGAGGTTCAAGTCACAGGCCTGCATAAATGTCATCTGGGAAGCCCTTGCATCAAGGGCACTAAGCACCGACTCAGCTTCGGGGCCCTGAAGGGCAACCAACGCGGCATCCACCCATTCAAACTGAAGGCTAGGCGCGAGTTGTTTTAGAAGTGCCAGATCGTGATCGCGATTACCGGCGTTCACGACCATTCGTACCTCAGGTGCGGCTTTGGGCGCAGCGTCACGCCAGACCAGCATGAGATCGTCTTCGATCCCACCCTCGTCATTCAGAAGAACAGAGTAGCGCTGCACATCGTTTGGCCAGCCATCAAAGTCGCATGGCAGTGCGGCCTCAAGCTCTTGGCGCAGCTTCTCTCCTGATGGATCATTAGGCGCTGTAATACGTAGTTGGCCCATGTGGGAGACGTCGAAAAGACCTGCATGAGTTCGGGTGTGGAGATGCTCGCCCTTTAATCCCATAGGGTATTGAATCGGCATGGTATAGCCCGCAAAGGGGCCGAACTTTGTGCCAAGTTCGATATGGAGCTCTTCAAGCGGAATAGATTTCATGCGCTCACTCTCGAGAGAAACAGCTTTGGCTTTCGGTTATGCATAGGCCTCAATCGGCGGGCAGGTACACACGAGGTTTCTGTCGCCGGCTGCGTTATCAATGCGCTTTACACTGGGCCAGAACTTTGCCGTTCTTACCCAGGCTAAGGGGTAGGCAGCCTCCTCACGCGAGTAGGCGTGAGACCAGTTGCCCGCGATCTCTTGAGCGGTGTGTGGTGCGCACTTTAACGGGTTATCAAGCTTATCGAACGCACCACTGCGTACCTTCTGGATTTCTGTGGCAATAGCTATCATGGCCTCGCAGAACCGATCAAGTTCAGCCTTTGATTCTGATTCTGTGGGCTCCACCATCAGGGTGTCGGCTACAGGAAAAGAAAGTGTCGGCGCATGAAACCCGTAATCCATTAAACGCTTGGCAACATCCTCCGCAGTGATACCAAGTTCACCTTTCAGATGGCGCAAATCCAGAATGCACTCGTGTGCGATGCGGCCGTTTTCACCTTTGTAAAGAATCGGGAAGTGGTTTTCGAGCCGCTTGGCCACATAGTTGGCATTTAAGATTGCAATCTCGGTAGCTTTGCGTATGCCGCTTGCGCCCATCATCCGGATATACATCCAAGAGATGGTTGTAATCAGTGCGCTTCCAAACGGCGCTGACGACACGCTATTGGCCTGCCCATCAAGGTAGGGATCTGCCGACAGAAAAGGGGCTAAATGTTTCGCAACCGCAATCGGGCCCATACCGGGGCCGCCACCGCCGTGGGGAATACAGAATGTCTTATGTAGATTCATATGGCAGACATCAGCGCCAATATCACCAGGGCGGGTTAGGCCCGCTTGGGCGTTCAGGTTGGCGCCATCCATATAGACCTGGCCACCTGCATCGTGCACCATTTTGCAGATGTCTTTAATGGCAGACTCAAATACACCGTGTGTGGAGGGGTAGGTCACCATAAGAGAACTTAGCTGATCGCGGTGAGTCTGCAGTTTGGCCTTTAGGTCTTCGATATCCACATTGCCTTGTGAATCGCAGGCCACCACCACAATCTTCATGCCCATCATCTGGGCGCTCGCAGGATTCGTGCCGTGGGCCGAGGAGGGAATAAGGCAGACATCGCGGTGTCCTTGGCCACCAGCGGCCTGATAATGTCGAATCGCAAGCAGCCCCGCGTATTCGCCTTGCGCACCGGAGTTCGGCTGAAACGATACCGCATCAAAACCGGTGATCTCTTCTAACCACTTCCCTAATTGGCGAAGCATCATTGCATACCCTTTGGCCTGATCAGCGGGAGCAAAGGGGTGTAGGGCAGCGAACTGCGGCCAGGTTACAGGCGCCATCTCAGAGGCAGCATTGAGCTTCATCGTGCAAGAACCCAGCGGAATCATGGAATGCACAAGCGAGATGTCTTTATTCTCAAGCCGCTTCATGTACCGCACAAAGTCGGTCTCGCTGTGATACTTCTGAAACACTGGGTGCGAGAGCACCGGATCATGCCGCAGCAACTCCTCTGGAATTGATTCGGGCTGGGTTGTGATTTTTAACGCTTGCAGTGCCACTACAGTTGTAGAGTTTCCAGTCAGCACACCAACGAGATCTGCAATGTCAGCAAGGCCTGTTGTCTCATCACAGGCAACGCCAATATCGCCATTGGCAAAGTAACGAAGGTTAATTCTCTTGTCGCTCGCCCGTGCTCGAATCGCACTCTGGCCCGCCATATCGGGGGTGGCAAGGCCTAACGTTTTTGCACTAAATGTCACGGTATCAAAGTAAGCTGGTGCGATGGGCGCAAGCCCCGAGGCCTTTACCAACAACCGAGCCATCGCATTTGCGCGAAGTGCAATACGGTGTAGACCCTGGGGGCCGTGATAGACCGCAAAGAACGAGGCCATATTGGCCAAGAGCGCCTGGGCTGTACAGATGTTGCTCGTGGCCTTATCTCTGCGGATATGCTGCTCGCGGGTCTGAAGCGACATGCGGTAGGCAGGCCTTCCGCCTGCATCAACGGATACCCCAATAATCCGGCCGGGCATCATCCGCACAAGGGCCTCTTTTACGGCCATGAAGGCCGCATGGGGCCCGCCATAACCCATAGGAATCCCAAAACGTTGAGCCGAGCCGATGGCAATATCGGCCCCCATGCTGGCCGCAGATTTCACGAGTATTGAAGCAAGCAGATCAACACCAATGCAGAGCCGCGCTTCCTGTGCGTGTAATTTCTGGGACAAGGCCGTGAAATCTCGCAACACACCGCGGGTATCCGGGGTCTGGACATGTGCACCAAAACAGTCGGGGCCCGGGGAGAAGGTCTCAGCATCGCCCACGACCACTTGGATATCCATCCACTGGGCGCGCGTGCGCATCACAGAGATGACCTGGGGGTGCACCTGGGCATCGATAAAAAACTGATTGGATGAGGCATTCTTCGTGGCCCGCTTCATGGTGGCCATCGCCTCAGCGGCAGCGGTTGCTTCGTCCAGTAATGAGGCGTTTGAGGTGTGCATCCCGGTGAGATCTACCACCATCTGTTGAAAATTCATGAGTGCTTCAAGGCGGCCTTGGGCGACCTCTGCCTGATAGGGCGTATAGGCGGTGTACCAGCCTGGGTTTTCTAAAACATTTCTGCGAATGGGCTCTGGCGTATAAGTGTTGTGATAGCCCGCACCGATAAAGGAGCGCCAGACTTGGTTTTCTGATGCAATTGATCTGAGCGCCTCCAAGGCATTAGCCTCGCTCGTGGGGGCGGGAAGATCGAGAAGACCCTGCTGCAGAATAGATGCCGGAACTGTTTCGCCAATCAGTTGCGCCCGAGACTGCACACCAATTTTTTCGAGCATTTCTGCCTCGCTCGTATGGTCTGGCCCGATATGGCGGCCGTGAAATTCATCGGGTGCGAATAACCCCTCGATATTGTCAATCGGTTCGTAAGCGTGCATTTGGAGTCCTTTATGAATCAGGCCGAGCCGGATTCAGTTTTGTATTGGTCAACGGTGAGGAGCCCCTTTTCTGAGCCGGGGGTGGCGGGTTTGAGCTTAAAGAGCCAGCCTGACTCGTACGGGGACTCGTTGACCGTCTGCGGAGCGGCCGAGAGCGCATCGTTGACGGCAATAACCTCGCCCGCAATCGGGGCGTAGACATCAGAGGCTGCCTTTGTGGACTCAACCACCGCACAGGACTCTGCAGCCGCTAGCGCCTTGCCAAGCGCAGGAAGATCAACGTAGACCAGCTCGCCAAGCGAATCCTGGGCAAGATCAGTAATACCCACGGTCACTGAGCCATCGGCCTCAGAGCGGACCCACTCATGGGATGCTGTGTAATGAAGATCATTAGGAAAATTCACGCGAAGGTCTCCTGCGCAGGCGGCGCACAATGTCAAAGGGGATTTAAAAAGCGTCCTGCAACCGAGAGCAAGGCCTGCGATTTAAATCGTTTCCCCCTCTGTCCTTGGTGCCTGAGACATTAACCTTCGGCGGACTTTCTTGAAGCGAAAGCCTCTCTCCAGAGAGCCTGACAAGCGCACAGTCCTTTTGCCTGAGAGTTTTTGGGGCACTACACCTTCGGCGTTACAGAGGGTTTTTCCTCTGCAATCTCTCCTGCGCGCAAGAGTAGACTAGACGTGAGTTTCCATTTCGCAATCAGGGATGTCAAGTTGGCGGGAAAGGCACAGCACCCGCGTCAAATTGTTGCGGTTTTTTAAAGTAAAACATTAGGAGTGGGGAGTATGTCGCAGACAGTTAAAGCGGTTCGAATTGAGGCCTTCGGCGGGCCAGAGGTGATGAAGTTTGTCGATGTTGCAGTGGGCGAACCCGGCCCTGGGGAGGCCCGTATCCGGCACCGTGCAATCGGGATTAACTTTATTGATATCTATCAGCGGGCGGGCGTCTATCCCAACCCGCTTCCCCTGCAGATGGGTATGGAAGGCTCCGGCACTGTCGAGGCGGTGGGTAAGCGGGTAACGCACATTAAGGTGGGCGATCGCGTTGCCTACGCGGATAACCCGCCTGGCGCCTATTGCGAGGCCCGTGTGATGCCGGCCAAGCCCCTGATTAAGATACCCAAGGCGATCTCGTTTGAAACAGGTGCCGCCATGATGTTAAAGGGCATGACCGCCCACTATCTTTTAAAGCGCACGGCAAACCTACAGAAGGGTCACACGATCTTGTTTCATGCGGCAGCCGGTGGTGTGGGCTTAATCGCGATGCAGATTGCAAAGCGATTGGGTGTCACGGTGATTGGTACGGTGGGTTCCGATGAAAAAGCGGTGCTCGCCAAGAAATATGGCTGCGACCACACGATCATCTACACCCGTGAGAATGTCGCTGAGCGTGTAAAAGCGATCACGAAGGGTCGCGGCGTGGATGTAGTCTTTGATTCGGTTGGTAAAGACACCTTTCAAGGCTCGCTGGACTCTCTGCGAAAGTACGGATTAATGGTGACCTATGGCAATTCATCGGGCAAGGTGCCGCCAGTTGATATTGCGCTGCTTAAGGGCTCATTGTTTCTGACTCGTCCATCGCTCTTTCCGTATACGCAATCCCGTGAAGAGTTAGAGCTAACGGCAAACGATCTTGTGAAACTTGTGGCGAGCAAAGCTATTCATATTCCAGTTGAGCGAACCTATGCGTTTGCAGATGTTCAGCAGGCCCACCGAGACCTTGAGGGCAGAAAAACAGTCGGGTGCTCGATTCTGATTCCGGGCTGAAGTTGGCTTCCTGTCGCATAATATCGGCTTAGCTATTGCCGATTACGAAAGCGAATATGGGTAAGGTTGCATTAATCACAGGAATCACTGGCCAAGATGGCTCCTATCTTGCGGAATTTCTGTTAGGGAAGGGTTATGAGGTCCACGGTATTAAGCGGCGGTCGTCGTCGCTTAACACGGATCGAATCGATCACCTCTACCAAGACCCTCACCAGAAAGGCCGATCACTGGTTTTGCATTATGGTGATCTCACCGATTCCAGCAACCTCACCCGCATTGTTCAGGAAACCCAACCCGACGAAATCTATAACCTCGGGGCCCAGAGTCATGTGGCGGTTTCATTCGAAACGCCAGAGTACACGGCTGATGTGGATGGGCTAGGCACGTTGCGGCTTTTGGATGCGGTGCGATTTCTCGGGCTAGAGAAAAAGACCAGGTTTTATCAGGCATCGACCTCAGAACTCTATGGCCTGGTGCAAGAGATTCCTCAGAGAGAGTCCACGCCGTTTTATCCCCGCTCGCCCTACGCTGTGGCAAAACTCTACGCCTACTGGATTTGCGTAAATTATCGTGAAGCCTATGGCATCTACGCCTGTAACGGAATTCTGTTTAATCATGAATCAAAGCGCAGAGGCGAGACATTTGTAAGCCGAAAAATTACCCGAGGTCTAGCCAATATCGCGCAGGGCTTAGAGACTTGCCTCTACATGGGCAACCTCGATGCACGGCGTGACTGGGGCCATGCGAAGGATTATGTTCGGATGCAATGGATGATGTTGCAACAGGAAAGACCCGAGGATTATGTGATTGCAACGGGCGTTCAGTATTCGGTTCGGGATTTTATTGTGAGGTCCGCAAAGCAGTTAGGTATTGAGATTGAGTTTTCGGGCAAAGATATTCAAGAGGTTGGCCGTGTCGTTAAACGAACCGGGAGTGACGCGCCTGGGGTGAAAGCGGGCGATGTGATCGTTCGCGTTGATGAGCGGTATTTCCGACCGACAGAGGTAGAGACGCTGCTTGGTGATCCTTCAAAGGCAAAGAAAGATTTGGGATGGATTCCTGAGATTACCCTGGACGACATGATTGTTGAGATGGTTGCCCATGATCTAGATATTGCCAAACGGCATGCGCTACTCAAAGGCCATGGCTACTCAGTTAATGTTGGCCGGGAATAAGGTACAGCCCCTAGTATGAAGATCTATGTCGCGGGACATCGCGGAATGGTGGGCTCTGCGATTGTTCGGGGGCTATGTCGTGTCGCTGGTTCTAACCATAAATTTTTTGAATCCGTGCCAGAAATTATCACGCGGTCACGAGACGAACTCGATTTATTGGATCAGGGTGCAGTTGCAGCCTTTCTTGCGAAAGCGAAGCCAGATTATGTTTTTATGGCTGCCGCGCGAGTCGGAGGTATTCATGCAAACAACAGCTATCGCGCGGAGTTCATCTATGAGAATTTGATGATCGAGGCCAACGTGATTCATGGGGCTTTTAAGGCTGGCATCGCAAACCTGATGTTTTTGGGGTCTTCGTGCATCTATCCTCGAGATTGTCCGCAACCGATCAAGGAAGAGTCTTTGTTGACAGGCCCGCTTGAGCAGACGAATGAGCCTTATGCGTTGGCGAAGATTGCGGGAGTAAAACTTGCGGAAAGCTATAACCGGCAATACGGAATGAACTATGTCTCGCTCATGCCGACCAATCTCTACGGGCCAGGGGATAACTACGACCTTGAAAACAGCCACGTATTGCCCGCCCTAATCCGTAAGGCCCATGAGGCGAAGGCCCGCGGATTGAAATCTCTTTCGGTATGGGGTTCGGGCGTACCGAGGCGCGAGTTTCTGCACGTGGATGACCTGGCTTCCGCTTGTATTTACTTTATGCAGAGATCAGTTTCTGATTTCAAGCGAGATGGGAGTGTTCTGCCCCTCCTCAATATTGGGGTTGGGCAGGATCAGACGATTCAAGATCTCGCCCAGATGGTGATGAAAGCCGTTGGTTTCCAAGGCGCCATTGAGTTTGATTCCTCAAAGCCAGACGGCACGCCGCGCAAACTTCTCGATGTCTCGCGAGCAAATGGCCTTGGTTGGCGTGCCGAGATCCCGCTCAATCAGGGCATTGCCAATGCCTATGATGATTTCTTAAGTCGATACAGCTGAGCTTATTACTGCAGGGTTAGCCATGGCCCATAATTCTCCCATCATGGAATCTAAGGCTCACGCTAGTAACCGCCCACAAGTGCCACAGGGGGGCTGCCCACGCCAGTTCGCAAGCACCGCACGGCTCTTTACAGAGGCGGGGTTTGCCGCCATTCGATCCACGCGGGTGGGTGTTATTGGTCTGGGCGGCGTAGGCTCTTGGGCTGCCGAGGCTCTGGCCCGATCAGGGGTAGCGGCCATTACCCTGGTGGATATGGATCACGTTGCAGAATCTAATCTAAACCGACAGGTACAGGCCCTACATTCCACGCTTGGTGTTGCGAAGGGAGATGCCCTGAGGGACCGAATACTTGATATCGCCCCCGATTGCGGTGTGTGTGTGATTGATAATTTTCTGACGGCCGATAACGCTAGCGATATTCTGCCTCAGGCAGACTTCTGGATTGATGCGACTGATGATCTGTCTGCTAAGCGGTCGATGATTCTATGGATGCGAGATCAGAAACGGCTCTCAGATTTGGTGGTGAGCGGTGGCGCGGGCGGAAAGACTGACCCTACAAGAGTCTCTGTGATGGATTTGGCAGAGGCTGCCCATGACACTCTGTTATCGAGCCTGCGCTATGACTTACGGAAAAATTATGGATTTCCTCGCAAAGGAAAAATGAAAATGCAGGTGGTCTCCAGTAACCAGCCCATTCAGAGGAGCGACGACTGCGACCCAGTCGCGCGCCTTGCATGTGCAGGCTACGGATCACTCGTTACGGTTACGGCCGTAATGGGTTTGGTTGCGGCAAGTACGGTTTTGGCCCGGATTACCCAGTAAGACAAAGGATTCGATATGCAAGCACGAGACGCTACTGCCGCTGGGCCCACGGGTGTGCCAGAGCCGAGGGTAATTCGACGCCAGGACTACAAGGCGCCGAGCCACCGGATATCAACTGTTAGCCTTGATTTCACGCTTGGTCTGGAATCCACCCGCGTGATCAATACATTTTCTTTCGAGCAGACGGGTGCAAGTAACACGCTAGAACTGCACGGCGACGCCTTGCAATTGGTGGGTGTTGTCCTTGATGGCAGGCCTATCGTTATTGGCGCTCCTGATCCAGTCTACGGTCTCGATTATTCAGAGCAGCACCTAAGAATTTCCAATCTACCTATGTCTGGGCAGCTCTGCATTGAAACGATCATTAATCCGCAGGCCAACACGGAGTTGATGGGTCTTTATGCCTCAAAAGGAGGTCTATTTACCCAGTGCGAGTCTGAAGGGTTTCGAAGGATCACATATTTCCTTGATAGGCCAGATGTAATGGCAACGTATAACGTCGTGATGCGCGGTGATCGAGCTTTATTTCCCGTCATGCTCTCGAATGGAAATCTGATTGGCCAGCGGGATCTCGGTAATGGGATCCATGAGGCCCACTGGCGCGACCCCTTCCCGAAGCCCAGTTATCTTTTTGCCTTAGTTGCTGCTGATTTGGAAAAGATAGAGGAATCGATTACGACTCGGAGCGGCAAGAAGGCCTTGTTGCAGGTTTATACCCGCGCAGAGGATCTCTCGCAGGCTGACTTTGCCCTAGCCTCACTGAAGCGAGCGATTTTCTGGGATGAGAGGCGCTATGGGTTAGAGCTTGATTTAGAGCGTTTTATGGTGGTTGCTGTGCCTGATTTTAATTCAGGTGCAATGGAAAACAAGGGATTGAATTTATTTAACACCAAATATGTTTTGGCAGATCCGCAGACCGCAACTGATCTCGATTACGACGGAATCGAGTCGGTGATTGCCCACGAGTATTTTCATAACTGGACCGGTAATCGCATCACCTGCCGAGATTGGTTTCAGCTTACCCTTAAAGAGGGCCTGACCGTGTTTCGGGATTCGGAGTTCTCCTCTGATATGGCTGCTGAGGGCCTAAGCCCCGCGCAAGCAGAGAGCGCAAAGGCTCTGCGTCGTATCGATTCTGTCCGTGTGCTCCGAGCTGCACAGTTTCCAGAAGATGCTGGCCCAATGTCGCACCCGATTCGACCCGATAGTTATCAAGAAATTCGTAACTTCTATACGGCGACAGTTTATGAGAAAGGCGCCGAAGTCATTCGAATGTTACAGACCATGCTGGGTATTGATGGTTTTCGGCGGGGGATGGATCTCTATTTTGCAAGGCATGATGGCCAGGCCGTAACCTGCGAGGAGTTTGTAGGCGCAATGTTTGACGCCAACCAGCAGAAGACTGCTAATAAGTTCATGCGTTGGTACGATACCTCAGGAACACCAAGGGTGATTGTCATAGATGCCTGGAGCGCAGAAGAAACCTGCTATCGAATTGAGTTTCGCCAGGTGATCTCTCAGGCGAGCCCTCAGAAAGAGGCGCTGCCTATTCCAATTGATTTTGGTCTCTTAGTGCCCAATCAGGCCGAGATTGATCTCCGGCAAATAGCGCCCTTGGCCTGCAAGGGCGGGGAGTTCAAAGGACGCTTATTTATCCTTAATGAAGAATCCGCAGAGATTTCTTTTGGGCTGCCAGTACGGCCGGTTCCCTCTCTGTTGCGCGGGTTCTCGGCCCCCGTAGCGCTTGAGTATCCCTATTCAGACGCGCAGTTATTAACGCTTCTCGCCCACGATTCGGACCCATTTAACCGCTGGGAGGCCGGCCAGCGATTGATGCTTAGAGCGATGCAAGCAATGAAGTTCGAGCCGATTGTTGGCGCATTTAAGGCGATCGCTGCAGATTCTGGGTTGGATAACGGTTATAAGGCAGCCATGCTAACCCCTCCCTCGGAACTCTATATGGCCGAGCAGATGGCGGTGGTTGATCCGCAGGTGATTCGCACAGCACGTAATGCATTGCGTGCTGCCCTGAGCGCTGAGCTCAAAGACGAATTGCTGTCGATTGACGAGTCACTGAGAACGCGTTCCAATGCCGCTTATTCACCGGATCCGATATCTACAGGTCGGCGCAGTCTTGCCAATCTTGCCCAGCACTGGCTCGCCTTGAGTGGTGAGCTTCCATCGTCGGAGCTCTTTGTGCGTTTTCGACGGGCAGCCAA
>Ga0208787_1001021_pt1 | contig 12737 bp, 10 predicted proteins | sample Wag4_2014_7_11_FD_187362 | JGI IMG/M metagenome (GOLD analysis project Ga0208787, IMG submission 187362) | Fresh water microbial communities from Ohio, USA - Utica-2 Time Series HT 2014_7_11 (SPAdes) (version 2) | ecosystem: Environmental > Aquatic > Freshwater > Water tank | place: USA: Ohio... | reverse complement strand
GCCTTTGCATATGAAAGCGTTAGTGGCCAAGCATTTCCTGTCGCATCTTGTTCAACTGCAACAATTACAGGAACTCCGCGACCTGCTGCGTACTCGCGACGCACAAGGTGTCCTGGACCCTTTGGTGCAACCATGCAAACATCAACAGAAGCCGAAGGCTTGATGTAACCAAATCGAATGTTGAATCCATGTCCGAAGAACAATGCATCGCCATCTTTTAGGTTTGGCAAAATTGAATCTGTGTAGATGTGGCGTTGCAAGTGATCGGGTGCCAAGATCATGATGACAGTTGATTCTTTAACAGCTTCAGCAACAGTTACAACGCGTAGGCCTTCAGCTTCAGCCTTTGCACGTGATGGCGAACCGTCCTTTAGACCAACTCGAACATCGACACCGCTATCGCGCAAGTTAAGCGCGTGTGCGTGCCCTTGTGAGCCGTAACCGATGATCGCGACTTTGCGACCCTGGATGATTGAAAGATCAGCATCCTCTTCGTGATACATCGTTGCTGCCACGGTATTACTCCATTCGCCTTTTTGAGTTTGGTCGTTGTTAGTTTTGGTAATCAGCCTGACCGCTGTCAGCGGTAGGAATACTTTGAGTGCTAAGGGTACGGTCTGCCAAGGATCCGCTGCCACGCTCGATGGCAACCAGCCCAGATTGAGCCAGTTCGCGAATCCCAAAACGCTCTAAAGCGTTCAGTAGATCGCTAATTTTTGCCGCATCCCCAGTTGCTTCGATGGTCAAAGACTCTGAATCTTCATCGACAATTGAAGCATCATAGGTTTCAAGGACCGCATCGACATCAAACTTATTTTTAGAAGTAGCAGAAATCTTAACCAGTAAGAGTTCGGCTTGTACTGATTCTTCAAGCTTTAGCTCTGCAATATGAATGACATTTACCAACTTGTCTAGTTGTCGAATCACTTGCTCTAAGGAATGACTTTCGACATTGATCACAATAGTCATTCTGGAAATATCTGGGTTTTCAGTTGGACCCACGGCCAAAGAATCAATGTTGTAGGCGCGGCGCGAAAATAGACCTGCAACCCGAGCAAGTACGCCAGGTGAGTTTTCAACTAGAACAGAAAGTGTATGTGTACTCATTACAGCTCCTGTGAATCCCAGTCAGGCGCTAATTCGCGCGCGATCATAATGTCGTCATTTGATGTTCCTGCTGCAACCATTGGCCACACCATTGCATCGCGGAAAACTCGAAAATCAACAACTACTGGCTGATCATTAATTGAATTCGCTTTTTTAATAATTGCATCCACATCTTCCATGCGATCGCAAGTTAAACCAACGCAACCCATTGCATCTGCAAGCTTTACAAAATCTGGCACACGCTTTGATTCCAGACTTGTATTTGAATATCGACCTTCATAGAAAAGTGTTTGCCATTGGCGAACCATTCCGAGAGATTCATTATTAATGATTGCAACCTTGATGGGAATATTGTTGAGTGCACAAGTTACAAGTTCTTGGTTTGTCATCTGGAAGCAACCATCTCCATCAATTGCCCACACTGTTGTGTCAGGTGCGCCAACTTTTGCACCCATCGCTGCGGGAACTGCGTAGCCCATTGTTCCGAGTCCGCCTGAGTTCAACCATGTTCGTGGATTTTCATACTTAACAAATTGCGCAGCCCACATTTGATGCTGACCAACACCTGCGACATAGATTGCCTCTGGCCCAGTTATCGCACTAATTCTTTCAATTACATACTGTGGTGACAATGAACCATCTTTGGGCAAGTCATAGCCCAGCGGGTATGTGGCGCGCAATTTATTCATTGCAGCAAGCCAAGGGCTCAAATCTGCCCGGCCCTTAGCAAATTCAGCCTTGAGAGCGGGAATAAGTGCAGCAATTGTGTATTTCAAATCGCCAACAACTGGAACATCAGCGAAGCGGTTCTTACCAATTTCCGCAGGATCAATATCGGCATGAATAACCTTTGCATTTACGGCAAATGTTGAAAGCTTGCCAGTTACGCGGTCATCAAAGCGTGCGCCTAATGTAATTAATAGGTCTGCCTTTTGCAGCGCTGTTACAGCACCAACAGTTCCGTGCATTCCTGGCATTCCATAATGCTGAGGGTGGCTATCTGGAAAAGAACCAAGTGCCATCAAAGTTGTAACAACTGGTGCACCTAGTAATTCAGCAAGTTGCATTAACTCTTTTGTGGCGTTGGCCTTCATAACTCCGCCACCTACATATAAAACAGGTTTTAAAGATTGCGCAATTAATGCTGCGGCATCTTTGATTGCCTGATTTTCCGGTTCAATTTGAGGATGGTAACCAGGCAAAGTTAACTGCTTTGGCCATTCAAAATCGGTTTCCTTCTGGAGAGCATCCTTTGCAATATCTACAAGCACTGGACCTGGACGCCCTGAGCTTGCAATATAAAATGCTTCAGCAATTGCCTTTGGAATATCTTTTGGATCGGTAACTAAATAGTTGTGCTTTGTAAAAGGCATTGTGATTCCACGAATATCAGCCTCTTGGAAAGCATCGGTTCCAATTGCCGCAGATGGAACTTGACCGGTAATATGGAACTTGACCGGTAATGGCAACCATTGGAACTGAATCCATTGCGGCATCGGCAAGCGGTGTAACAAGATTTGTGGCACCAGGTCCAGAGGTGGCAATACAAACACCAACTCGACCAGTTGCTTGGGCGTAGCCAGTTGCAGCATGTCCAGCGCCTTGTTCATGGCGGACCAAGATGTGGCGAATACTGCTATCAAAGATTGGATCATAAGCTGGAAGAATTGCGCCACCAGGAATTCCAAACATCACATCGACGCCGGCATGTTCCAAAGATTGCACGAGTGATTTTGCTCCACTCATCTTCTTGCTCATTTCCATCTCCTCTCAGTTGTCTAAATGAAAAAACCCCCAGATAACTGAGGGTGGCGCCTGATCACAAATTGATCACGCGCCTTTAAATCACCACCACAAATGTTGTGCTCATGAGCTTATTCTCCAATGAAGTGGCCTGTGCGTCAAGGGATGAGATACACATCTCATATTTTGAGAGCTTTACTGACAGATAGCGCCTTTGGATGCGGACTGCACCAGCTTTGAATACTTAGCTAATACACCTTGGGTGTACTTATGTGTAAGCGGCGTCCATCCAATTTTGCGGGCTTCAAGTTCTTGCTCATCAACCAGCAAATCTAATGTGCGATTTGTTATGTCGATTCTGACTGTGTCGCCATCTTTAATAAACGCGATCGGGCCACCATCGACGGCCTCGGGAGCAACATGTCCCACACACAAACCTGTTGAACCACCAGAAAAGCGACCATCAGTTAAAAGCAATGTTGATTTGCCAAGACCTGCGCCTTTAATAGCACCAGTAATCATTAACATTTCGCGCATGCCTGGTCCGCCTTTTGGACCTTCATATCGAATTACAACAACATCTCCGGCTTGAATTAATCCATTTTCAAGTGCATCCATTGCGGCTTGCTCGCGTTCAAATACACGAGCAGGACCTTCAAAAGTTTCGATTCCGATTCCTGCTGTCTTACACACCGCACCTTCGGTAGCAAGTGTGCCCCCAAGAATTGTTATTCCTACATCTGTCGACATAGGAGATGAAACAGCTTTTAAAATTTGGCCATCTGGATCAGGAGGATTGATCTCCTTAAGGTTTTCAGCCATCGTCTTGCCCGTAACAGTTAAGACATCGCCGTTCAACAAGCCAGCATCTAGTAGACCCTTTAGAACAACGGGAATTCCGCCAACCTTGTCAACATCGCTCATCACAAACTGTCCAAATGGCTTGAGGTCTCCCAGTAGTGGAACTTTCGATCCGATGCGATGGAAATCATCTAGAGATAAATCAACGTGTGCCTCGTTAGCAATTGCTAACAAGTGCAGTACGGCATTAGTTGATCCTCCTAATGCCATCAAGATTGTGATTGCATTTTCAAATGCTGGTTTTGTCAAAATATCGCGAGTAGTAATTCCCTGACGGATAAGTTCAACAACAGCAGCACCTGATGCGATTGCATAAGTATCACGACGGCGGTCCACAGCAGGAGGCGCTGCAGATCCTGGCAATGAAAGACCAATCGCTTCGCCAATACTTGCCATTGTGTTTGCGGTGTACATACCTCCGCATGCACCCTCACCTGGGCAGATTGCTCGTTCAATTTGATCTACTCGGTCTTTTGTAATTAATCCACGGGCACATGCGCCAACCGCCTCGAAGGCATCAATGATTGTTACATCTTTACCATCTACCTGCCCGGGCAATGTCGAGCCTGCGTAAACAAAAACACTTGCAACATCGATTCGCGCTGCTGCCATCATCATTCCGGGTAAGGATTTATCGCACCCGGCAAAAGTAACCATTCCATCTAAACGCTCTGCTTGCATTACGCACTCAACAGAATCTGCAATTACTTCACGAGAGACTAGAGAAAAGTGCATTCCTTCATGTCCCATTGAGATTCCATCTGAAACAGAAATTGTTCCAAATTGCATCGGAAATCCACCTGCATCGATGACGCCTTGTTTTGATGCTTTTGCTAGACGGTCCAACGATAAGTTGCAGGGGGTGATTTCATTCCACGAGGACGCGATGCCGATCTGCGGTTTTACCCAATCTTCATCACCCATTCCAACAGCGCGCAACATTCCTCGTGCTGGTGCTCTTTCGAGACCATCTGTAACTACCCCAGACCGTGGTTTCATCGTTGCCATGCGATAATTCTACCCTTACCAATACATTTAAATTAATCTGAACTGGAGCATTTCTGTGTCTAAAACTGCCGATACACAAGAGCTAGATCCGACGAGATGGAGAACTCTTTTCGTCGTTGCAATCGCTCAACTGATGATTGTGCTTGATAGCTCAATCATGAACATCGCGATTCCTAGCGCAAAGATCGAACTCGGGATTTCCGATGCTAATCAGCAATGGGTAATTACCGCATACACATTGGCATTTGGATCTCTGCTTCTTTTAGGTGGTCGAATTGGTGACTACATGGGACGCAAGAAGATATTTCTCATCGGTCTGATTGGATTTGCCGCTGCCTCTGCCCTCGGTGGAATCGCGACGACGCAAGGACTTCTCTTCGGTGCTCGCGCATTACAAGGAGTATTCGGAGCTTTGCTTGCCCCAGCGGCATTAGCAATTATTTCTGTAACTTTCACCGTTCCCTCAGAGCGCGCCAAAGCGTTTGGTGTAATTGGAGCGATCTCGGGTGGTGGCGCTGCTATTGGTTTGATTCTTGGTGGAACTTTGACCGAATACTTTTCATGGAGATGGTGCCTTGGGGTAAATACTCCCATTGCAATTGGCGCAGCTGTTCTTGCTATCAAATTTGTTCATGAATCTAAGGCTGAAGGTAACAACACATACGATATTCCCGGTGTACTAACTGCAACAGCCGGTTTGTTCTCATTAACCTACGGATTCAACGAGGCCGCCACTAAGGGTTGGTCTGATTCACTCACAATTAGTTTCTTGGCTATTGCGGTTGTCTTATTAGTTGTATTCGTGCTCATCGAAATGCGAGTAAAGAATCCGCTAATGCCGTTGCGTGTAATTACTGAACGTAACCGTGGTGGCTCATACCTTGGTTCACTTGTAGTAGGCGCTGGATTATTCTCGATGTTCCTGTTCCTCGGTTTATACCTTCAAGTTATTCTGGGATATACGCCTTTGAAATCTGGTTTTGCATTCCTGCCTTTCACAGCAGGAATTATTGTGTTTGCTGGAATCGCTTCCCAATTGCTTCCAAAAGTTGGACCTAAGAATCTTATGGTTCCAGGATTGGTCGCAGCCGGTATCGGTCTCTTGATGCTGACTCGAATTACCCCTGAAACATCATATGTAACGCATGTTCTTCCATCGCTACTGATCATGTCGAGTGGTATGGCTTTGGTGTTTATTCCGCTGACATCAACTTCTCTTCATGCGGTTTCTCATCAAGATACCGGTGTGGCTAGTGCAATGCTCAACACAAGTCAGCAAATTGGTGGATCGCTAGGTACCGCGCTTCTTAATACAGTTGCTGCAACCGCTGCATCAACATATTCAGCAGCAAATTCGCAGCTAGGTGAAAAGTTAATGCCATATGCAATGACACATGGCTTTACTGTGGCATTTAAGTTCAGCGCAGTTCTGTTATTTGCTGGAGCGGTTGTTCTTTTCTTCTTTATCAATATTGGTAAAGAATCACTAGTAGAGAGTGAAGGCGCAGGCTTTCACTAATTAATAATTAATTAGCTTGACCTAAGTGGCCAAGTAGAAGCTCTCGTACGCGAGCAGCATCTGCTTGGCCCTTTGTCTCTTTCATGACAGCACCGATCAAGGCACCAGCTGCAGGTAAATGTCCGTTGCGAACCTTTTCTGCAGTCTCTGCTTGTTCGGCGCAAACCTTTTCAATCGCTGCCATTAATGCGCCATCATCATTGACTACCTTGATGCCGCGCTTTGCAACAACTTCTGAAGGCTTTCCTTCACCAGCAATAACGCCTTCAACAACTTGGCGAGCAAGTTTGTCAGTCAGTTCGCCAGCATTAACTAGAGCAACAATTTCGGCAACATCGGCCGGGGTAATCGCAAGTTCAGCCAATGCAACATCCTTATCGTTTGCAATGCGCGAGATTTCGCCAAGCCACCAAGTACGAGACTTCGTGGGATCTGCTCCTAACAAGACGGTTGCTTCAACAATATCTAGAACGTCGGCGTTAATCATTGCCGCCATTTCCTTTTCAGGAACAGCCCATGCCTCTTGCAATCGCTTACGTCGAATTGATGGGCGCTCTGGCAATGCAGCGCGCAATGTTTCAATCCAAGCAGCATCAGGTGCTACCGGAACCAAATCTGGCTCTGGGAAATATCGGTAATCCTCTGCCTGCTCCTTAGAGCGACCTGAACGAGTAAGTCCAGTGTCTTCTTGGAAGTGTCGAGTCTCTTGAACTACCCGCTCACCGGCATTGAGCAATTCGGCGTGGCGAATCATTTCACCGCGGATTGCTCGCTCAACTGAACGTAATGAGTTCACATTCTTTGTTTCACTTCGAGTTCCAAGCTTTTCTGCGCCAATTAAACGCAGAGAAACATTTGCATCACAACGAAGTGAGCCTTGCTCCATTTTCACATCGCTGACGCCTAGTGAACGCAAGATGTCGCGCAGTTCAGCAACGTAGGCTTTAGCAACTTCTGGTGCGTACTTTCCGGTACCTGGAACTATCTTGGTAACAATTTCAACTAAAGGGATTCCTGCACGGTTGTAATCTAGAAGTGAATATTCGGCGCCATGGATACGTCCAGTTGCACCACCAACGTGAAGTGACTTGCCGGTGTCCTCTTCCATATGAACACGCTCTACTTCAATACGAAACTTCTTTGGGCCTTCGTCAGTTTCGATTTCAACATCTACATAACCATCCACACAAATTGGTTCGTCATACTGTGAGATCTGGAAGTTCTTTGGCATATCTGGGTAGAAATAATTCTTACGAGCAAACCGTGAAAATGGAGCAATTGAGCAGTTAAGAGCAAGACCTATTTTGATCGTTGACTCAATCGCCTTTTCATTTACTACTGGCATTGCACCTGGCAGAGCTAGGCACACTGGACAGGTTTGCGTGTTTGGTTCTGCACCAAATGTAGTACTGCAACCACAAAACATTTTTGAGTTTGTATTTAACTCAACGTGAACTTCAAGTCCTAATACCGGCTCGTACTTTGCAACTACATCCTCATAAGAAAGAGTCATCGTGCACCTCCCATGACCGGTGCCTTATCGAGCAATGGCGCGCCCCACTTCGAAAGCAGCGCTGCTTCTAGAGCTGCGCCAACTGAGTACATGCGCTCATCTTTCATAACAGGAGACATGATTTGGAAGCCAACAGGCAATCCATCTTCATCAGCCAAACCTGAAGGCAATGACATTCCCCCGATACCAGCCATGTTGACTGGAATTGTTGCGATGTCATTTAAGTACATAGCAAGTGGGTCATTGGCTTTTTCGCCAATTTTAAATGCCGTTGTCGGACATGTTGGAGAAACCAAAACATCTGCCTTTTCAAAAGCATTTGTAAAATCTTGGGTAATCAGAGTGCGTACCTTTTGGGCACTTCCGTAATAAGCATCGTAATATCCTGATGACAATGCATATGTACCCAAAATAATGCGTCGCTTTACTTCTTTACCAAAGCCTACTTCGCGAGTTAAGTTCATTACTGATTCAGCAGAAGCTCCATCAACATCACCTACGCGCAAGCCATATCGCATGGCATCAAAGCGAGCTAAGTTGGATGAGCACTCTGATGGTGCAATTAAGTAATACGCGGCTAGGGCATACTCAAAGTTAGGAGCAGATACTTCAACAATTTCTGCGCCAGCTTTTGCCAACAATTCAAGAGATTCTTCAAAACGTGCCCGCACTCCTGGTTGATAACCATCCCCATTGAGTTCCTTGACAACGCCAATCTTCATTCCCTTTACATCACCAGATTTTGCAGCAGCAACAACTTGCGGAACTGGTGCATTAATACTTGTTGCATCCTTTGGATCATGTCCTGCAATTGCTTCATGCAGCAGTGCAGTATCTAGAACGGTACGCGCACATGGTCCTGCTTGATCAAGTGATGAAGAGAAAGCAACTAATCCAAAACGAGAGACTCCGCCATAAGTGGGCTTGACTCCAACGGTTCCTGTAACAGCTGCGGGTTGGCGAATAGATCCACCCGTATCTGTACCAATTGCAAGAGGTGCTTCAAACGCTGCAAGTGCAGCAGATGATCCGCCACCTGATCCACCAGGAATACGAGTGAGGTCCCAAGGGTTATGTGTTGGACCATATGCAGAGTTTTCAGTAGAAGAACCCATTGCAAACTCATCCATATTTGTCTTACCTAAAATAACAATGTCATTTTTCTTTAGGTTTGTAACAACTGTTGAGTCATAGGGTGGTCGCCATCCTTCAAGAATCTTTGAACCACAGGTTGTTGGAATACCTTTTTGCGTCATGACATCTTTAAGCGCCAGAGGTACTCCGGCTAATGGTGACAACTTTTCACCCTTGGCGCGCTTTGCATCAACTGCAGCGGCTTGAGCAAGAGCTCCTTCGGTATCGACGTAAAGGAATGCATGCACATCAGCATCAACATCGGCGATGCGATCAAGATGTGCCTGTGTTAATTCAACAGAAGTTACTTCACCAGAGACAAGCTTTGCTGCCATGTCAGCTGCATTATTGCGAATCATTCTTCACCCAAAATCTGCGGAACGCGGAAGCGTTGCTCTTCTTGTGCTGGGGCACCAGATAGTGCTTCTTCAGGGGTAAGGCTCGGCACCACGACATCAGGACGGAAAACATTGCGAAGTGGCAGTGGGTGTGAAGTTGGTTCAACATTTGCCCCAGCTACTTCTTGAACTCGGGCAACTGCGTCCAAGATAACTGTGAACTCATTAGACAAATTCACTAACTCTTCATCGCTCATTTCGATGCGCGCTAGGCCTGCAAGTTTTGCGACCGCTAGGCCTGCAAGTTTTGCGACATCATCACGGGAAAGGCTGCTCATGGGGCTGAGTCTAATTAAATTACTCGCTAACTGCGAATTTGGCCATTTCCTGTAACTATCCAAGTTGTGGTGGTCATCGCCTCAAGTCCCATAGGGCCACGGGCATGTAATTTCTGATTAGAGATACCGATTTCGGCCCCAAATCCCATTTGCTCACCATCTGTAAATCTGGTGGATGTATTGACCATGACAGCTGCACAATCTGCCAATGCAATAAATCGCTTCACGCTTTCTTTATTTTCAGAGATGATCGCCTCGGTGTGCTGAGTACCGTACTTTGCAATATGAGCACTGGCTGCATCAACTGAATCAACAATGGCGACATTGATCTCTAAAGTTCCATACTCGGTACAAAAGTTTTCTTCACTGGCTAGCGTTGCGGGAATACCAATGCTTTTAGCAATTTCAAGGGTTGCTGAATCGCAGTGCAAGATGACTCCAGCCTCGTGTAATCCCTTAAGTGCAACGGGTCCAAACTCTTGAGCAATAGCTGAATGCAAAAGCAAAGTTTCTGCAGCATTACAAACACTTGGGCGTTGAACCTTTGAGTTCAAAATAATTGGCAATGCCTTTGAAAGATCTGCAAACTCATCAATGTAAACATGGCACACACCTGCGCCCGTTTCAATTGTTGGAACAGATGACTCATCTACCACCATGCGGATAAGAGCTGCGCTACCTCGAGGAATAACCAAATCAACTTTGCCACGAGCATTCAAAAGTGCTTTTACGGTTTCGCGGTCATCGGATGGAACTAACTGAATAACATCTGCTGAAATTGAGGTAGTTGAAAGGGCCTCACGCATAATGCGTACCAAAATCTCATTGCTGTGGGCCGCACTTGATGAACCACGTAGCAGCGCAGCATTTCCTGACATTAATAAAATTACGGCAGCATCAACTGTGACATTTGGTCTTGCTTCATAGACCATACCGATGACGCCAAATGGAACCGAGATTTGTTCCAATTCAATTCCATTGGGCAAAGTTGATTTACGCAAAGTGTTTCCGAGTGGATCTGGAAGTTCACTCACTTGTCGTGCTCCCCCAGCAATGCCCTTAACGCGCTCAGGGGTTAACAAAAGTCGATCAAGAAGTGAAGAGTTCAAGCCTGCCGCGCGACCTGCCTCCATATCCTTTTCATTGGCTACAAGGATTTCTGCACTTCTGGCTTCGATCGCATCTGCAATTACATTGAGAGCAGCTTTTCGTTGAGGACCAGTGGAAACGCTCAAAGTTCTTCCAGCAAGGCGCGCAGAATCTGCAAGCTGCGAAATTAAACCCTTGGCATCCATAGGTAAAAGCCTATCGGGAGTTACCCTGATGCTGTGTTCACATTAATCCGCAGAGTCGCAATCGTTCTTGTCATTATCTACGCCGCATTGTTCGGCCTCACAAAGGTAATTCACTACCCCGAACCGATTGCTGCAATCCGGCTTGGCTTAGCCCCTGCCTCGAAAACACCGGATTTAATGCCGTCACATTGGATTGTCGCTGCGCCCTCAACCTTTGCACCATGGCAGAGCGGAGAATCTGAAGAAATTGACCAAGTCACTTGGAACGGTAAAAAACAAGATTTTGAAACTTTTTTAAAGCAGACACAGACAAATGTGTTCATAGTAATTCGAAATGGAAAAATTACTTACGAGAAGTACTTTAATGGAAAGTCGCAGTCAACCGTTTTACCTTCATACTCTGTTGCTAAAACCATGACATCGCTGTTAATTGGTCAATTAATTGATGAAGGCAAAATCAAGGAAAGCGATACCTTCGTAAGCGTCTTGCCTGAATTCAAGGCTGGCACCTCTTTTGACAAGGTGACAATCAGAGATTTACTCGACATGAACTCGGGCATTGGAGTTTCTGATAACTATCCAACTGGACCTGCGGGTTGGGGCGTTGCTATTGCGCAAATGTATGCGTCAACAGATGTGAATTGGTTTCTAATGAACAATAGGAAAATGACAGAAGAGCCAGGAACTTTCCCTGAATATCGATCTGTCAATACGCAGATGTTGGGATTGATTATTCAAAAAGTGACAGGGCGACTCCTTGCTGAAGAGTTCACCGATCGAGTTTGGCAGAAAATGGGAGCTGACTACGACGCCACCTGGAATGTTGATCGAGAAGGTGGACATGAAAAAGCATTTTGTTGTTTCAACGCAACCGCTCGCGATTATGCCCGAGTAGGCCAAGCATTGATGAGTGGTGATCCAAAAATCGCAAGCACCTCTTGGAAAGCTCGACTTTCCACCTCTGCAGTTAAGTTGGATTATGGCTGGGGATATGGCGCACAAATGTGGCATCCATTCCCGGGTATCAATCTAATGATGGGCTTACATGGCCAGTACATCTATATGGATGCACTCAATGACACTGTGATTGTAAAACTCTCGGATATGCCGACAAGTTCAGATGGAATAAGTGCGAAGATTGCACCTGTTTTGCGGGAAATCGCAGAAAAGAACTAGTCAGAGAAGAACTAGATCATCGCGATGCACAAGCTCGCGTTCGTACTCTGCCCCTAATTCTGCAGCAAGTTCCTTGGTGGAACGACCTAACATTTTAGGTAAATCTTCAGAATCAAATGCAACAAGACCACGTGCAATTACTTTTCCAGTTGGTCCTACTAATTCAACTGCATCCCCTGCAATGAATTCACCTTCAACCGATGTCACTCCGGCTGGCAATAAGGAAACGCCTCGTTCCAAAATAGCGATAACTGCCCCTGCATCGAGTATCAACTTGCCTTGAGGTGTTGTTGCATGTGCAAGCCACAATAGTCGCGAAGTTGTCTTACTTGCCTGTGCATGAAAGTGAGTCCCAAGATTGTCACCAGCAAGTGATTTATCAGAATCTGAAAGTGAGGTTAGCAGCATTGGAATTCCGGCAGAGGTAGCAATGCGTGCAGCTTCAACCTTTGTGACCATTCCGCCGCTACCAACTCCTGCAGTACCCGCACCACCCAGAACCACATTATCGATATCTGCAATACTTTTTACTTCTTGAATTCGCTTTGCACCCGGTTGTGTTGGAGGCGCGTCGTACAACCCATCAATGTCAGAGACAAGCACAAGCAAGTCAGCATTAATTAATAAGGCAACGAGTGCGGCAAGGCGATCATTATCACCAAAACGAATCTCACCGGTTCCAACTGAATCATTTTCATTAATGAT
>Ga0208787_1001020_pt1 | contig 12748 bp, 15 predicted proteins | sample Wag4_2014_7_11_FD_187362 | JGI IMG/M metagenome (GOLD analysis project Ga0208787, IMG submission 187362) | Fresh water microbial communities from Ohio, USA - Utica-2 Time Series HT 2014_7_11 (SPAdes) (version 2) | ecosystem: Environmental > Aquatic > Freshwater > Water tank | place: USA: Ohio... | reverse complement strand
AGCGCCTCGCGAAGGTGCCGCGCTGTGGAGCGCCAACGGCACACTCTATGTCGCAGGCGGCGTGCAAGATGGAGCCGTCGTCGGCAGCGTGTACTGGACAGCACCGACCGCTGCCACGGGCATCACCACGTGGAAGAACGTTCCAGAGGTCGACCTACCTGCCGATCAGTTTCGCACCAACGCAAGTGGCGCCGTCATCGGCACCCATGCGCTCTTGATCGGCGGAGAGGATGCAAGCGGTGCACCTGCAGCAACGTCTGTGAGCGCGCTTACGTCGCCGAAGGCACCAGTCTTCCGCGCAGGACTCTTCGGCCTTACGATCCCAGGACTCGCCATCCCAGGCTCGATTGGCGAACAGCTCGGCTTCCTCTCATCGGCAGGCGCGTGGACGCTCAACTTCGTCTTGCTCTGCGCGATGGCGGTTGCCTATGCTCAACGCGAGCGTTTTGGAGCATGGCTGCGTAAGAGGCTTGTAAAGAAGTAAGATCCCGCGTATGAGCGGCAGGGCGAAACTACTCTTCGGCATCAACGCGCTGCTGGCGTGGGCCGGATACGGAATTGCCCAAGTCACCAACATCTTTGACTTAGTGCCAAGCACTGAAGCCTACGACCCGAGCAGCAACATGTTTGGCGGAAGCGCAGAAGGTCTCGCAGGTGCAGTTGGACGGGTCTTTGACTCCCACGGCTACTTCACGACCTGGTCCAACATCCTTGTGGCACTCACACTGACCGCTCTCGCCCTGAATCCAGAACGAACGGGACGGATCTTTGCTCGTCTGCGCAACACAGGCCTGCTGATGATCACGATGACGATGGTGCTCTACCACCTGCTCCTCGCTGGGGCGCAGAACCCACAGAGCTGGGACGCGGTCTCGAATCTTCTGCAGCACTACATCACCCCGATCGCAACCATCTTGGTCTGGGTGATCGTGGGGCCGCGCGGGCAGTTCAAGTTCAGCGACACCTTCGCCGTATTCATCATTCCGATCACATACCTTGCGTACACGTTGGTTCATGGCGCGGTGGCGTCCGTCTATCCGTACCCATTCTTCAACGTCATCAAGTACGGGTACGTGTCGGTGCTCTCACTGATGGGTGGGGTGATCGTTGGTGGTTACGTGGTGGCGCTGATCTACTACGGGGTTGAGCGCCTCCGAACCCGCGCGTAAGTTCACGCTCCCTCTTGGTGAGCCGGGCGGGGATCGAACCCGCGACCAAGGGTTTAAAAGACCCCTGCTCTACCGCTGAGCTACCGGCCCGCCCAGATTCTCGCACGGCGCGCTGGTGGCTGGGTTGACTTCGTGGGAGAATCGTACCCATGAGGCGCGAATGGTCGCTCGAGGCCGCAACGCAGGCGCTGGTTGAACTGCGCCCCCTGATCGTGCTGCTGCGCGAACAGCGCGCATCCCTGGAGACGCTGAAGCAGCAGTTGCTCGTCCTTCGACGACTCGAACGTGCCGGCGCTCGCCCTGGCGGCTCCGACCAGAGCGACCTCCAGGCGGCCGGCGCCGACCAGGCGACTCAGGACGCCTTCCTCACCAGCTCGCTGATCGAGGCCCGCATCCGCGCGCTCGTGGATCAGATGCAGGCGAGCGTTGATCGAGTTGCGGCGCGCGGCGTTGAGCTGCGTGACATTGAGCGCGGCCTTGTGGACTTTCCAGCGACCGCCTTCGGTCGACCCTTCCACCTCTGCTGGGAAGAGTCAGACGGAGAGGCGGTCGGGTACGCGCACGGACTCGGTGAGGGCTTCGGGTCGCGACTCCCGATCGGCGAGTTCCTCCGTCGGCACGCGCACAACGAGCGAGGCATTTGACGCAGGACCCGCAACTGCCGATACTCCGCAAGCGGGGTGGAGCAGTGGCAGCTCGTCGGGCTCATAACCCGAAGGTCGGTGGTTCGAATCCATCCCCCGCAACCAATCCCTACTCGCCGGATACGAACGCGTCGATCTCCTCCACCCGCACCACGCGCTAGACTGCCGGCATGAAACTCTTCACGGCGCTCGGGCTCACCGCGGCACTCCTGGTAACGGGGTGCGGCGGCGGGAGCGCGGAAGCCACTCCAACTGTTCCGACCGAAGTTGCGACTTCGCCGGAAATGTCTACACCACAGTCATCTTGCCCAACTCCACTTCTTCAATCGCCGGTTGACCTATCAAAGGTCACATCGATTCTTTATCCGGGACAGGAGCGAGGTGGAAATTACAAAGCTCACGGTGGTTTTGGTTTTGATGATGCGACAGACAATTCGGTAACGGTAGAGATCCCACTAGATGGAAAAATCACCCGTGTTGCTCGCTATAGAGAGTTGGGAGAGGTTCAGTATCTCTTTGAGTTTGAAGGCAATTGTGGAGTTTCATTCCGACTCGATCATTTACGAGAACTGACCGCCAAATTTGAGGCGGTAGTTGCTGCGTTTCCCATAAAGGAAGACAGTCGTACTGAATTAGTCAATCCGCCCGTCGCTGTAATGCTCGGTGAAGTGATTGCCACGGAAGTTGGATTTCTCAATAATGTGTTTTTAGATTTTGGCGTTTACGATATGCGTCAGAAAAATGAAGCCTCAAGAGATCCTGCTTGGGCGGGAGCTCATTCTCAGTTTCCGGCAGATTCTTACGGTATTTGTTGGCTTGATGCACTGCCTCAAGCTGACAGCTTAGTCGTGAAAGCACTCCCCTCGCGTGATGGCGCAAGCGGAACAAAGAGCGACTACTGCGAATAGGTTTTGCGCCAGTAGTAGCTTACGTTCGGTAACTGATGGGGGTGGTTCGAATCCATCCCCCGCAACCAACCCCTACTCGCCGGATACGAACGCGTCGATCTCCTCCACCGAAACAAACGGCCCGACGCGGTAATCCAGTACCACCCCTGACGCATCCAGCAGTAGCGTGAGCGGTGCCGCGTTCACGGGGATCTGCGCGGCAATGCTGCCGTCTTCATCCAGGAGTGTGGGCCACGTGGCGCCGAGTTCTGTAGCCGCCGCGGCGCCAGGGCCGGCCGCATCCTTATAGAGGACGCCAACCAGCGCCCCGAGACTCTCTTCGCGTGCGTCGTATTCGGCAAAGAGCGGGATCTCCTCGCGACACGGAACACACCAGCTCCCCCAGAAGTTGAGCAGGATGCGCTGATCGCCTTGCGCGAGGTCTCCGATGCTGCGGCTCGCGCTCGGGTCGGAGAGGAGTGACTCGTTTTCGATGCGGATCGTTCGACCGAGCAGCTCACCAGACGTCTGGCAACTTCCCAAGGAGAGAGCGGCGATCAGGGCGAGAGCGAGCGCGCGGGCCCTCACTTCACCACTACGTCGCCGACCATGTTTGGGTGCACGGTGCAGATGAAGGAGTAGCTGCCTGCTGGGAAGGCGGGGACTTCATAGAGGAGTGTCTCATCACCATTGAAGATCTCGCCCTGCCAGAGTTCAGGCCCAACCGCGTCGGCGCTCCCCTCATGGATGGCAATGTTGTGTGGAATGCCAACGTCCATATTGTGAAAGCGCAACTGGCTCGCCGCATCTGCTGGGAGTTCAAACAGGGTCTGCTCGAACTTGATGCCCATCGCAGTGATCAGCGTGATGCCGTCGTCTGGCGCCGTGGATGGCGCGCCGCTCTCCGTTGGCGCGCCGCTCTCCGCGGGTGCGCCGCTTGCTCCAGGGGACGGAGCGGGGCTCTCTGACTCGGTGAAGATGAGTCCAGCCTGCACGCCACCAACCACTACGAAGAGCAGCGAGAAGAGGAGGAGGCTGATGCGCGGCGCACTCTTTGGCGTCGGGTTCACGAGATGTCCGGTGCTGTCAGCCTCCGCTACGGCGCGGTACTCGCGCCCTGAATCAAGGAGCCATCCGATCAGTGCGAACGCGGTCATCAGCGCGCCAAGGAGGACGAAGGGGAGACCGATCGCTGCGCCGAAGAGAAGCACGCCCGTGGCGAGACTTACAAGGAAGGGGAGGAGTGATGGTGGTGGAAGGTGCACGCCCGCAGGTGGGCCGGACGCAGCCCTGCTGCTCTGCGCAGAAATCGCAAGTGCGCCGTGGTCGCCTGCGCCGATCGCATCGTATTCGCGAACCGCTTCACGTCCCCAAGCAACCAGCGCGAGGAGCATCGCGCCTGCAGAGACGGCGAGCGCAACACCACCGAGCGCAACGGAGAAGAAGAGTGCCGCCGATGCAACGGAGATGAGAAGCGGCGCAAGGCTCGGCCCTGGGAGGTGGATCCCTGCTGGCGCGGAGCGCGTTGGAAGTGCGGGCATCCCGATCTGTCGCGGACCAGCGCGTCGGAAGCGAAAGAAGACCCACCCGTAGAATCCGGCGACGACGAGGAGGATGATGATTGGAAGGAGCTGGATCAGCGCGCCCCAATCAGGTGCAACGAACGGCCCAAGGAGCGAAACGACCCACTCGAGGAGCGAGCGGAGCGCGTCCAACGTCAGCCCCTAGGCTTCGGAGTTCATTGCGTGGACAAGCACCGCGGTCATGGTGCTGGTTGCAACGCCGAGTGCACCGAGCATGAATGCGCCTCCGGTGTCCCCAGAGACCAGAAGGTAGATGGTGCCAATGACCACGAAGATGAGTCCGAATGCGAGGGCGTACTTCATGCTCGTATTGTAGCCGCCACCGAAAAACCTGCGGGTGCCCGAAGATAGGGGGGTGATCGCCTTCAGCCTCTTTCCTGCGCACGGGCCCCTCCCGCCGGAGCCGAGCCTTGCCGCCGTTGCGTACTGGTACTCCCCACCATTCATCAGCCTGCTGGTCGTGGCTGGACTCGTGCTCTGGTTTGTTGGGGTGCGCCGCGTTCAGCGCCAGCACCCGCAGAATCCTGTGCCTCGTTCGCGGAGCGTGTCAATCGTGGGTGCCGCCGTCTTCCTCCTGATCGCGCTGCAATCGGTGATCGAGCGCTACGACACCACGCTCTTCAGCGTGCACATGGTGCAGCACCTCATCCTGCTCTTCCCTGTGCCGATCCTTCTCCTGCGAGCCGCTCCGGTCACGCTGATCCTTCGGCTTGCGTCGCCGCACTGGCGCGCGCGGATCTTGGCGCTGCTTCAGAGTCGCTTCGTTGGTGTCATTAGTCACCCGATCGTTGCCTGGCTCCTCCTTGTGTTTGTGATGTGGGCGACGCACCTCTCGCCACTCTTTGATGCGGCGCTCGATGATCCCTTCCTGCACAACTTGGAGCACATGATTTACCTCAGCAGCGCACTCCTCTTCTGGGCTCCAGTCTTCTCGCTCGATCCAGTTCGACACCGCCTCTCGCGCCCCGCCGCGCTCTTCTATCTGATCACGCAGATGCCGCAGAACAGCTTCCTTGGGGTGGCGATCATGTGGGCCCCGAGCGCGCTCTATCCGCACTACGAGACGCTGCAGCGCTCATGGGGGCCAACGCCGCTGGAAGATCAACAGCTCGCGGGCGCCATCATGTGGCTTGTTGGCGATGCTCTCTTCCTCTTTGCAGTGTTCGCAGTGCTCGCCGCCTGGATGCGCACAGAGGAGCGACCTGCGTCACGCTACGATGCAGAGAAGTTGGCAGAAGAGCTTGCTGAGATTCGGCGACGCGAAGTCGTGCATGCCGAGAGGCAGAGAGGGGGAGTGGAGTGAGCGTTGCGATTGATCCAGTCTGCGGGATGGAGGTGCAGGTAGCGCCTGACGCCCTGACCACCCTGATTCAACTCGGTGAACTTCCGAACGCAGCGCAGCCGGGGCGACACCAGGGGGTAACGGAGGGGGGCGGCGAGCGCTTCTACTTCTGCGGGAGGGGCTGCCTGCTGGACTTCCAAGACGAGCCGGCGCGCTTCCTTGACGCGGGCTTCCAGCCCTCTGGCATGTGAAGTGGTACCTTCGGGCGCATAGGTCGGCCGTCCAGAACGGCCCAGTGAGGAGAGGAGCGGAACGATGGCATATGTGATTGCGGAACCTTGTGTTGATGTCCTTGATCAGTCGTGCGTCTCCGTCTGCCCAGTTGACTGTATTCACTTCGAAGAGGGGACCGATCGCAAGCTCTTCATTGATCCGGATGAGTGCATTGACTGCGGCGCCTGCGAGCCAGAGTGCCCGGTGAACTCCATCTTCCCGGCCGAATCTGTCCCAGCGCAGTGGGCGCCGTACATCCAGATTGATGCCAACTGGTACAAGGACAAGGCGGCGGCACGAGCCGCGGTCGACGCAGCGAAGCCACGCTGAGGCGGACGCGCTGAGCGCGATCACGCCATTCTCTTGCTCATGGTGTGGCAGCGCAGTTGCGCCGCGCACGGAAGACTCCCTTGAACGCTGGACACTTCTTTGCGCCGCATGTCTTGAACGTGCACCGAGCCAGCCGTACCTGAAAGCAAAACTCAAAGAAGGGATGCGGCGACGCGCCGATGGCGACACACCACCCTCCGGCATTCCGCTACCGAGTGCACTGCCACGCCCCGCAGGGAGCACACCGCCACCAAGCGGCGATCCGTCTGGCGCGGTCCCCGCACGACTCGGTCTGCTCCCGCCGCCCGAAGAGCCAGATGCGCTTGAAGCCTGGTATCTCAATCGCACGCCATTTGATCGAGGGCCACTCGCCGGCGCAACATGGCAGGGCGAGATCGATCGCGCCGTCCTCTGGCTTGATGCGCTCCCATACAGCGGTCGCGCCGTGGAGCTCGGTGCAGGGATTGGATTCTGGACAGTGCTCCTCGCCTCGCGTGGTGACGTGAGCGCGTATGACGCGCGTGAAGATCGACTGACGCGCGCGCGACAGCGACTCCTCGCACACGGACTTAAGGCGCACCTCCATCCGCGCAACCTCCTTGAAGGGCCAGAGGGCGAACCGGCCGGGCTCGTCCTGCTTCCGTTTTTGTTGAGTCAACTCGCAGCCGAGCCGCGCGCGCAACAGGTTGAGGTTGCACATAGCTGGCTTGCGAAGGGTGGCCGACTTGCACTGATAGACCTCGCACCGCCAAACCTTGATCCATCAACCTTGGAACAGGCAACGAGTGAGATGCTCGGTGGAAGGTTCACAGGGATCGCGTCTGAACCACTCGGGCGACACCTGATCCTGATCAGCGCGCTCGCCAAGTAGGGCCTCGTTCGCGCGCTCCGCTATTCGTGCAGTGTGTGCGAGTCGAGCAGCCTATTGAGGAGTTCGGCGATTGAGCCAGGGGTGAGTGCTGCTGGACGAACCTCAGCGGTCGACCCAACGACTACACCAAGAATTGGATCGTCACTGTTGCTCCCAGCATCGGCCGGCGTGGTTGCAGCTGCGGCGAGTTCAGCGATTTGGTCGCTTGGCAGGGTGATGCGCTCTTCAAAATCGCCGTGCGTCATGATCGTTCGCCCATCGGCGTACACCTCAACGCGCTCCTCCATGCCGTTCGACCATGAGCGGGTCGCCGTGTAGAGGAGGCTGGCGCTCGGCGTAGGTTCCGAAGTGCACGCGCCCGCAAGAAGGAGGGCTGATAGACCGGCGAGGAGCGACTTGAGTTTCACCTCCCGATTATAGTGATCAGCATGAACGAACGTGATCGGGCCGAACTGCGCCTCCTTGAGCAGCAGCTTGAGCGCATGCGCGGCATGCTCGGCGCGTACTCGGGGCTCTTCTTCCGCCAGATCACCGTCTGGGGGGTGGTTTCGCTCGTGATCCTCGCCCTCTCCGGCCTCAGCGCTGGTGCGCCGATCGGGTTCCTGCTCACCTTCATTGTGCCGTTCGCATTTCTTGAAGCGGGCTACACCTTCTACTACACCGTCTTCGCGCGGAGGCACGCCGAGTTCATTGAGAAGAGCATCAACGCGCGCTTCGGACGCGCGGTGCTCGCCGCGCATCGGCTTGAGGCCGCCTACTTCTATCCGCCAGATGCACCCAAACTCTCCTTCCTCTCGTTCGCGCGACTCAGCGGGTATGGGAGCGTGATGACGATCGGATACTCGGTGGCCGCCCTCTTCCTCTGGGGAGCCGGCATGGAGGAGGGGCTTGCCCAGGTCGCGGCGGGGGGCCTAGACCGGGCGCTGATCTGGGCCGCCTTGGCTTGGACGCTCGGCGTGACCGCCTTCCTGCTGTGGCACTTCCTCGCCAAGCGTGACGAGAAGCGCCTCCTCGTGGAGCTCAAGGCTTCATACCCAGATGCGGTACGCTCTCGGAGCAGCGCGCGACGGTCGCGCTGAGTCCCACACCTTCGGCAGAGCGCGGCGATAGTTAGTGGAGGAGTTGGCAGCGTGACGAGCCCAAAGAGCGGCACGAACAGCACCGAAAACGTCACCCAACTCGACCGAGTCACGATTCGATTCGCTGGCGATTCTGGCGATGGGATGCAGTTGACCGGCAGTCAGTTCACCGCCACCACCGCCCTCTTCGGCAACGACGTCTCTACGCTCCCTGACTATCCAGCGGAGATTCGCGCGCCGGCCGGTTCGCTTCCTGGTGTCTCCGGCTTCCAGATCAGCTTCTCTTCTGGCGACATCCACACGCCAGGCGACCGACCAGACGTGTTGGTGGCGATGAATCCCGCCGCACTAAAGGTGAACCTTGGTGACCTGGTTCCGGGCGGCGGCATCATCGTCAACACGGATGCATTCAACGACATCAACTTGAAGAAGGCGGGATACGCGGCAGACCCTCTGCATGACGGCTCGCTGAAGGGCTACAACCTCTTTGAGATCCCCATGTCCACCATGGTCGCGGGCGCCTGTGAAGGGCTCGGCCTTAGCAGTAAGCAGGTTGAGCTCACCAAGAACTTCTTCGCACTCGGCGTCATGTTCTGGCTCTACGAGCGCTCCATGGCGGCAACAGAGAAGTGGATCACCGAGAAGTTTGCAGGGAAAGATGCAATTGCTGAGGCGAACAAGCGCGCCCTGAACGCGGGCTACGCCTTTGGTGAGACCACAGAGATCTTCCATACGCACTATCGCGTCCCCGCGGCGCAGCTGAAGCCAGGGACGTACCGAAACATCACCGGAAACGAGGCGACCGCGCTCGGATTCGTCACCGCCGCGAAACTCGCCGAACGCGACCTCTTCTTGGCAAGCTACCCGATCACCCCAGCGTCGGACATCCTCCATCAACTCTCCGGGTACAAGCATCTGGGGATCAAGACAGTGCAGTCAGAGGATGAGATCGCGGCGATCGGTGCGGCAGTTGGCGCCGCATACGGCGGTGCGATGGGCATGACCACAACCTCTGGCCCAGGCATGGCGCTGAAGGCCGAAATGCTCGGCCTCGCGGTAATGGTGGAACTTCCGCTTGTGGTGGTGGATGTGCAGCGCGCTGGCCCATCAACGGGAATGCCAACGAAAACCGAACAGGGCGACCTGTTGATGAGCATGTTCGGCAGGAACTCTGACTCCCCAATCCCTGTGATCGCGCCAGCCACACCAGCCGAGTGCTTCACGATGGCCATTGAAGCGTGGCGCATTGCGCTCAAGCACATGACGCCGGTTGTCTATCTCAGTGACGCGTTCTTGGCGACGGGTGCCGAGCCGTGGAAGATCCCGCAGATTAGCGACATGCCTTCAATTGCCGTGAAGAACGCACCAGAGTCGACCGGGAGTTTCCGTCCGTACCAGCGCGATCCTGAGACGCTCGCGCGACCGTGGGCGGTCCCTGGCACCAAGGGCCTTGAGCACCGCATTGGCGGACTTGAGAAGTTGGATGAGTTGGGGACGGTTAGCTACGACCCAGATAACCACCACCGCATGATGCTGTTGCGCGCGGAGAAGGTTGCGCGCGTCGCGCGTGATATCCCAGCGACCGAAGTGTGGGGCGAGCCAACGGGCGACCTCCTTATCCTCGGCTGGGGCTCCACCTACGGCTCCATCCGCTCGGCCGTTGAGCGTCTCCGCGAACGCGGAAAGCGCGTCAGCCACGCGCACCTTCGCTACTTGAACCCGCTCCCAGAGGACCTCGGCGCGATCCTTGGCAACTTCAAGCGCGTGCTGCTGCCAGAGCTCAACCTTGGCCAGCTGCGCATGCTCTTGCGAGCGAAGTACCTCGTGGACATCGTCGGATTCAACCTGGTGCGCGGCAAACCGTTCCAGATCGGTGAGATTGAAGCGAAGGCCGAGTCGCTCCTCGGTGAGAGTGTGGAGGTGTCCAAGTGACGCAGAGTGAACTCCCCGTCTTGACCAAGAAGGATTTCGAGTCCGATCAGGATGTGCGCTGGTGCCCAGGCTGCGGCGACTACTCCATCCTGGCCCAGACGCAGAAGACGATGCCGGACTTTGGCGTCGCCAAGGAGAAGATCGTCTTCATCTCCGGAATCGGCTGCTCTGGCCGCCTGCCGTACTACATGAACACCTTCGGCTTCCACACCATCCACGGACGTGCCGCCACGATTGCCACCGGACTCAAAGGTGCGCGACCAGATCTCATGGTCTGGGTGATCACGGGCGATGGTGACGCACTCTCCATTGGTGGCAACCACCTCATCCACGCCATGCGTCGCAACGTGGACATGAAGATGATCATGTTCAACAACCGCATCTATGGCCTCACCAAGGGTCAGGCGTCTCCGACGTCACCGATCGGGAAGAAGACAAAGTCCACGCCGATGGGAACCATTGAGACGCCCATCATTCCGCTCAACCTTGTTGCAGCGGCAGAGGCGAGCTTCATTGCGCGCTCGGTGGACACGCACTCGGAGCACCTGCAGGAGATGATGCACCGCGCTGGCGAACACAGCGGCGCCGCATTCTTGGAGGTGCTGCAGAACTGCAACATCTTCAACGACGGCGCATGGCGCGACTTTACCGACAAGTCCGTCAAGGAAGACCGCATGCTCGCCTTGAAGCACGGAGAGCCGATGATCTTCGGTGCAGAGAAGAACAAGGGGATTCGTCTCAACGGGCTGCAGCCTGAAGTGGTGACGATCGGTGAGAACGGCGTCAGCGTTGCAGATCTCTGGGTGCACGACGAGACAGATCAAGATGCGACGCGCACGCAGATCTTGAGCCGCATGTGGTGGCCAGACTTCCCAGTGCCGGTTGGTGTCTTCCGTCGCGTGCCACGCCCAACACACGACCAGCTCCTCGTTGAGCAGGTTGAGAGCGCGAAGGCGGCACGTGCCGCAAAGGGCCCCGTCGACCTGCAGAAGCTCCTCGCCGCCGGGGAGACCTGGACGGTCTCTTGAGTGACGCGGCGCCAGTTGCGCCACACCTCTACATCCTTGCTGACGATCTGATCTGGGCGACGAGACTCGCCGGACAGGGCCGCACCCTTGGGGCAGCGGTGGTGACCCTCAACGGCATCAGCGACCTTGAGGCGCTCGTTGCGCGTGGGCCGTTGAGCGCCCACGACCTCATCGCCATTGACACCACAGCACGTGGCTTTGAACCGGAAGCCGCAGTTCGAGCCGCCGCCAGCGCTGGCCGCACCCTCGCCCTCGCCCAACACGATGATCCTGCGCTTCGAGCCGCGCTGCTGGAGGCGGGAGCGCTGCGCGTGATGCCGTACCGTGCGCTCTTTGAGCGCGGACATGCGATCCTCGCGGAGTTACTGGGCCTGCCGATCCCCGCTGTGGGGAGCCTGGAGGCACCGAGCGGAAGTGGAGGCACAACGAAATGAGTGATCGAGCCGCAGAGATCAGCGCCGCTTACGCCGCCGCAACCCCGGGACTCGGCGCCGGTCACGCGCTCGAGGCGCGACTCATTGGCCCCGCCGCCTACGCCGCGCGACTCGTTGCTGCACGCGATGCGGTGAACGACGCGGGTGCGGACGCCGCGCTGATTGGCTTTGGCGCCGACATGCGTTATCTCACGGGGTACGCCGCCCCCGCGCTTGAACGACTCACCATGCTCGTTGTGCCAGCGCACGGCGAAGCCACCCTGATCGTCCCGCGACTTGAGGCGGGGATGGCGGGTGATGCACCAGCGATGCGCGGCGGCTCCGTCGCCACCGTCCCATTCGGTGAGACCGACGATCCATTCGCGCTCGTCGCAGCTGCAGTCCGCGCGGGCGCACGCGGTGGCAGCACGCCGCTCAGCGTGGCGCTCTCCGATCGACTCTGGGCAACCTTCGTTCTCCGCATTGAGAGTGCTCTCGCTGCAGGAAGCGCACGCCCTACCCTCCGCCTTGCAACAGAGGTGATCGGTCGCCTGCGCACCGTGAAGTCCGCTGAAGAGTCGGCGCTCCTGCGCGCGGCGGGCCGTGCGGTGGACAGCGTCGTGAAGGCGATCACCAGCGGGAAGCTTGTCGGCAGGACCGAAAACGATGTGGCGCGCGAAGTCCGCGAGCGCCTTACGGGTGCCGGCCATGAGGTCGCCTCGTTTGCGATTGTTGGCTCTGGGAAGAACTCCGCCTCGCCGCATCACGAGGCATCATCAAAGGTGATTGATGCGGGTGATGCGATCGTGCTCGACATTGGCGGTCAGTTCGGCGGCTACGGATCCGACACCACCCGAACGATCTGGGTCACGGGGCCGAACGGCGCCGTTCCGCCAACGGACGACTTCCTGCACCGCTATGAGGTGCTGAAGCGTGCGCATCAGGCGGCAACCGATCACGTCCGACCTGGAGTGAGCTGCGAATCGGTTGATGCAGCGGCACGCGCAGTCATTGATGGAGCGGGACTCGGTGAGCGCTTCTTCCATCGCACCGGTCACGGAATCGGCCTTGAAGAGCACGAAGATCCGTATATTGTGAAAGGAAACGCCACGCTGCTGGTCCCGGGTCACGCGTTCAGCATTGAGCCTGGCATCTACGTGGAAGGACTCAATGGGGCGCGCATTGAAGACATTGTCCTCTGCGGCGACTCCGCGGTTGATCAACTCAATAACACTGGCCGTGACTTGTATGTGGTTT
>Ga0208787_1001014_pt1 | contig 12774 bp, 8 predicted proteins | sample Wag4_2014_7_11_FD_187362 | JGI IMG/M metagenome (GOLD analysis project Ga0208787, IMG submission 187362) | Fresh water microbial communities from Ohio, USA - Utica-2 Time Series HT 2014_7_11 (SPAdes) (version 2) | ecosystem: Environmental > Aquatic > Freshwater > Water tank | place: USA: Ohio... | reverse complement strand
AGGGGATGCCGATATTGTTATAGCAGGTGGAATGGAAAGTATGAGTAATGTTCCTTTTTATAATACGACTCAAAGATGGGGTAATAAATATGGCGATGTTGTAATGCAGGATGGCTTAGCGAAAGACGGCTTAGTGGATGTATACGATAAAGTAGCCATGGGTAATTTTGCTGATACTTGTGCCACAAAATACAATGTAAGTAGAGAAGCCCAAGACGCTTTTGCGGTGAATAGTTATAAAAAAGCGCAAGCTGCTATTGAAAATGGTTGGTTTAAAGATGAAATAGTACCTGTAGAGATTCCACAGAAAAAAGGAGCAGCCATTATTATAGACAAGGATGAGGAACCTTCAAAAGTAAATTTTGATAAACTACCACAATTAAACCCCGCCTTTAGTAAGGAAGGAACTGTTACTGCAGCCAATGCAAGTACTATGAATGATGGAGCTGCAGCAGTGGTTTTAATGAGCGCAGAAAAAGCAAAAGAGTTAGGTATTAAACCTATTGCCATTATAAAAAGTTTTGCAGATGCAGAACAAGATCCAAAATGGTTTACCACTTCTCCAGCTCTAGCACTTCCCAAGGCATTGGCTAAGGCTAATTTACAAACTAATGAAATTGATTTTTTTGAATTCAATGAAGCTTTTTCTGTAGTGGGAATAGTGAATACAGAAATTTTAAAAATAGACCCTTCTAAAGTAAATGTGCATGGAGGCGCAGTGGCATTGGGTCATCCTTTGGGGTGCAGTGGAGCTAGAATAATTGTAAGCTTAATTCATATACTTTCTAAGCATAAAGCAAAATATGGTGCAGCTGCTATTTGTAATGGTGGAGGAGGTGCTTCTGCAATGGTTATTGAACTTGTATAATATTTTATTAAGCTTGTAAAGCCTGTTCTTCTATTTCTTCCATTTGAATTCCGCCATGACTTTCATCGTAAACACAGTGGCCATTTTTAATTAATAAAACCTGAGGAGATTCATGAGATACATCGAAGCTTTCGGCAATTTCTTTTGAAATATTTCTATAGTTTAATAAGTCTAAATAATGAAAATCTATATTTTTAGGAGTGTTAGATCTTTCTAATCTAGCTAAGGCCATTTTGCTAATACTACAAGTGGTACTATGTTTTAAAATCAATTGAGGTTTTGTAAAAGAGGCTGCTTTTATGGCTTCAATTTGCTTGCTATCTACGATAGGATTCCATTGCATAAATTCTAAGTTTGATTACAAATTTAAGCATTAAAAAGGAACTAAATTAATATTGAATCATGATTTTAGTTACTTAGATTAACTAACTTTACACTTATAATAATTTATATGCGTTTACAACTAAATAGGGCTATTTGTTTTATTGATCTAGAAACCACAGGTATTAATGTAAGTACTGATAGAATTGTAGAAATTGCTATTGTAAAAATTATGCCCGATGGCACTAAGCAAGTAAAAAGAAAATTAGTGAATCCAGAAATGCCTATTCCAAAGGCAGCATCTGACGTGCATGGTATTTCTGATGAAATGCTGAAAGACGCACCTACTTTCAAGCAAATAGCTAACGAAGTAAAACAATTTATTGAAGCTTCAGATTTAGCGGGCTATAATAGCAATAGATTTGATATCCCTATGTTAAACGAAGAGTTTTTAAGAGCAGGTATAAACGCCGATATTGAAACGCGTAAATTATTAGATGTCCAAAAAGTGTTTCATATGATGGAGCAAAGAACACTTACAGCGGCCTATAAATTTTATTGCAATAAGAACTTAGAAGATGCCCATAGTGCTGAAGTGGATGCTACTGCCACCTGGGAAATTCTAGAAGCTCAGTTAGAGAAATACCCACAAATTGGGAATTCTGTAGAATCCATTGTGAAATTTACAGGAGAAGATGAAATTATTGATTTTGCACGCCGTTTTGTATTTGAAAATGGGGTAGAAGTTTTTAATTTCGGTAAACACAAAGGGAAGCCTGTTACTCAGGTACTTAAGGAGGAGCCCCAATACTATGATTGGATGATGAAAGGCGATTTTGCCCTTCATACCAAGCAAAAATTGACTGAAATCATGAATAAATCTATTCTGCATAAGTAGGCTATCCCATTTTGCCTTTTTTTCGTATTTTTATACGAATAGCCCCCCAAATAGTGAAAAAAATAGTTTTAATACCTACCTACAATGAAAAAGAGAATGTCTCTGCCATTTTACATGCAGTACTGGGTCTCTCATCGGACTATCATGTCCTAATCATTGATGACAATTCACCCGACGGAACAGCGTCTATTGTAGAGGGTTTATTTGGTAAATTTTTAGATCGACTATTTATATTAAAGCGACCAGGCAAACAAGGATTAGGTACTGCCTATATTCAAGGTTTTAAATGGGCTTTACAAAAAAATTACGATTATATATTTGAGATGGACGCCGATTTTTCTCATAATCCCAATGATTTAGATCGATTATTAAATGCTTGTGAAGAGAATGGTGCTGATGTTTCTATTGGAAGTAGATATGTGAGAGGGGGTGAAACAGAAAACTGGCCAATAGATAGAAAAATTTATTCACTTGGCGGGTCGACTTATACTAGATTAATAACAGGAATGCCTATTAAGGATCCTACAGCTGGTTTTATTTGTTATAAAAATAAAGTACTAGCCGATATAAATTTAGACTCCATTCAATTTATTGGCTACGCTTTTCAAATTGAAATGAAATTTGCAGCTTGGAAATTAGGCTATAAGATTAAAGAAGTGCCAATTACATTTGTTGATAGAAAAATAGGAGTTAGTAAAATGTCCAAAGGTATTATTAAAGAAGCCATGTTAGGCGTTTTGAATATGCAGTGGCAGTCTGCTACAGGCAGTTTTATTAAAATGATAAAACGTATTCGCGTCAACTTTTAAGAAGGTATTAATTCTATTAGATAAATAAATTAGAACTCGAAGATAAAGCCCACTGTAGGGGTTATAAAGATGGTATTGTTTTCATATAAAGAAGGCTCCCCATTTGATCCATCTTTTTTAAGAGGTAATCCATCTGTTGTTTTAAAGCTTCCATTGGCTTCATAAGCGAAAATATAGAAAGGAGGTGACACGGTTTTTGCACCATACCAGTTTGTAATATCTATATAAAAATCAAAAGTCGTTTTTTTGTAATTGTATTTTTTATCTAATCTAAAATCGCTTGAATGAAAGGCTCTATTGCGTAATGTATTTAGTTTAGAGTAGTCAAATAAGCCTGAGCCCAGCGTCGCAAAATTTAATTTACTTAAATTCATATCATATGGGGTGTAGGGTGCACCACCTTGGTATCTGAATTTAATGCCTAATTCCCAGTTTCTATTAAACTTATAGCCGCCCGTTAAACTTAGTAAGTGAATATTTTCCCAAGAGCTTGGACTATATTTTCCATTAATATCGGAATAAGCAGATCTAAAAAAACTATAACTAGCTACACCAAAAAAACGCTTTGTTAGTTTCTGTTGTGCAAATAATTCGTATCCATAACTTCTGCCTAATCCAATGGTGGAAATATCTTCATTACCTAAAATATTAAAGTCAGCTCCTAAATTAGACAAACTAATTCCTTTTTCATTACTAATGGGTACGCCTGTATATCTTTTATAAAAAACTTCTGCAGTAAAGCGAGTAGATTCTGATTGCAGATATTCAAACCCTGTCAAATAGTGGAAGCTTCCTATATAATTCGCATCTCTATTTAAAAAATTTCCTGAGCCGTCTTTAAAACCTAAAGCGGTATTCGGTGCTAATTTAAAGTATTTCCCTACAGAGGCATTCCAGGTAAGTTTATCGGTTAACACCAAGCTAAGGCCAATTCTGGGAGAAATTTGACGCATTATTTGATTGCCTGTATTGGTAAACGTATTGCCATCTTTTCTAATTCCTGCACTAATTCCTAATCTATTATTAAAAGCTCTTTTACCCATCTGAAAAAAAGCACCATACTTCTTATAATTAAAGCTAGAACTATAATTAATAAAATTTTTGGGGCCCAAGGTAGGGGTAGTATTATTAGGAAATAGATTATTGTATTTCAACAATTGATAAGTGCTATTGTCATAGTGAATGTCTGCAATGTTAAATCCAGTGGTGAATTTAATACCCAATAAGCTTTTTGAAATATCCCATCTTAAATTATTGACAATATCATTAGAGTTGTAATCAAATGTTTTTTCTCCTTTATCAGGATTTAAATTATCCTCATATTTTTCATTTACGTTATATAAGTTACTCTTACTGATTGCTAAATTCCAGTATCCTTTTTTAATTAATCGTTTTAAAGTAACACCCAGTGTATAACTCCATTGATTAATGGAAGGGCTAGTATTTAAAGCATAAATTTTTTGAGGCGTTGAATTCCTAGGTGTTGCGAATTTAAATTCATCAATAGCGCCCACGCCTATTAAGGTTAAAGTAGTTTTAGGATCGATAGTATGGGTTACTTTAAACTGATAGTCCCAGAAATTAGGTCGTATAGGCAAGTCTAGTACATAAAATAAATATTGTAAATAACTACGTCTTGCAGAAACTAATAAAGTTGTTTTCCCATTTTTGGATAAAGGGCCTTCAAAAGTACTGGCAATTTCAGTGGCACCCATTCTTATATTTCCTTGTATTTTATCTGTATTGCCTCTTTTTTGTTTAAACTCAAATACGGAAGAAAGGGCATTATCGAATTTGGCATCAAATGCAGAAGAGGATAATTTAACCTCATCTATAAATGAAACATTCAAGATACCTTGCGGGCCACCCGCACTTCCTTGCGTGCTAAAATGGTTAATGACGGGTATTTCTATGCCATCTAAATAAAAAACGTTTTCATTTGGGGCGCCACCTCTTACTATAATATCATTTCTAAAACCCGCACCTGTTGAAGCAGAACCTGTAACCCCTGGCAATGACTGCACCACTTTGGAAATGTCAAAATTACTTCCTGGGCTAGATTTAATTTCTTCTGAAGTTAATCTTTGAACACTTAAAGGGGTTTCTAAAGAAGCAGCCCTTACCGTTTTTCTATTACCACCTACTCTTACTTCTGCCAATTGAAATGACTCGGGAATTAATTCTATGGTATTACTTATCTCATTACCGGAGCTCACAATTACATTAAACAAGGTAAGCGGGTAAGAACCAATTGAAATAAATTTTATTTGGTACTGGCCTGTAGGTATTGATTTTATAAGATATTTACCATTGCTATCTGTAACAGTGGAATAGGGGGTATTTAAAACCTTAATAGATACTCCTGCAATAGGAAACTGGGTATTTTTATCAACCACCCAGCCTGATAAATTACCCTTGTTTTGACCAAAGAGTAGTGTAGCAGAGATAAGCAGGCATCCGGTTAGAAAAATACCTTTCATATTATAATTTAAAAAAGCAAAAACTTTAATAGGGGATTTATTTATACATATTGAAACCACTGTCTATTGGGATCCCAGCTTTCAATTTCTTTACCCACAGCGGATAAGAATTTAGAACCCATGGCACCATCTACAATTCGGTGATCATAGCTCATGCTTATAAACATCATATGACGCACTAGTATAGCATCACCAGAAGGTGTTTCAACCACCACGGCTCTTTTTTTAATAGCCCCTAATGCTAGAATAGCTACTTGTGGTTGATTAATTATAGGCGTTCCCATAATACTTCCAAAAGAACCTACATTAGTTACTGTGAAAGTACCCCCTTGGGTATCTGTAGGTTTTAATTGACCATTTCTGGCAGCTTGCGCTAAATTATTGACAGCCTTTGTTATACCTACTATACTTAATTGATTCGCGCCTTTAATAACAGGTACAATTAAATTACCAGTTGGAAGGGCAGTAGCCATTCCTATATTAATATCTTTTTTAAGAATAATTTGATCACCTTGTAAACTGCAATTGATCATAGGGAATTGCTCAAGCACCGTAGCAATAGATTCTAAGAACATAGGGGTGTAAGTAATTTTGGTGCCTTCTCTTCTTTCAAATAATTCTTTTACTTTATCTCTCCATACCACCATATTGGTTACATCCACTTCCACAAAAGAGGTGACATGCGGACTAGTTAGAACGCTATCCACCATATGCTTAGCAATTAACTTACGCATACGATCCATCTCCACTATTTCGGTTGCACCGGAAACAATGACTTCATTGGGATTCGCCAATTTAGTAGATTTTGATGCTGAGAAATTAGAAGTTGAATTTTCATAAACATCTAATGGCTTATTCAGAATAGCTCTTGCAGGGGCTTCGTTTACTATTTGCTCACTAACAACTGGATTCGGTATGTGAATGGCCATTTTTTTGCGCGCAATAAAATCTAAAATATCTTTTTTAGTAATTCTACCATTGTTTCCTGTGCCATTAATATGCTGTAATTCATCCATGCCCACACCTTCGTTTTGCGCAATATTTAAAACCAAGGGAGAATAAAATTTAGCTTCTTGTGATGAAGTATTAGTATTGAACTCGATGTTGGGTATAATTTCTTTTTGAACAGGAGCAGAAGGCACAAATGGTACATCTAGATTAGTAGTAGGCTCATTAGTTACTATACTTTCAATTTTAGGTGCCACTATATTTTCAATAACGGGTTCTATTTTCTTTTCTACAATAGGAGCTGCAATATTAGGAGCAGCGGCATTTGCTGTAGTGCTAATTCTTGCTATAACAGTTCCAATAGGAACCACAGCATTTACTTCAAATAAAATTTCTGTAATAGTACCTTCTGTAGTGGAAGGAATTTCGCTATCTACCTTATCGGTAGCAATATCCAATAGTGTTTCATCGAGTTGAATACTATCACCCACCTTCTTATGCCATTTTAAGATGGTCGCCTCCATGATACTTTCACCCAACTTAGGTAAAACAAGATCCACAATTGGCATATGAGTTAATTTTAGCAAAAATAAGACTAAATCTTATTGATTATTAATAACCTAAGTAAATTTATAGCTTGATTAGCAGTTACTTCTATATTCCTTAACCTATCAAACCTTAGATAAAATACCTTAGAAACCACTTTTTCTCTATTTGCCACACCCACCCAAACCATTCCAAGTGGTTTTTCATCTGTTTGGCCACTTGGCCCCATGATGCCACTCACTGAAATAGCATAATCGGTATTCATTTTCTCCCTAACCGCTAAGGCCATTTGTTCAACAGCTTCCTTACTCACAGCTCCTACAGTTTGTAAGATTTCAGTGGGAACGTCTAAAAATTCAGTTTTGATTCGATTATCATAACTAATAATGCCTCCCGTGTAAAACTGAGAAGAGCCAGCATTTTTGGATAATAAATGGCCTATATAACCACCTGTGCAACTTTCGGCAGTAGACACTGTTTGTTTTCTTTGTTTTAATAAATTACCTACCACCATTTCCATGGTTTCGTCTGCGTCTGTTACTAAGTATTCTTTAACGGCTTCTTTCAAAGACTCAAATTGAGTATTTACTTCTTTGGTTAATGCTTTTTCATCTTGACCAGACCCAGTTAGTCTGAGGCGAACCATGCCAATATTAGGTAAGTAGGCTAATTTAATAAAGGCAGGTAAAGCATTTTCAAAATGAGCAATTTGTTCTGCTAAAAAAGATTCACCAATGCCTGCCGTTAAAAGTGTTTTATGCGCAATAAAAGCAGTGGTAAATGATTTTTGTATGACCGGAATAACCTGATTATCGATTAACCATTTCATCTCGTGAGGCACACCGGGCAATGAAAAATAATAAACACCTTCTTTTTTAAATAACATTCCAGGAGCTGTTCCTTTTTCATTAAATAATACTTCACAAACGTCTGGAACCTCAGCTTGCTTTCTATTTCGATCAATCATGGGCCTTTTGTGGATTGTCTCAAATATATAGGTGATATGATCTAGACTTGGCTGATGGACAATCATTTTGCCACCAAAATATTCATTCAATAGGGGTTTGGTGATGTCATCTGCTGTAGGCCCCAGTCCTCCGGTTAATATAATAATCTTACTTTTTTGGGAGGCTGTATCTAAGGCATTAATGATATCTGCTTTCTTGTCACCCACCGCAATTCTACTAGTAACAGGTATGCCTATTTTCAATAAAGCTTGTGCAATAAAGGCACTATTTGTATCAATAACTTGCCCAATTAAAAGCTCGTCACCGATGGTAATAATAGTAGCTTGAATAGGGTTCATTGGGTCAGTGTTATAGGGTGCAAAGTAAACTAAAAAACAGCGGTTTTTATCTAAAGTAAGTGCTTAGTTTTTCAAGCATGATAGCTGGCATACTAGCTCTATTACCCAGTTTGCTATCCATAAAATAGAGCTTCACTTTACCAATGGTTAATAGTTTCCCTTCCTCATTATAAATTTCCTGATCAAATATAATTTTATGCTCTGTAGGTAGATCCTTAATTTGGGATTTGATGGTTAGTAAATCATCGTATTTAGCAGGTCTTAAATACTTAATATTTAATTCCACTACAGGTAGCATAATGCCCATATCCTCAATGCCTTTATAGCTTATACCTAAATTTCTTAAGCTTTCCACTCTGCCCACTTCGAAATACTGAGCATAATTGCCATAATAAACCACATTCATGGGATCTGCTTCTGCATACCTGACTCTTACCTGTGTGTTGAATTCGTACATGTTTTATTGTTATTGTTGACAAATTTACGAATGAATTCTGTTTTTCCACAATAAGCAGTAAATAAGCTTCGTTTTATTAGTACAGCGTAATTTTAGGAAATTAATAAACAAGTAGCATGAAATCATTAAGTATTAGAGTAGGAGCCTTATTTATATTAATGATTTTTACATTTCAGACAAAAGCTCAATATAGCCAAAACACAAGATCCTTAGACCCTGTTTTTCAAAAAGGAGTGCAAGCACTTCATCAGGGCGATACCCTGGCTGCTTTTCAATATATCCAAACTGCTTATCATTTAAAACCTAATCAAGAAGATATTAATTACTACTATACTTACTTATCACTTATTTTGCAAAAACAGGCAGCTGAAAATTTAGCGATTCATTATCTTAAGACTTCCACTAACAAAATTTTCAATGCTAGAATTAACTTCTTTCTAGGAGACTTTTATGTAAAAAAACAAAATACCCAGGAGGCCTTGAATGCTTTTAATAAAGTAAGCATTGCCGATTTGAATAATGAGGAGCTTATTACCATGAAGTATCTTCAAGGCTATTTATATTTCAAATTAGGTAATTGGGAGAAGGCCACCAATTTATTAAATAGCATCAGACAGTTAAAGCAATCGAAGTATTATACCGATGCCAATTATTATGCAGGCTTCATTGCACTTCAAAAAAAGGACTTTAATTTGGCTTTAGCTTGTTTTGAAATTGCCAGTAATAATGATGCATATGCTAGCTTAACGCCCTTTTATATTAGTCAGATATACTATTTCAATGGAAATATAGATGCCGCCATGGTCAATTGTGAAAGAGCCTTGCAATTAGAAGGGCAGTACTATAATTTACAATTACAGCAGTTAATGGGGCATTTATTGTTTGAAAAGAAACAATATCAAAAAGCAGTGCCTTACTTAGCAAAATATGTGGCTGCACAAGACATTGTAGAAGTACAAGACTTATACCAACTTTCATTTTGTTATTTCCAAGATCAACAATGGGAAAAATCTATTGAAGGGTTTAAAAAATTAGCCAATGTAGATGATTCATTAGGTCAAAATAGTATGTACCTATTGGGAACGGCTTATTTGAAAGTAAATGATAAAAATGGAGCTAAGAATGCTTTTATGCTTTGTGCTTCTAAAAGTATCAATTTAGAGCAAAAAGAAATTTCATTGTTTAACTACGGAAAATTATTAGTAGAACTTAAAGAATATAGTCTTGCCGTGACTGTATTAGATAAATTTATTGAAAACTATCCTCAATCTACTTACTTCCCAGAATCAAAGTCTTTGTGGATTACTGCATTAGCCTATAATAATAATTATAAGCAAGCATTAGAGGCTTATCAATTAATGGAAAACCCTTCACTTGAATTATTGAAAATATATCCAGCCATTTTATATGGACTATCCTGCAACCATATCAATGACGGAGAAGTAGAGAAGGCCTATACTTTATTGAATCAACTAAGAAATGCACCTTATAATGGTAATTTCCTATCTGCTACTCATTTTTGGTTAGGTGAAATAAGTTATAAGATGGGTCTCATTGCAGACGCTATTGGTTATTTACAGAAATACATGTTGGATCCTGTAAATATTGGAGAAGTAAATGCGACGAATGCAAGGTATATTTTAGGCTATTGTTTTATGAAAAATGGAGCCTATCAAAAAGCATTATTACAGTTTAAAGAGATTTCAAGTTTAGATCCAGGCATAGCTTTAGATCATTTACAACAAGATGCATTTGTAAGAGTTGCAGACTGTCAGATGATGTTAAAGAAAATGAATGAGGCCATAGCTACATATCAGCATGTGATAGATTTATCTTGGTCTTATGCAGACTATGCATTTTTACAAAAAGCAACCCTATTAGGAGGCATAGGAAAGGTGAATGAGAAAATTAAAATGCTCACAAATTTTGAATCTAGATTTCTAAACTCTACTTATATAAATGATGCAAGGATGGAATTGGCAGATACCTATGTAAGTCAAGAAAAATTTCAAGATGCTATTGCTCCGTTAACTAAAATAACTATAGATAAATCAGCTACCCAATTTTATCCTCAAGCTTTTTATAAATTAGGAATAGTATATTTTAACTTGGATAAAAACATAATAGCCCTTTCCACCTTTAAAGACTTATATGCAGCTTATCCCAATTCTACAGAAAGTGAAAATGCCATTGAATATATCCGTAATATTTTTATAGAAGATCAAACGCCAGAATTATATGTTCAGTTCATGAATGATTATGGACATCCATTAACAGTGAATGAGCAAGATTCTTTGATATTTAGGGCTTCTGTTATTAAATATGAACAAAAAAGATATACAGAATCGGCCATAGGATTTAGCGCTTACTTGCAAAAATTCCCTAATGGTAAATATAGTCTGGAAGCTACCAACTTAATGGCAGAAATTGCTTATTCTAAACAGGCCTATGATACTGCCTTGGTTTATTTTTCAAAATTAGCTGATATTGCTCCTAATATCTATGCAGAAAGGGCAGCACTGATAGCCGCAAGATTAAATTACTTTAATTATCAAAATTACAATTTAGCTGAAAAATATTTCTCTTTATTATTACAAATAGCCACTCAGAAGGAAAATCTAGTAGAAGCCAATAAGGGTTTATTAAGATGCCAATTTAAAGCGCAGAAATGGGCTGATGCTAATAATATAGCTCAACAAATTATTGAGGATAAAAATAGCGCCATAGATGATATTGAAATGGCCAATATGATCATTTACCATCAAAAGCTAATAGCTGGGGATACCAGTGCCGCTTTGCAAATAATTAATAAAGTCATTAAAACAGGTTCTAGTGTCATTACAGCGGAAGCTCATTTCCAATTAGCCAATTTATATTTAATACAAAATAAGTTAAGCTTAGCGGAGAAAACGGCTTTTGATATTATAAAAAAACAAGCTTCTTATGAATTCTGGGTCACAAGTACCTATATATTGTTAGGCGATATTTATGTTGCACAGAAGGACAACTTTAATGCTATTGCTACTTACAAGAGTGTAGCTGATAATGCCACTATTGAAACACTTAAAATTGTTGCTGCTCAAAAGTTAAAAGAATTGACTGAAACACCAACAATTAAATAACACATTATGAAGTATTTTTTAAAATATAGCTTTTTATTCATTTGTATTTTTTGTTTCTTAACAGTAGGGAATACCCAACAAAAAAATAAGAAAAAGGCAAAGATTACGGCTAGTAAAAAAGCGGTTACGAAGAAGAAAAAGAAATCGGTTAAATCTAGTAAAAAGAAAAATAAGAAGTCCAATACTAAGATTAAAAGTAATCGTAATAATTACACTGCGAATCTAAATATTGAAACAGCCGATTTATCAAAGCTTATCATTTCCAATAATATAACTACACCGAAACTAGATACTATCCCTGAAAAAGAAGTGAGTATAATCTCAGCCTTTAAACCACAGCTGAAAAATATAGCAAAATTAAATTTCACAAAAGCGACTAATAAAATAGACACTAGTACTATAGTACTTAGCTATCAGGTGCCCACACAAAATTTAAGTTTTCAATATAGACCTATCTCTTTAATCCCAAGATCTTATACAGAAAAAGAGTCCTCATTTCCAGTGAACACCACTAATTTGAAAGTTGGATTTGGTAATTATAACAATCAGTTTTTTGAAGCTACTTACAATGCAGTAGATGATAATAAACATTCACATGCCTTTGAAGCTAATTTTGAGACTTCCAATGGTATGCAATACCTACAGCAGTTTAACCATAAAAATTTCGCCTATATTGGCAGCCTTCAACTAAATGAAGACTATGCAATTCAAACGGAAGCCTTTTTTCAAAATACAGAGCGTTACAGGTTTGGTTTAGTGCCAGATAATAGCAATTTATCCTTAATAGATTATGCGCAACCTTTTACGCTGTTTGGAACTTCTATTAGATGGTTGAATGAAAATTCAAACAATAGTTTAATGAATAAACTATTTAATCCCACTGTAAAATTTGAAAACTTTAAAGGGCTTGCGTCTACCAATAACTTATGGGTAGAATTGTACAACCCAATGAGTTTTAAAATAAAAGGTACTGGTAAATTAAATTTAGATTTTAGTTATAACTATAACAAGTATACGCA
>Ga0208787_1001012_pt1 | contig 12788 bp, 11 predicted proteins | sample Wag4_2014_7_11_FD_187362 | JGI IMG/M metagenome (GOLD analysis project Ga0208787, IMG submission 187362) | Fresh water microbial communities from Ohio, USA - Utica-2 Time Series HT 2014_7_11 (SPAdes) (version 2) | ecosystem: Environmental > Aquatic > Freshwater > Water tank | place: USA: Ohio... | reverse complement strand
AAATTAAACCGTGCCCAAGTCAGTGCGCTGATGCCCGCCTTCGATTGGGATCTGTATCTAACCGCTGGTGAAATCCCGGCAATTGTTTTGGACTCTGTGATTGTCCAGCAGCCATCATATTTTGAAGGGCTCGGCCAAATCCTGGCTGAGTTCGACCAAGATGCGTGGAAGGCGTGGTTGAAGTGGCACATCATTAGCGGAGCTGCTTCTTACTTATCTGATGAGTTTGTTCAGGAAAACTTTGCCTTCTTTGGCAAAACTTTGTCGGGCACCCCGGAACTTCGCGAGCGCTGGAAGCGCGCAGTGTCCATGATCGAAGGCTCACTGGGAGAAGCAGTTGGCAAGGTTTATGTGCAAAAGTACTTTCCTGCAGAAGCCAAGGCGCGGATGGAACAGCTCGTTGCCAATTTGATCGAGGCGTACAGAGTCAGCATCAACGAGTTGGAGTGGATGAGTCCTGAAACTAAGGTCAAGGCGTTAGAAAAACTTGGCAAGTTCCGCCCCAAAATTGGATACCCAGATAAGTGGCGTGATTACAGCGCTTTAGAGACTACGGCAGATGACCTATACGGAAATGTTGGCCGAGTCATTAAGTTCCAACGAGATCACGAGCTGTCCAAGATCGGCAAGCCAGTAGATCGCGAAGAATGGCATATGGCGCCTCAGACAGTTAACGCCTATTACAACCCGGTGATGAATGAGATTGTTTTCCCGGCTGCAATTCTGCAACCGCCATTTTTTGGTCTTGACCATGATGATGCAGTTAATTACGGCGGAATCGGTGCGGTAATTGGCCATGAAATCGGACATGGCTTTGATGATCAAGGTTCTAAATATGATGGTGATGGGGCACTTAATAACTGGTGGAGTGATTCAGATCGAGAAGCATTTGAACTTCGCACCAAGGCGCTAATTGCCCAATACGATGCTTTGTCACCAGAAGAAGCACCCGATGTAAATGTCAACGGTGCCCTAACAATTGGTGAAAACATTGGCGACCTGGGTGGCTTAGCAATTGCCTATAAGGCGTATCAAATTTCACTGGGTGGTAAGCCATCCCCTGTCATCGATGGCTTTAGCGGTGAACAACGACTGCTGCTTTCTTGGGCGCAGATATGGCGGGCAAAGGTTCGCCCTGAAGAGATGCGCCGTCGTATCGCAACGGATCCACACTCACCTGCAGAATTTCGTTGCAATCAAATTATCAAAAACTTCACCCCGTTTTATGAAGCTTTCGGCGTAACTGAAAAAGATGCGCTGTGGCTTGATGAACAATCACGCGTCCAGATTTGGTAGTGTTTTGAGTTTTTCATTTGAAATAAAGCACGCCGAAAGTAATTCGTTGGCTCGTGTTGGAAGTATCAACACACCTAATGGAGCAATTCAAACCCCTGCCTTTATTCCAGTGGGCACAAAGGCAACGGTTAAATCTGTCCTGCCCGAAGCTATGGCAGATTTGGGTGCACAAGCCCTTTTGTCCAATGCTTATCACTTGTACTTACAGCCTGGTCCAGATGTCCTGGATGAGGCTGGCGGGCTGGGCAAATTCATGAATTGGCCTGGACCAACATTTACTGACTCTGGCGGGTTTCAAGTTTTATCTCTAGGTGTGGGATTTAAAAAAGTATTAGCAATGGATGCGCAAACATTTCGGCGAGATGATGTGATCGCGGGCAATAAAGATCGCTTGGCTCATGTTGATGATGAAGGTGTGACCTTTAAATCTCACCTAGATGGATCTATGCACCGTTTTACTCCAGAAGTTTCAATGCAGGTGCAACATCAAATTGGCGCCGACATAATGTTTGCCTTCGATGAGTGCACCACTTTGCACAACACTCGCCCGTATCAAGAGCTGGCCATGGATCGCACCTATGCCTGGGCTATTAGATGCCTGGATGAGCACAAGCGATTGACCGAAAGTCGTATTGGAAAGCCATACCAAGCTTTGTTCGGAGTTATCCAGGGGGCTCAATATGAGGATCTGCGGAAAAAGGCTGCGGCCGATCTTGGCGGCATGGAATCTGACGGGCAATCTTTTGATGGATTTGGAATCGGTGGGGCGTTAGATAAAGGACAACTGGGCACAATCATTTCGTGGGTCAATGAAATCCTGCCTGAAGATAAGCCTCGACATTTATTGGGAATTGGTGCCCCCGAAGATCTCTTTGTTGGCGTAGAAAACGGCTGCGACACCTTCGATTGTGTATTGGCGAGCAGAATTGCACGAACGAGCGCCGTGTACACGATGGAAGGGCGTTTTAACCTATCTAATAGCCGTTTTAAGAGGGATTTCAACCCCATTGATAGCGAATGCGACTGTTACACCTGCACGCGCTACACAAGGGCCTACATGCACCATGTCTTCCGCGGTAAAGAAATTGTTAGTGCAACCTTGGCAACGATCCACAATGAAAGATTTATCGTTCGATTAGTAGATCAAATGCGTCAGGCGTTATTAGATGGAAACTTCGCCGAAATGAAGCAGCAATTCTTGGGCCGATATACCCACAGAAGTGGTCAAGCGCGGGATTAACTACCCTTTGCTGATTCTTGGCAGATTCCAATTGAATTTAATGGAAAGTTCTCGGACCAGTATGACCACTGAACCTGCAACCACGACCGATACAGCTTCGTGCAGTTGAATTGCATCCAAGGCAAGGTAAATAACAGCCCCGGCAAAACACGCTGTACCTATGGTTTCGCGATGTAGTAATACAGGTTGCCTCTGGCACATGATGTCTCGGAACAAGCCACCAGTTACTGCGCCAATTAATCCCAAAACGGCGGCGGCAACAACAGGTGATTTATAGGTGATAGCAAACTGCACACTAGAAACTGTTGCTACAGCTAATCCAAAAGTATCCAATGACAAAGCAAAGCGACCTACATTTTTACTTTTGCCCGATAAAACTGTAATTAAAAACGCCAGCGCGACAGGTGCGAAAAGCCATGGATATTGAACCCATGGTGGTTGCTGACCCATAAAAATATTGCGCATGGTTCCGCCGGCCAATGATGCAACAGCTGCAATAAATAAAATTCCGCCGTAATCAAGACCCTTATTTGCGGCTACTCGTGCGCCCACTAATGCAAAGGCAAAAGTTGAAACAATGTCGAGACCAAAAACCAAAAGTTCTAGATCCATTATTGCCCCCCTGTTTGCACTGAATTGCGTTCTAGAGTTAAGAAGAATCGCAGTGCCAGTACTGAAATTATAGTCGCCGCGCCGCCACCAATAAATAATGGCAATCGAAGTCCGTAATGGGCCAATACTCCCCCAAGCAATGAACCAATCGGCATTAATCCCCATACCAGTGTTCGCCGTGTTCCATGGATTCGTCCGTACAGTTCATTTGGGATAACGGTTTGATAAGTTGCCATCAACAAGATATTCCACTGAGAAATCGTGAATGCTCCAAAAGTTGCTAGCGCCACAAAGTAATAAATATTTGTAGAAAATCCCTGAAGCAATAAGGCTAGTGAACTTGTAAAGATGCAAAAAGTCATGACCTGGCTTCGGCCAAATATCTTTGAGGCTCGCGGAGCCACCAGGCTGCCAACTATTGCTCCAATGCCTTGAATGGTAAGAATTACACCAAAGAATTGTTTAGGCAAAGCTAGTTCGTCAATTATAAACAAGACAATCGTTGCAGTGCCTACAGAATAACAAACTCCAATAGAGGCAGTGGTGAGAACCAATCTGCGCAGCACTTTCTGGTTATACAAATATCGGATTCCAAATTTCATTTCAGCCAGAAAATTTTTACTTTCTCTTTGAACATCTTCTTGGCGTACATCCTGCAGATATTTAATGGGAATAGAAAGTGCCAGCAATGCTGAAATTGCAAAGCCAACACTGTTGATGAAGAAGGGGAGAAACATGGCGGCTGCATAGATAAATCCACTAATTGGCGAGCCAATAAACCCCTGAACTACCGTTTCGGAAATTTGAAGTCTGGAATTTCCTTTTTCATAATTTTTCTCATCAAGTATCTGAGGGATCAAAGATTGCGCTGTTGTGTCTGCAGCAACTTCACATACCCCAATAACAAAAGCTGTTACAAGTAACCAGTAAATAGTTACATGATCAGTTGCGATGAGTAATGCCAGGCCTCCCACAATTGCGCTTCTTGTTGCATTCGCACCTGCCAAAATAAATCGGCGATCAACCCGATCAACCAGTACCCCGATAGGTATGGCAAACAAAAGCCATGGAAGCATCACCATCGCCCCAATGGCCGAAATCAATACCGTGCTATCTGTTAAGGAAATCGCCAAGAGTGGAGCGGCAGCGACGAGAATGCCATCGGAAAGATTGGAAACTAGGCTGGAGGCCCACATGCGATTAAAAGCTGGACCCATACCTCGAACCTTACAGGAGGTAGGGCTAGATGATTAGTAGCTTTTTAGCCTTATCTACAGCGCTATGTCGGCCATCAACATCTAATTTGCGATAGACATTTCGCAAATGTGTCTTCATTGTGTTCTGAGAAATATGCAGCTGTTTAGCAATCGCACTAATAGGGTTTCCAGTTGTCAAGTGCTTTAAAATTTCCAGTTCGCGACTTGTTAACTTCTCTTCAAGGGCTCCCATGTCTGCATTGGTATTTTTAATCCGCTCTGACATCGTTTGAACCACGCTTTCTATGAAGATAGTTGGTTTAGCTGCAGCAGCTTTCACCATGATTGGATACAGTCGATTTTGTCTTACAAAATATTCGTGGAAACCAACTTCAGCTCCTAAATCGAGCGCTTGGCGCAAGTAGGTCAGTGCAACATTTTCTTGATCCAAATTGATTGTGGCTTGATAGAGAACCTTGTTGACCTTTTCTCGGGGTGTGCTTTCAGGAAGCTGCCCTACTAATGCATGAATGTGCTTTGGATCTGCTTCAAATCTTAAGTTCATTTCAATTTGCCGAACCATTTCAATCTTAGGAATTCTGATCAAAAGCTCATCGGCTCTTTTCCAATCATTGAGCACAAATCGCAAAAACACATCAGTCACATCGATGATCCAACCCAATTGATTTGGCGTTGGAAGGTTTCTGTGCTTTTCACGCAGCGAAGCGATGACATCGACAACATGAGTGATCAAGCCTTGCGTAATCTGAATCCGTAACCGAGTTCCGGCTCCCATAAAATACCAAGGCCACATGCGAGCTGTTTCAGCCTTTAGCTCAATGACATTGGAGGTTTCAATTGATTTCTCAAGTTGGGATTGTTCAAGTTGGCATCTGGACATTACCAACATTGCATCAAAGGGTGCAGCGATGCCCGAAAAATTATTGTTATTGGCTTGATTGATTGCAATCGATGCAGATTCGGCCGCTTCAAAGAAGCGTCCTTGACTCCACAATGACATCGATGCAATACATCCGATGTGATATCCAGAAATTAACTGATTGTGATCATCTTGTAGCAATGTGGCTTGCTTAAGGGCGGATTCAATTTCCTCTGGGTCATCATAAATAAATGCAATATCTGCTTTAAGTCTAAGTAGAGCTATCCTGTCAACGTTTTCTATGCCAGCGACGTGGTAATCCTTTTCTAAAGCCTTAGTAATCATCTCGCGACTACGTTCAAAATCACCTCGAGCAAAATAAACATGGGACATCACCATGGCTGTTAACTGAGTAAGAAACTCTAATTGGGAGTCCTGGGTGGCAATAAAATTTAATTCAGCAGCCATGGACTCAGTTTTTTCAAAATCTAGATTAACTAAATGACCCACGACCTGAATAGTTTTCTTTATCATTTCTCCGCTAGGGCTGTTATCCGCACTGTATTGGGACCAACGGATTATCTGGTCGCCTCGTCCAATTGCAGCCATTTCGCGGATCGACAATCGCAGAATCTCTTGTATCTGATCAAACTTGCCGGTTTGATAAATGTGCTCCAAGGCCCGTGCCGGTTCGGCATTTTTTAAAAAGTATTGTGCAAGGTTTTCATGAATCGCAATATCCTCAAGATTATTGCTGGTCCGCATTTTTTTGAGAACCTGAAAAACCAAAGGATTAATTGTATATTCTCGGGAAATTCCTGATGAAACAGATATAAACATTCCATCTGTGGCTAATTTATCTATGTTATTTTCAGAATAATCCTCACCCAGAATAATTGCTGCGACCTCTAAATCAAATGATTCAACCATGCCAAGTTTCAATAGTTGATTTCTATTTTCTTGATTTAAAGTGTTAAAAGAATCTAGCGCAAGTAGACCAAGTGGATTTGCTGCCTCAGCTATTTTTAAATCATCGCTGACCGTACCTCTTGATATGTTTCGCACTAACATTTGAATTGCAGCTGGCCAGCCATTACATTTCTCAATTTGTTCTATGTATCGGGAGTCTCCTAAGTTAACTCCGTTCATATCGCAAATAATCGCTATCTCAGAATTTGAAAATCGTAATTCCTGACTAGTTATCAAACTTAAACTTCCCTTGCTCGCATATCGAGCTAACGAAGTTGCGGGAGTAACTCTTCGAACAATTACTACATGTACATTGTCAGGCAAACTATCAACCAAGGTTTGCGCAAATGGTGAAACCTCTTCAGCATCGGCTGGACCATTATCAATTACAAGATTGAAATCTTCTTTAACTTCACTTGCTTCACGCACCATGTATTTGATGTAACTATCGGGGGATAAAAAACTTTCGCTTTCAAATTCAGCAGCAAAGTCAGGCAATACATTTCGAACCGCTTGAACAATATGGGCAAAAAACATTTGTGGGGAATCCTGCGGATCGACCGCGCACCAAATAGTTGGGCGATCTTGAGTGTGCGCCCATTCAGCCACCAGCATTGTCTTTCCATATCCTGCTGGAGCGGCCACGATTGTGGCTCCTGGTACGTTACTTTCAAAGAGGGGAAATAGGTGCTTACGGGAAAGGAAGTTGGCGGGAACCACAGGTGCAACGGTTCGGGCTAAATTCACCCCTGGGATTACACCGCGTTTCATGCGTAAAGGGTGAGGGCTAGCCTGCCCATAAGCAAGGCTGCCTCACCCCTAAAGGGGTGATATGAACAGGTTATTTCTTAAGGAAATTATCGGGGGAACTCGCCCTTGACCAAGAAGTAAACACGACGGGCAACGGCCACGGCATGGTCTGCATATCGTTCGTAATAGCGGCCGAGTAATGTCAGATCGATGGCTGATTCAGTGGATATCGATGCCCCGTTACCGACAATTCCAGCAATGACCTTTCTGTGAAGCTCATCCATTTCATCATCATCTTTTTCGACCTGCAGAGCCATTTCAGTATCTCTTGTCGTAATAACCGTAGCGACCTTGGTCGATAACTTTTCTGCAACATGACCCATTTCAGTAAAGGGCAGAACTAAATCATTAGGGATCGCACTATTGGGATGGCGAAGGCGGGCTACCTTTGCAATGTGGTGGGCCAGGTCCCCCATGCGCTCAAGATCTGCGCTCATGCGAAGGGCGGTAATTAATGCGCGAAGATCTGATGCAACAGGCTGCTGGCGGGCAATGATGTCGATAATGCGGGAATCTAATTCATGTTGATAATCATCGATCTTTGCATCAGTTGCAATAACTTCTTCGGCAAGTTTTAGGTCAGCTGACAGAAGTGACTTGGAGGCCTTTACGATGGATTCGGAAACCATATTGGTTAAGTCCACCAAGGATTGCGAAACTCCGTCTAATTCATCTTGGAATGCTGATCTAATAAGTGCCATAGGGGCACCTTAAGGCTCAATGGTTAACATATGCAATCCATTGGGTTAACGATCGGTAAACTGGGGTTTTGCCGCGATAGAGTTTATGGGTGAGGCTAAAGCGCAGGGTTATAGAAGAGGTTTTTCAACCTCGCTTGCTCCCAGAAATGCTTGTTAATACGCTCAACAATCTAGATGGTGAAGCCTTAGTGCTAGCTCCTGGAGAGCAACCAATTTTTGCTTCCGAAGGAATTGAACGACTTGGAATTCTTAAAGATGGACGCGTTGATAGCCCAGAGTTATTGGCCACGATCAGAGTAGTTCGGCGTACAAATACAAAACACACAGGCCGAATTGATATTCCACGTGGACCGATTGGCGAAGGCATTCATGAATTAACTGTGAACATTTTCCCATTGACCGAAGGCGACTTAGTCATTGTTTTGATTTCAGATGAAAGTGAAGCTCAACGAGTGCATGAAGTTCGACGTGACTTTGTTGCAAATATTTCGCATGAACTTAAAACACCAATTGGTGCACTTTCACTTTTAAGCGAAGCGGTCCTTGGTGCAAAAGATGAACCCGAAGCAGTCACAATGTTTGCAACCCGAATGCAATCTGAGTCAAAGCGCTTGACTGATCTTGTTCAAGAAATTATTAATCTATCGCGCATTCAAGATTCTGATCCACTTCAAGTCGCAGAAGAGGTTGAGGTTGGATACTTGGTAAAAGAGGCGATCGACCAAAGCCAAATAAATGCTGAGAATAGAAAAATCACAGTTACTTTTCAGGAAGAAAAGAATTTGACCGTGTGGGGTGATCGCGAGCAATTGACAATGGCAACACTCAACCTGATTGATAACGCCATCAACTATTCTCCAGAAAATACTAAAGTTGCCGTGACCAGCAAGCTAGTAGATGGAATCGTTGAGATCTCCGTAACAGATCAAGGCATCGGAATTCCTGAAGCAGATTTACTTCGAATCTTTGAGCGTTTTTACAGAGTTGACCCTGCCCGCTCTCGCCAAACTGGTGGTACTGGCCTGGGGCTTTCAATTGTTAAACACGTTGCCTCTAAACATGGTGGCGATGTGAAGGTGTGGAGCGCAGAAAATATCGGAAGTACCTTCACCTTACTTTTACCTAAATACAACAACCACGCGGAGGCAAACTAATGTCCAAGATTCTCATCGTTGAAGATGAAGCATCGTTTTCAGAAGCACTAGCCTTTCTTTTAGGTAAAGAAGGCTTTGAAACATTGGTGGCCGAAGATGGTCGCAAGGCACTCGAAATTTTTGCAAAAGAAGGTGCTGACCTAATCCTGCTAGATCTGATGATTCCTGAAGTATCAGGGGTTGAAGTTTGCCGAACTATTCGCACAACATCCCAAGTTCCAATAATTATGTTGACTGCTAAAGATGCAGAAATCGACAAGGTTGTGGGCCTAGAACTCGGCGCAGATGATTACGTGACTAAGCCTTATTCGTCACGAGAATTAATTGCTCGTATCAAAGCGGTCTTACGCCGTGGACTTACTGATGATGGCTCGATACAGGATCAGGATTTGATGGAAGTTGGTCCAGTTAAGCTCAATATTGGTAAGCACCAAGTCTCAGTTAATGGCTCCCCTGTTTCTTTGCCGCTCAAAGAGTTTGAATTACTTGAATTCCTAATGCGAAATTCTGGCCGTGTACTTACACGTTCTCAATTAATTGATCGCGTATGGGGCGGGGATTACTACGGAGATACCAAGACCCTTGATGTGCACATCAAGAGACTGCGCGCCAAGATCGAAGCTGATCCGGCAAACCCAGTTCTAATTCAGACTATTCGTGGTCTTGGTTACAAGCTAGAAAATATCTAACTTCCTTTTGCCACTCGCTCTTTAGCCACCTGTACTGCTGGGGCTTCTGGCCCCAAGATAAGCAAGAACACATCCAAGCAAATTCGTGAAATCTTCAGCCATATCCTGGATCTCTTTTTCAAACCAAGAAGTGTTAGTTCATGTTGATCAAGTGTGGCAATTGCTGCGTTAGCAATAACTTTATAAAAATATTTGCCTGGACCATCAAATGGCGGGTTCAAAATAAATCTCACTACTTCGGCTGTGCGGGCGACAGTGGCTAAATCATTCTCTCGAAAATCATCCAAAGCCGCTTCAAGCTCAGCCACCGACATTGGGGCATTTGTTAATCCAAGTGGAACCGCGCTTTTACTCCACTGGCGAACATATTCATCAGCGCCTTGCTCGATGGGATAGCCAAGTGCCAGGTGCGCCTTCAAAAATGAATCGGTAAAGGCACAGTGAACCCATAATAAGAATCGAGGATCCTTAGCTTTATAACTTTGCTCTACACCTTGCTTGTTTTTGAACTCACCCTTTACGCGCTCGTGCATCGCATTAACGCGGGCTGCTTCGCTTTCAATCACTTCAGTGGCTGCAAAGGTTGTAACAGTTAGCCATCTCGTTGTTCCTGCTAATCGACCTAGTGGATCTGTTTCATATCGAGAATGTTCTGCAACGCCAGAAAGTGGAGCAGGGTGGGCAGCTTGTAACAAAAGTGCGCGTACTCCCCCAACTAAAGTTGCGATGCAGCCATGAACTTGCCATACGGCGCTGCCGGGACCAAACAAGCCCGGACCAGATCCGATTGCAATTGTGTTAACCCAATCGGGTAGGCCATCTTTAGAGCCTGAAACATTTTCTCGAAACTTATCTGCCATTGGTTTGGTCAGTGGAAAGTTATGGAATGCGAACACGGCGAGATCCTAGAAGTTAATTAGTGGGCTAGCCAATTGAAATTAAGAGCCGAAGTTGGTTTTCTTGTACGGCTTGCCTTTTTGATCATAGGTAATCCAAACCCCAACTTGCTTGCCCGCCTTAAATGAGCCAGAGCGCATAATTACGCCATCTTTTCTAAACCATTTCCAATCACCATGCATTTGATCAGCTTTGATTTTGCCGGAAGCCTTTAAAACACCATTTGTATAGAATCCCAAAAACTCCCCTGTTTTCTTGGGGTATCCAGAATTAATCTGCGTTATTCGAGCTTTAATGATCTTTTTTAACAGAGGTTTTGGAAATCTCTTATCTAAGGCAAAGTGTATTGAACCTTTTGTTTGCTCGTAATTGGCCAGTTCGGATTTCAATAAAGATGTTGTGGATCCACTGTAGGGAAATAAGCTGTTGTGGTTTTTAAATCCATCAAAACCAATAATTGACACACCATTTATCAAAAAGGTTGGAATGCCGTACTTAATTACCTCTGTCGCAGTTGGCAGTTCGTCTGCAATCATTTCTCGAAGATTTTGAAGAATAGCCCTTTGTTGCGGGTCAAACTTTTTGAGATGTTTATCAACTAACACCTTGCTCATGCTGAAATAATACCCGTTGCTAAAAGAATGAGAATCACAAAACCTAGAAATACGCGATAGATAATAAAAGGCATAAAACTCTTAGTCGAGACAAACTTCAAAAGCCAAGCAATTACTATGTAACCTACTCCAAATGCGACTGCTGTTGCTGCAAAAGTTTCTGGAATTGAAAACACATTAGGTGCTGCGCTGCTAGAAAAAGCGTCCTTGAGTTGGTACAGCCCACTTCCAAAAACTGCTGGGATAGCTAATAAAAACGAGTAGCGAAGAGCGGCATCTCGGGAGTAGCCCAAGAAGCGACCCATAGCAATGGTTGCACCAGATCGCGAAACACCTGGCACTAAAGCCATAGCTTGGGCGGCACCGTATAGCAGCCCGTGTTTTGTATTTAACTGCTGCAACGTTTTATCACTTCTCCCATACTTGTCTGCGATCCCAATTATCACGCCAAAGATGATCATCACAGATGCAATCAACCATAATGAACGAAGATCATTTGCGATGATGTCTCTGCCTAAATAGCCGAGCGCAACAATGGGCACGCTACCAATAATGATTAGCCAGCCCATTCGTGCTTGGCCTTTTTCTTCTACGCTGAGGTCGGCACGCAATACGACCTTCCTAAACCATGAAAAAGCTATTGCCTTAATGTCATTACGGAAATAGATCAGTACGGCAAGTTCTGTACCTATTTGCGTGATCGCAGTAAATCGAGCTCCCGGGTCTTGAGCTTTATTCATGAACTCACCGACTATGCGGATATGGGCGCTCGATGAAATAGGTAGAAATTCGGTCAGACCTTGAACGATGCCGAGAATTAACGCATCAAGCACGCATTGCCTCCATCACCGTAGGTAGGCCCCAATAGTAACTAGTTACCTAGAATCGTTGCTCATTTTGAAGCTGAAAAAGATGATTCTGTATATTTGAGCCATGAAAGCAAGCCTTGCAATTGATGAACTAAAGAGTTTTGGTAAATCATCCAGGGTTAGCGACTTGGCACGCTTCTATAAAACAGGCCCTGGCGAATACGCTGAAGGAGATGTATTTCTAGGCGGAACAGTTCCACAGACAAGAACGGTTGCAAAGAAGTTCAAGAATTTAGATTTTATTGAAATTGAAAAGCTTTTTAACTCTCCTTTCCACGAAGTTCGCTTATGTGCCGCAATAATTCTTAATCTCCAGTTTCAAGGGACCAAAAGCCAACAGGATCGCAAGAAGATCTTTGACTTTTATTTAAAGCAGGTCAGGGCCGAACGAGTAAACAATTGGGATCTAGTAGATGTTTCAGCACCATGGATGGGTGTTTATTTGAGGGAAGTTGAAGATCCCATGCCACTGTTGATCAAGCTCTCGAAATCCAAATCATTATGGCAACGCCGGGTATCGATAATTTTAACTTTTGCACTAATTCGAGTTGGAGATTTACAGCCAACAGTCATTATCGCCGAAGCCTTGCTCCATGATGATCAGGACTTAATTCATAAAGCTGTGGGATGGATGCTTCGAGAACTAGGCAAAAGAGATGTCATGCTGCTCAGAAGTTTTTTGAGTGAAAATGCGAAGGTTATGCCTCGTACAATGTTGCGATATGCAATTGAAAAACTGCCTGAACGTGAGCGCAAAAAATGGCTAGTCGAAAGCAAATACTAGGTTTTACAAATTTATAGTTGTAAAGTTTTACCCATGAGTTTGTATGAAGATGAGGTTGTAGAACGTTGGGGAGATAC
>Ga0208787_1001011_pt1 | contig 12790 bp, 11 predicted proteins | sample Wag4_2014_7_11_FD_187362 | JGI IMG/M metagenome (GOLD analysis project Ga0208787, IMG submission 187362) | Fresh water microbial communities from Ohio, USA - Utica-2 Time Series HT 2014_7_11 (SPAdes) (version 2) | ecosystem: Environmental > Aquatic > Freshwater > Water tank | place: USA: Ohio... | reverse complement strand
GAATAGCGCTTGCCGTTAGGTTAGATATTGGTCAAGATGGATACGAGAAGTTTGAATTAATGAAGGACTCTGATCCACAAAAGCATTTGCATGCGGTTTATTACTGGCTGGGCGCAATTCAAGAGAGCCTGATCAGCCACCTTTAGATAAAAAAAGTGGGGCCAATTTCTTGGCCCCACTTTCTAATTCAGATCAACTGCTTAGTGATCGTCCTTCATTCCCTCTGCTACGGATTTCATCTTTGCAATCTTTAGGATTGTTAGACCAAATACGCACTTCGCCAAAACGTCAGCAATCGTGTAACCGATTTGACGATTAACAAATGCAGCTGGGTCCAATGCGTCTTGTCCCAAGATTGGAAGCAAGTAAGCGATTGGATAAACGCCCCAAGTTGCGATCAAAAGCAAGCGCAAGCGACCAACGGTTGCTGCAACTCCTGCTGGTTGACGATCTAGAGACTTTGATAGCTCTACGAACAATACGTACAAGATGTATAGGAAAGGTATTGTTGAAAGAACACCCCAAAGAACTTTGGTGTTGTTGTCAGTTGAAATCTCACCTGGGTAACCAAGTGCGATCATTGCTGCTGATGCTGGAACTAAGCGGGTGATTAATGAAGAAGCCGCTGCCTTAGCAAGAGCAAGAACTGCTACTACCTCAACAAGTAGTAGAGGTACTGTCAGAATCCAGTCAACATATCGGTAACCCTCGTTGAAAGTTCCGTGTCCTGTTCCAACCTTTACAGCGCCATCAACAAATGAATCATCAAATGAATTGAAGATTCTCATGTAGTGGTATGCCGCAATGAATGTAACCATTGAAGACATAACTAGAGCTGTACGGTATTTAGGTAGTACACGTGATTGTGAAACTAATGTGTAGATAGTGCAGGCAAGCATTGATACAAGTCCAAATGAAAGAACGTTGTATACAATCCCGAACTGATCTGCAGATAGCGCGATTGAGTTCATCTAAATAAGCCTCCATAGGCATTTAGGTTGCTCACACCCTTTTGGGCATAAGCGAGCAATTATTCGTAACCCCATATGTAAGCTACGACCAACTGCCTAGGTATAGGGTGGCTGTTACTTGCCAGTCCAGCAAGACAATCCACCCTTATTTCACCCGAATTTTTAAGTAATTTTTATGCCAAAAATGGGCAAATCGGACATTTATGCGGGGCAAAGTATGTGCAAGGGGATATCAAGGCTCGCCATTTACACTTACACAAATGGCCACCTCTGAAATACCAAAAAAGAGCGCCCCTATTGGAATCTTTGACTCAGGCGTCGGTGGGTTAACGGTAGCTAGGGCAATCATTGATCAACTGCCAGGTGAGTCAATTCTTTATTTAGGCGATACCGCCCGCGGACCCTATGGCGTTCGACCATTAGCGCAAGTTAGAACCTTCGCACTTGAGATTATGGATCAATTAGTTGCAGCTGGCGTGAAAGCAATTGTGATTGCATGCAACACAGCCAGCGCTGCGATGTTGCGAGATGCCAGAGAGAGATACCAGATTCCAGTTATTGAGGTAATTCAACCAGCGGTAAGGCGAGCAGTATCAGCAACCAGAAGTGGCAAGGTTGGTGTGATTGGCACAAATGCCACCATCGACTCAAAGGCTTATCTAGATGCATTTGCTGCCGCACCACAATTAAGTATTACCTCAAAGGCTTGTCCATTATTTGTTGAATTTGTTGAAAATGGCAAAACCACAGGGGATGAGATTACAAAGATTGCACAAGATTACCTATCTGAAATGAAGAGTGCTCAGATTGATACCTTGGTTTTAGGTTGCACTCACTACCCACTATTAACAGGAGTTATCTCCTATGTCATGGGAAATGATGTCACCTTAGTTTCAAGTGCGGAGGAGACAGCAAAGGATCTTTATCGCACCCTAGTTGAGACAAATTTATTAAATGATCAATCTGGCAAGGTGAGTCATAGGTTTGTAGCAACTGGAGATCCAGATAAGTTTGCCACCTTGGCTAAGAGGTTTTTAGGCCCTGAGGTAGTAACTGTTACAAATAAGATCTAGTTTTAATAAATTTAAAATCAAAGGGAGCCAGTTATGAGTAGAGCAGATGGACGAAGTGATGATCAGCTGCGAGCCATTAAATTCACCCGTAATTGGCTAAATAATGCTGAAGGATCTGTATTAGTTGAGTTTGGAAACACAAGAGTTTTGTGTGTTGCCTCATTTACACCAGGTGTTCCACGGTGGTTAGTTGGCAAGGGCGAGGGCTGGGTAACTAGTGAGTATGCAATGCTGCCAAGAGCTACTCACACTAGATCTGATCGAGAGAGCGTTAAAGGAAAATTAGGTGGTCGAACTCAAGAGATCTCAAGATTAGTTGGCAGATCACTGCGCGGAATTGTTGATATGAAAGCTCTAGGTGAAAACACCATTGTGATTGATTGTGATGTGCTGCAAGCAGATGGCGGTACTAGAACAGCTGCGATTACTGGTGCTTATGTTGCACTCGCAGATGCGATCTCTTGGGCGCAAGGTAAGGGTCATATTGCACAAGGCGCTAAGCCTCTTAGCCAATCTGTGGCAGCGGTTTCAGTTGGAATTGTTAATGGCAAGCCAACCTTATTGTTATGAAGAGGATGTAAGTGCTGAAACAGATATGAATATTGTCTGCACCGGTGATGGTAATTTTATTGAGGTACAAGGAACAGCAGAGGGCGCACCCTTTGATCGCTCTCTTTTAAATCAACTGCTTGACCTTGGAGCAGCAGGTTGTGCCCAACTTACTAAATTACAAATAGCAGCTTTAGCTAAGTAACTTTTTCAAGTGATACGCCGGCTGGTATTAGCGACAAAAAATAAGGGAAAGATTGTTGAGTTTGAACGCCTACTAAACCAACATGCACAATTAATAAAAGTTTTAGGGTTAGCTGATTTTCCAGACATGCCAGAGGTGCATGAGAGCGGTAAAACCTTAAGTGAGAATGCTAAGTTAAAAGCAAAATCCATCTCGATCTTTACCAAACTTCCTTGCTTAGCTGATGACAGCGGTTTATTTATTGATGCCTTAGCCGGAGATCCTGGAATTTATTCAGCCAGGTGGGCCGGTTATGAAGGTGTAGATGCTCAGGAGCGCGATCGGTTGAACATTGACAAGGTGTTAACACAATTAAAAGATGTGCCGGTGCAAAAGCGAGGAGCACAATTTAAGGCGGTAGTTGCTTTCTATAAACCAAGTACAAATGGGTTAGCGATCGAAAAAGAGGAGCTAGGTGTTATGCCCGGTGAGATAGTTTTGGCACCACTTGGTGATGGTGGATTTGGTTATGACCCAATTTTTAAACCAACTGGATTTGATCAAACTTTGGCACAACTTCCTCCAGGGGTGAAGGATGAGGTTAGTCATCGTGGTATTGCTTTTCGGGCGATGACCCCCTTTTTGCTTTCAAACCTTTAATTGTTGGCAATTCATCTCAATAATTGGCAATCTGAGTGTTGTATCCTTATCGCATCCTTCCCTAAGGAAATAACATCAAACCTCACTCTGCTAGTAAGCAAGATTTAGCTAGTGCCGATATTTAAGGAGTTTTAAGTGGCCGCAAAGAAGAAAGCTACGAAGAAATCTGCAGCAAAGAAAAGCTCTGCTAAGCGCAGTGTAAAAAAGAGCGCTAAGCGCACAACCGCAAAGCGAAGTGCAAAGAAGAGTGCTAAGAAATCATCTCGCGCAAAGGTTCGCTACTCAATTCCAGCGGTACCTGTAAGCGGATCATCTAGATCTTCAGTATCAACAATTTCAACAACTCCAAAACCAGCATCTGGTTCTTCATACTCTTCAAAAAATGCCAAGAGCAAGGACACTGGTTCTTCAAAAGGAATCATGATCGCTGTTGTATTGGGAATTGTTATTTTGGCAGTAGCTGTTATTTCAAAGAATTCATCCTCTGAATCAACAACAGTTACACCAACTCCAGCAGCTTCAGAGAGCGCTGCGCCAACTGAGCAACCAAGTGCAGAGCCAAGTGGTGCACCACTTGCTGCACATGAGGCACCAGTAGGCATCGTTTCACTTTACAACGCAACCGGTGCAACTGTTAACTGGAAAGCACCTGCGGCTTCTGAAGGAATTACTGGCTACAACATCGAACTTCGCGATAATGGCGTTGGCGAGTGGAAGTTAGTTGCAACAGTTCCAGCAACTCAATTTAAGCAACAAATCACCAAGAATGATTCAACAGGTTGGGTACAAGTTAAAGTCTCAACTGTTTACTCAGATGGTGTTGTTTCAGAAGGTAAAGTTCATGGATTGCCAGGTAGCTGGTCTTAATTCATAACAAAATTCTAACGGCCCTTAATTTTTTAAGGGCCGTTTTATTTAAGCTGTAGTTTTAACTAATTCACTCACAACTAAATCAACATAAACATCTGAACCTGCCGGACTTAAATGAACACCATCTGGCGCAAATAACTCAGGACGACCTTTTGAGATGCGATCCCAATCAACAACCTTTACATTTGCATACCTTGAAGCAACTCTAGAAATAATTGCATTGTTTGAATCTTTCCAAGCCCTAGGTACTGCAGTGTTTACAACAATTACCTGCGGTTGATTTTTTACAATCTCAAATATTTCTACGACCGTAGCTTCAGATAAAGCGTTGTTATTACCTAGATTAAAGACCACTGGTGAAGATGGGACAGAGCTTTGATCTACTCGCATCACAGCTAATAACTCTGGTGCTTGTCGGCCAACTCGAGCATTAATAAGTGAAATATGCTCTTTTGCCTCCAACTTACTTCTTATTCCTAAAATAACACTGTCACCAGTTACCCATAAACCTGTAGTGCTGCCTAAATCTTCTTGGGCTTGTTGCTCTTGCGTGCTTTGCTGCAAAACTTGATTGGCAACTTCATCTGCCTTATTTATTGCTTGAACTGAAATTGAGGAGGTAATAGCCAGCACAACGATGATTGAAGAAATAACTGAAATCTTTTGGCGCAATTGAACCTTGGCTGATCGGTACTTCATGCCTCTAAACCAGTCTTGAACTAAACCTTGTCGAAATGGAATTTCAACCCAACGAAGTGAGATATCAGCTAAAGCTAAAACTAATAAGACTCTTGCAAGATATAAGGCCCAGGTTTGGCCAGACAAATCAACTGAAGGCCTTGTTACTTGGAAAATTACCCAGTGCCATATGTAAATACCGTAACTGCGCTGACCTATCCAACGAAATGGAGCGGTACTTATAATTGGAGCAAATCTAGATGCTGGATGAACCAACGAAATAAGTACTAAGCATCCAAAAATGCCAGCTAGAGGGAATGCGATTCGATACAAACTTGCATTGTTTTCATCAATAAATAAAAATGTTGATATCAATCCAAGTAAGCCAACAACGCCAATTCCATCAATTACATCCTGTGCACGCTTTTCGATATCAGCACTTAAGTTTTGCGGAATCCATGACACAGCTAGGGCTGAGCCTAAGAAAAGTCCAAGTGAGTGAGTATCTGTTCCAAAGTAAATATGGCTGATTTGTTGGGCGTTAGATTGGTCTAATTGCAGTGAAACAAAAAATAATGTTGTTCCAGAAACCATAGCGATTATTAAGGCAATTCTGGCGATATTTTTCTTTCCAAAGTACTTTAGAACTGTTAACAAAATAATTGGCCAAATTAAATAAAATTGCAGCTCAACGGCCAATGACCAGGTGTGTTGCAATAGCGGTGGCCGGCCTACCGTTTCAAAGTAATCTTGGTGTCGGGCAACCAGGAGCCAATTTATGCTCCCAGTTAATGCGTAAGGAAGATCAGATAGAAATCTCTTAATCGCCTCTGGCGCCCATACGCCAATAAAAATAATGGTGCAGATAACCATAAATAGAAAACCTGGATAGATTCGCCTAAGTCTTGCAGCATAAAAAGCTCGAAGATCAAGGGCGCTAGATTGATTTATTGAATCTAAAATCAAACGGGTGATTACATAACCAGATATAACAAAGAAAAGATCTACACCTAAGAATCCACCAGGTATCCAGGAGATTCCTAAGTGATACAAAACAACTGCAGTAACGGCAATAGCGCGCAAGCCGTCAATAGAAGAAATATGTTTGACGCCGATTTTACCTGTGGAATTCTTTGAACTCATTTTAAATTCTCCAATGCCAAAAGATGAAGCATTGTTAACCCCGGTTTAAGAGTTACTTCGATTTCTTTTTGCTGGCTGGCTTTTTGCGGTTTGCGGCTTTTTGTTTTCTTGCAGCAGCTTGAGCAGCTTTTTTGCCAGCACCTGCGACAAATACTTTGCCAGTTGGCTTACTCTCACCATCTAAATTTGCGTTTATATCTGCTTGTAATTGAGAAAGGCGATCAAATGCCAGCCTTAACTTTTGACGTGATTCTTGAATTGCTTGCTCTGCTGCATTTAATGATGAGTTTTGGGCACGGTGTAAGCGTTCAGCCTCTGAGATTGCTGAAGATAACCAAGAGCGGTAATCAACAATATTTCTAGCCGCATCTGTAATTAACTTTTGCGCATCCCGCTTTGCCGCTGATGTAATTTGAGAAGCATCTTTAGCAGATTGATTTAGGAGTTCATCGGCTTCACCCTCGGCGGCTAGAACTAAATCGGCAGCATCATTTTCAGCCGCTGAAATATACTTTCGACCTCGAGATTCAGCCGAAGATAGAATGCTTTTGGCTTTAGCTTCTGCAGCCTCTAGCTTTTCTTTTGTATTTCGATTGGTCTCATTAATAATCTTTTGTGCGGCTGAGTTAGCTTTAGCTTCACGTTGCTGAGCAGATTTGATCATGCTCATTGCAGTTTCTGTTGCCAGAATTTCAAACTCTTCGCGGCTTAATCCAGTGATATCCCGGCGAGAGCGCAAATCATTTAATTGAGTTTCAAGTTCGCGAATTCGTTCTAATGCATTTTGTGTAGGCGCAGGTTTACTTTCATCCTCGCCTTTAAAACCAACCCAACTAAGAAAATTCTTTTCAGCCATGTCCTTAGCCTTCCCTACCTACAAATTAATTACAACTGGTGCGGGAGGTGGGACTTGAACCCACACGCCGAAGCACAGGTTCCTAAGACCTGCGTGTCTGCCATTTCACCACTCCCGCATTTATTACTTGAGTGAGGGGGAAAGATTACGGCGTAAGTGGCGGCATCACCAAAACCCAACGACCTTTAGCAAGGGTAAGCGGGTAGCCTTGCTCAAATGAGTGCAGATTCAGTGCAAAGTAAGGTCGCTTTGGCAATCTTAAACGCGCTGGAAATAGCCGAAAAGACAGGGTTAATTAACTGTCAGATCCCAGAACAAATTATTTTAGATCGACCGAAAAATCGTGATCATGGAGATTATGCAACCTCAATTGCGTTAACACTGGCTAAAGCTGCCAATCTGCAACCACGGGTGATTGCAGAGGTGATTATTAAAACTCTTAATGAAAACAATCTCTTAGTACCAGCCGGAATCAGCAAAGTTGAAATTGCAGGCCCTGGTTTTATAAACATAACTTTAGAAAGTGCTAGCCAAGGCAGCGTGGTAATCGAGATTTTAACCGCCGGTAAAAAGTATGGCCAAGGTCAATCACTTTCTGGGAAAAAGATAAATCTTGAATTTGTTAGTGCAAACCCAACAGGACCAATTCATCTTGGTCACACAAGATGGGCAGCAGTTGGTGACTCACTTGGTCGAGTTTTATCAGCAGCCGGCGCGCAAGTAAGTCGAGAGTTTTATATTAATGACCGCGGAAATCAGATGGATTTATTTGGTCAATCCCTTCGGGCGGCTGCACTCGGTATTGATCGGCCCGAAAATGGCTACCACGGTGAGTACATTGCTGATTTAGCAAATGCGATCACTAAGAAAAATCCAGAATTTACTAAGTTAGATGAAGAATCAGGGATGGTAGCTTTTCGAGAAGCCGGCTATAAATTGCAACTAGATCTGCAACGTGAGGTATTGGAAAATTTTGGCACACACTTTGATACCTGGTTTTCTGAACGTAGTTTGTATGAGAATAATTTTTTTAATCACACATTGGATAAATTGAAATCTAATGGACATGTTTACGAGGAAGAAGGTGCGGTCTGGCTGCGCACAACAGATTTTGGTGATGATAAAGATCGAGTAATGATTAAGTCAGATGGATCATTTGCCTATTTTGCATCTGACTCTGCTTACTACATTAGTAAGCGAGAGCGTGGATTTAATTTATGTATCTACATGCTGGGAGCTGATCATCATGGATATGTTGGTCGAATAAAAGCAATTGCAGCATGTGCTGGAGATGATCCGGAAAAAGATATCGAAGCTTTAATTGGTCAGATGGTAAAAATCATTGAGGGTGGCCAGGAGTTAAAGCTTTCCAAGCGAGCTGGCACAATTATTACCTTAGAGGAGTTAGTTGAAAAAGTTGGAATTGATGCTGCTCGTTACACATTGATTAGATATCCAACTGATACGCCAATGGTTATGGATGTGGATTTACTAAAGAAAAATACCAACGATAATCCGGTCTATTACGTTCAATACGCACATGCCCGAATTTGTGCAGTGCTGCGAAATGCTAAAGATCTTGGAATTGATTACGGCTTGAAGTTTTATTCACCAGAGTTACTAGTGCATGAGCGAGAGCGCGAATTAATTGGCTTACTTGCTGAGTACCCAAGAATTGTTGCTGCCGCCGCCTTCGCACGTCAGCCTCATCGAGTTGCGCGATACATTGAAGATCTAGCTGCGCAATATCATCGCTTTTATAATGATTGTCGCGTGCTGCCATTAGGCGAAGAAAAACCAACGAAATTAAACTCAGCCCGCGCCTGCCTATCCATGGCAACGGCGCAAGTAATCAGTAATGGTTTAGATTTACTTGGTGTTAAAGCTCCGGAGAGAATGTAATGCCAACTAATAGTACCCAAGAATTGTTGCTGCCGCCGCCTTCGCACGTCAGCCTCATCGAGTTGCGCGATACATTGAAGATCTAGCTGCGCAATATCACCGCTTTTATAATGATTGTCGTGTACTGCCATTAGGCGAAGAAAAACCAACGAAATTAAACTCAGCCCGCGCCTGCCTTTCCATGGCAACGGCGCAAGTAATCAGTAATGGTTTAGATTTACTTGGTGTTAATGCTCCGGAGAGAATGTAATGCCAACTAATTATCCAACCTCACTTTTCTCATCAAACCTGAAGTTTGCTAGTGAAAATCAATATGGCGGGGCACTTTCTATTGCTGGCTGCACAGCTGAAAAACTAGTCAAAGAGTATGGCTCACCTATATTTGTAGTAGATCAAGATGATTTTGTTATACGAACTAACGCTTGGCAAGCAGCCCTAAATGAATCATTTGGCAGCGGCAAGATTTACTACGCAGCTAAATCATTTATTTGTGTTGAGGTTGCAAAATGGCTTAAGGAGTTAAAGGTTGGCTTAGATGTTTGCACTGGTGGGGAATTAGCCGTTGCTCTGGCAGCTGATTTTCCGGCAAGTGATATTGAATTTCATGGAAATAATAAATCTGAGGCTGAGATAACAACTGCGATTAAAGAAGGTGTTGGCACCATCGTGATTGATTCCTTTGATGAATTATCACGGGTGGCAAAAATCGCAACTGAATTCAAGAAGATCCAGAAGGTTTATTTAAGGCTTACTCCTGGCATTGATGCGCACACCCATGAGTTCATTTCAACTGCTCATGAGGATGTGAAGTTTGGATTTTCGATTGCATCAGGGGATGCGCAAATCGCAATTGATAAGTGCATGGTGGAGAGTTCCTTAAACTTAGCCGGTATTCATTGCCACATCGGCTCACAAATATTTGAAGTATCAGGATTTGAATTAGCAGCACAAAGATTAGTTGCAGTCTTAGTTGCCTTTAGAGATAAGTATTCAAAGGAGTTAGCTGAGTTAAATCTAGGTGGTGGATATGGAATTGCATATACAAAAAATGAAAGTGCAATATCACCAGCACAGGTTATTCCCGCAATTGCTAAGGTAATTAAATCAGAGTGCGAAAAGGCAAAACTTTCCGTTCCTAAAATTTCAATTGAACCAGGGCGAGCAATTGTTGGTCCAACAACTGCTAAGGTAATTAAATCAGAGTGCGAAAAGGCAACACTTTCCGTTCCTAAAATTTCAATTGAACCAGGGCGAGCAATTGTTGGTCCAACAACAACAACTATTTATATGGTGGGAACAACTAAATCAGTTACCTTAGAAAATGGTGCAAAGCGTCGTTATATTTCAGTAGATGGTGGAATGAGTGAAAATATCAGGCCAGCACTTTATGGTGCGACTTACTCAGCATTTTTAGCAAATAGAAATTCATCGGCAATGGCGATCAACTCTCGAATTGTTGGAAAGCATTGCGAGAGTGGGGATATCTTGATTTCTGAAATTGATATGCCAGAGGATGTAAAAGCTGGTGACTTATTGGCAATTCCAGCAACTGGTGCATATGGTCGAAGCATGGCTAGCAATTACAACCATATGCCAAGGCCATCAGTAATTGCAGTGATAAATGGCACTGCTCGAGAGATTTTACGCAGAGAAAATGAGGATGATTTGCTAAATCTGGATGTAATTCAAGCGCCACGGCAATTGTCATAAGTTTGAGATACTTCTCCAATGAAATCTCTTAAAGTCGGCATGCTTGGCTGCGGCACAGTTGGCTCTCAGATTGCCCGCCTGCTGGTCGCAAATAAAGCTGACCTAACTTCACGTGCCGCCATATGCCAAGGCCATCAGTAATTGCAGTAATAAATGGCACCGCTCGAGAGATTTTACGCAGAGAAAATGAGGATGATTTGCTAAATCTGGATGTAATTCAAGCGCCACGGCAACTGTCATAAGTTTGAGATACTTCTCCAATGAAATCTCTTAAAGTCGGCATGCTTGGCTGCGGCACAGTTGGCTCTCAGATTGCCCGCCTGCTGGTCGCAAATAAAGCTGACCTAACTTCACGCGCCGGAGCACAAATTGAATTAGTAAAGGTTGCGGTAAGAGATGCCAAAGTAAAGCGCGATGGAGTGCCAGATAGTTTAATCACAACTGACGCAAACTCAATTGTTAATGATCCAAGCATTGATTTAATCATTGAAGTTATTGGCGGCATTTCACCTGCAAAAGAATTGATTTTAACTGCATTAAAAAATGGTAAATCAGTAGTTACCGCTAATAAAGCATTACTAGCCAAAGATGGCGCAGAGCTTTATGAAGCAGCAAGTAAGGCAAATGTTGATTTGTATTATGAAGCAGCGGTTGCTGGTGCGATTCCAATTTTGCGACCACTTCGTGAATCATTGGTTGGTGATCAAGTTATTAGAATTATGGGAATTGTAAATGGAACTACAAATTACATACTCACCAAGATGGATGAAAGTGGCACTGCATTTGCTGATGCACTAAAGCAGGCACAAGATTTAGGTTTTGCAGAGGCAGATCCAACTGCTGATGTTGAAGGTTTTGATGCAGCTGATAAAGCAGCGATATTAGCTGGCTTGGCATTTCACTCTAGAGTTACAGATAAAGATGTTTACCGTGAAGGAATTTCAAAGATAACAGCAACTGATGTAAAAGTAGCCAAAGCTATGGAGATGGTAATTAAGTTACTAGCAATTACGGAGTTAACTGCTGCTGGTGAAATTTCGGTAAGAGTTCACCCAGCTTTAATTTCTCGAAATCATCCACTTGCATCAGTTAGAGAGTCTTACAACGCGGTATTCGTAGAGGCGAAATCTGCTGGCCAGATGATGTTTTATGGCAGAGGTGCTGGCGGTGAACCAACAGCAAGTGCGGTACTAGGTGATTTAGTTGCTATTGCCCGTCATAAAATTTCAGGTGGCATCGGTCCAAAAGAGAGTGATTACGCATCATTAAAAATTGCACCAATTGGCCAAACAAAAACTAAGTATTTAATTAGATTGAATGTGGCTGATAAACCAGGTGTTTTAGAGTCTGTTGCCCATGTCTTTGCCGCCCATAGTGTTTCAATTCAAACTGTTAGACAAACTGGCGCTGGCGATAAAGCTGAATTAATTGTTATGACTCATAGTTCAACCGAGTCAGCACTTTCTGCCACCGTAAAAGATTTGAGTAATCTGCCTGCGGTAACTGATGTCGCAAGTGTGCTTAGAGTTGAAGGTGCAATGTAATGGGATTATTTGGCAAAAAAGGCGCGCATCAGTGGCGGGGAGTAATTGATGAGTACCGTCGTTGGTTACCTGTAACTGATCAAACTCCAGTTATTTCTCTGCGCGAGGGTGGTACACCACTTGTATATGCATGTGTTTTATCTGAAATGTTAGGAAATCAAGTTTGGTTAAAGGTTGAGGGCGCAAATCCAACTGGATCATTTAAAGATCGCGGTATGACAATGGCAATATCTAAAGCGGCAGAAGATGGCGCTAAGGCAGTAATTTGTGCATCAACTGGAAACACAAGTGCCAGTGCGGCAGCTTATGCAAGCAAAGCCGAGATGAAACCAGTTGTTTTAGTTCCACAAGGCAAAATTGCAATGGGTAAATTAGCGCAAGCAATAGCACATGGTGCAATTTTGTTACAGGTAAAAGGAAATTTTGATGATTGCTTAATGCTGGCCAGACAGCTATCTGAAAATTACCCAGTTTCATTAGTTAACTCAGTTAACCCATATCGAATTGAAGGACAAAAAACTGCAGCCTTTGAAGTTGTAGATATGTTGGGATTTGCACCAGATATTCATGCAATGCCAGTTGGTAATGCCGGAAATATCACTGCCTACTGGAAAGGCTATCAAGAGTATAAAAAGGCGGGAATGTCTAGA
>Ga0208787_1001010_pt1 | contig 12799 bp, 26 predicted proteins | sample Wag4_2014_7_11_FD_187362 | JGI IMG/M metagenome (GOLD analysis project Ga0208787, IMG submission 187362) | Fresh water microbial communities from Ohio, USA - Utica-2 Time Series HT 2014_7_11 (SPAdes) (version 2) | ecosystem: Environmental > Aquatic > Freshwater > Water tank | place: USA: Ohio... | reverse complement strand
TAATATTCCATTTTTATATATCTTTGTCGTGAAAGGAAAATAAGCAGTTAATTAGGGTTAATTGTTTTGTCCAGGCGGTCAAATTTTTGGCCGCTTTTTTTTGCAATTAACTTTAAAAATTCTATATCGTCTGGCTGTAATAAAACGCCGTTGTATTCTATACGCCAGTTAGCGCCTTTCTTTACTAGCTTAAAATGTTTGTTCATTAGCATATAAGCTATAAATCTTTTAGTATCTTTTTTCATTTTTTACAAATTTATTAACGCATAAAATATGTACTATACCAATACAGCCATCAAAATGTATGTCAAAAAAATTATCTGGTAAATCATGTCCAAATTTGTAATTTACTATACCAGCTTCATTATTTACTTCTATTTCTTTATTGCAATATTTACAAATAGCTTTTTTTCTTCTTGTTACAATTTTTATATTAAAATATTCGTGCCAAAAATTATCAGTAAAATGATATTCTGTTTTAATACCTTTTTTCATATAAATTATTTTCGTTTTTATAGATGTATTTTTTATCAATCCAGATCTTACATAATTGCTTGGCCCAGTTTATACCTTTTGCGTGCTGCTCCTGTATGTCTGCAATTAAATCTTTGTAGCTAGTAGGGCCGTAAATAAGCTGGTTTATTATGTTTTTATGATCTAGTTCAGTAAATTGTTTTGGGTGCTTTATTTCAATTTTTTTGCTTTCACCTTCAATAGATATTTGCTGCCAGTTGCCGCCAATGTTCATAAGTACGACTGGATCAAAATCTTCCGAACTTCTTAAAAACCTAGGCTGTAATGTGAACGTCTTTTTGTCTTTGTCTTTTATTATTTCTAAGGTGCTAGAAGCCCAGCGGTCACAATTTGAGCCTAAGTGTCCTAGTGTCTGTGCGCCTAGTCCTTTGCCCTGGTGAAGTACGCCAACAAATAAACAGTTGTATATTTTTGTGAGTTTTTTAAACCAGTTCACCAGCTTGCGGCTCTCTATTTCACTATTGTAGTCAAAAATAAGATCCAAAAGGCCGTCAATTATTACGATCGGGCAGTCAGGGTTATTTTCTAAATAATTAACGATTAAGGCCCTTATTTCGCCTGGGCCGTCCTCGCGCACTGTAAAACAGTCAGCCCAGGTAGGTAAGCTGTTTAAATTGCTAAAATGCTTTATTTTATTAACTTGTCTGTAAAAATCAAAATCGCTGCTTTCAGTGTCAAAATAGGCTATTCTGCGCCTTCCTTCTGGGAAATGCACTTTCATTCCAAACACATCACCAGGTTGAAATGCAGAAGCTATTGCAGCGGCTAGAAAAGTACTTTTGCCCGCCTTAGGCAATCCACTAAAAACGATAAAATTTTGGATCGTTCCAATTGGTTTATCGTCAATAGTGAATATTACCTGGCTTGGGGGGGGTATAAAATCGGGCTTGTATTTTCTCTGTGCTAATTTTTCTGGTAAAGTTAATTTGTTGTCTTGTCCGTTTATCATTAGATCCTTTGTAAAAGGCCGATTAAAATTCCTGCAATAATTAGGGCTATTACAGCTTGTACGTTGGGGCTACATCTCAATAACCTTAACATTATTTTCGTTTTCATTTTGTAATTTTTCTAAGGTTAAAAAATATTCGTTTGCAAGTGTTTCACATTCTCTTAAAAGTGTTGATAGTCCTATTTTACTGTGATTATTTTGCATTTCTTTTGCGCAAAGGATCTGCAATAAAACGTGTTCGTATTTTGTTAGGCCCGGTATCGGTGCCACTAGGCGCCCGAATTGGTCTTGAACTGGCATAACTGGAAAAGCTGGTGCGTTTTTGTCTATTTTCATTTTTTTAGTTTTTCAATGGCGTTTAAAATTTCTTCTTTTTTTTCTATATATGTTACATTTTCTCTTTCTAATTCTTCTATAATAACATTGTTATTATAGATTGTTTCATTGTTTTCTTCTATAATTAGATCAAGTTTTTTGATATAATTTTCTAATGTATTTATAGCGTTTATCATAATTCGTTATTAGATAGCTTTTCAGTAAATTCCTTAACTGCAATAGATAAATACTTATTGCTAGCTTTGCTAATCTTTACCCAGCCAGCAATTTCAAACAATTTTCCGTCTGCTTTAAAGTAGCCCTGGTAATCGGGTTGCTTGTCGTTTTTTTTGTTTTCAACTTTGTTCATTGATCCGAAGCCGTCGGCTAGATCTTTTAAATACTCATTTTTCATTTGTTTAGTTTTAATAAATTTAATAATCTGTATGTGTAATAAAAAATATGTGAAGCTGCATAAGTTAAAATGCAAACTGGTATAGATATTACAATAAAAAAAATTACTGCAATAAATCTTATTAATTTTCTTCGCATTGGAAACTATTTTCTAATCTTTTAATTTCGTGCTGGTAATGTTCTAGGGCCGCATCTATTAGGATCCTTACTTCAAAAGAAAGATCAAACGGCAAATCATTTTCGTTTAATGATAAAAACTTACCAGAACTAGAATAGAAAAAAAATGTGCATTGTTCGTAAGGTGATAAGGCCCGTAATGCTTCCAGGCGTGAAATTTTTTGTTGTAAGCTGGCTATTTCGCCCAGGATCTTACTGTCTGTTTTTAATTGCATAAAATAGGGTTTTTGTTTGTCGTTGGTAAAATTATAGTAAAAACGTTTAAACCACCAAATTTATTTTTATAGGGGCATAAAAAAGCCCAACATTTATAAAATGTTAGGCTTAGTAGGTATTAAAGGAACCGACAAATAATTTTAAAAAAGCCCAGTGTAGACACACCAGGCTTCCTTTTTTGTACTAGACCATTGAAATTTATCTAACCAACTTGCTTGCTTATGCTAAAAATAGTGCTTTTTCTTCACTTCTGCGCCTTACTAGGCCTGGTAAAACTAATTTTTGGCCGTTTACCGTTCCTTTGTTCCAGCGATCAAATTGCGCCGCTACCTCACTTTTAGGTGCGCCACTATTAAGTAATCTTAAAAGTGTGCTAGATTGAAAAGCGCCGATCCCGACGTTGTAAACAAAGCTAGTTAAACTATCTAACTGGTTTTGGTTTATAGGTACCTTAACCAGTGCTTTGATCTTTGGCACTATTGCCTTTGTTTCCTTTCTTAACCACTCAATAGCCTTTTCCTGGGTTATACTATCACCTAGTTGTACTTTACGCTTTGCGTCGTAATTATAGGTGCTTCCATAGCCCAGTGTTGGTATTCCAACTGGATCTAGGTAAGCCCTTAAATACTTATTTATATCGTCGGCCTCAAATTTTTTTATCAATTCCTCGGCCTTTGCTCCTATTGCCATTGTGCTACTTAATAAGATTAACGCCACAACTGTAACCACCAATATTTTTTTGGTTTGGCTAGTCATTATGGACGGTTATTTAAATTAATATCTGCGTCCTTTGCTGCAAATAAACCTAAACCGCTTAAAATGGCTGTAATACCGCTAGGCAAATCACCTTTTAATACAGTTGCAACCCCAGTAATTACGGCACCTAGGCCAAATAATGATGTTTTCCAGTTCTTAAACATATTTTTTTATTTTTTTGTAAAAAAATCAAGTTTTGTTTCAATGCGCGCTAATCTGTCTAATATTTCGGTATTAGTATTGTTGTGCCTGGATAAATCACGTTCAATTTTATCTAACCTGTTTTTGGTTGTAAAATAGAAGCCACCACCAGCGGCAATAAAAATGCAAATACTAAATAACAGATCCGTTGTCATTTTCTTCTTTTAATATTTCACGCGCTATTGCATTGTAAGCGTCGGCTGCTGTCATAGCTGCCGTTAAGTTTTCAAATAAACCGCTTTTGCTAGCTGCGTCTAAAATTTGTTTGATGATTGCAAGTGCTTGTTTGGTTTCCATTGGTTTTGTATTTTAAAGATTAATTAAGCTAATGTAATATTTAACTGAGTTGCGGCCCACTGGTACGCTGCTAAATTAATGTCTGCGCTAGATCCCCATACGTCATAATCAGGCTCTCCCATTGTTAAATTGCCGCTAGTTAATGAATTTGCGTCAGCATCTAATAATTGATAATTAAATGTTGCACTATTTAGTAAGTTATCATTTACGATAAACATACTAAAAAGGGTTGCGGTTTGATCTGCGCCGTTTACCCAAATTTGAATAGGTTGTATTTGTTTCATATTTTATACGTTTGATGCTAATAAATAATATTGTACTCCGCCAATTAATATTGATACTTTATGAGTGCTTGCCACTGCTACGCCTGCTGTTACTGTATTTCCAATATTTACAGAACCTGCAAAGGTTGCACCACCGACGTCAGTAAATCTTAATACTGCAACATTTGAAGCGTCTCTACCAAATAATATAAATTTTCCACCACCACTAGGAGCTTTTATACTCATTGCAATATCTGCATCGTCAGGACATGCATTTACATTTACTCTACTATTAAAAGTTGCTAATCCTGTTATTAAAGACGATCCTGTAACTTGTAATTTTTGCCCATTATCTGTTATTGAACCTATAAGTAAATTTCCAGTAGAACCATCTAAACGCATTCTTTCAATATCATTTGTAGCTAAAATTAGTGGTATGCTAGTAATAGATTTTATTGAAAATAAACCTGTATCAGCAAATAAAGTTCCATATCTTACGTCTGCTGCTCTAAAATTAATATTTGAAAAAGTTGGACCATTAATTACAATGTAAGCATCAGTATTAATTGTATTTATGCTTAAATTACCGTTGATATATGAATTTCCTACAACTTGTAATTTTTGGCCACTGTCTGTTGTGGTACCTATTAAAAAGTTTCGACCAGCTGATATTCTTGCCGCCTCTTGCACGTTACCAGCGCCAGCGTCATAAACGCCAAATAAAATTGGGCTTGCTGTTGTGGATCCGTTAAACATACAAAAATCCCTATCTGCACTACCCTGGATAAAATTGTTTGTAGCGGTTGAAATACCTAAACCAGCGCGCTTTGTTGGGCCGCTTTCGGCATTGTCAATACGCAAACTAGGTGCGCTTGCGCCTACTATTTGCACGCCATTGTCGCCAGTTGCACTTGCCACCACTAACTTACCAGATCCAACAGTTGACGTGCCAATTAATACCTGGCCCGTTGTTCTTTTTACTGTCACTGGTTGCGCCGCGGCTGCTATATCAAATAAACCAAAATCATTTGCACCAGCGTTGTAAAACGCACCTAAACGCCATAAACCTACGCCGCTATTAATAAAAGCTATTCTAGTGTCATTTGTAGCAGTTTCTTGCTCTAATTGTACAACTGTACTTTGATTATGCTTTACATCTAGTGCTGTACCAGGTGTAATTGTACCAACTCCAAAATGTCCATTAACAGCGTCAAAAAATAAATCGTTAGATCCAGTAATTGTGCTGGTACCGTTCCAATATGTTACTTGGCCATTAGCACCCGTACCAGTTACAGTACCAGTACCAGGGCCGCCGATTAAATCCCAGGTTGTACCATTGTCGCGGTAAAACGCAAATGTATCTGTTGATACAAAGATACGACCAACAAAACCAGCTGAGGGCCTATTGGCTAACGTGTCAGCGTAAAAAGCTGGCGTTTGTCTTTGGTTTAATATTGATAAATCTATTGCTGGCATTATCCTATATAATTTTTCTTAACAGTTACGAGGTTGTTAAAGCCCCCTGAATTAATAAAGTTGGCAAAAAAGCGGCGCGTTGTAAATTCGCCCTGGTTGCCTTCTATTTGTAAACTTTGATTTTGTTGCAGCGTAACGCTTTCAATCTGTACGGCATTAGATCCGTAATTGATGAAAAGAATACTATTACAGTCGCTTGTAACGTAACCGCTTACATCATACGTTGTAAAGTTAACGTCGTATTTTATGAGTTCCGCGCCTACTAGATAATTAGCCATTGTTTTTTAATTAAAGGTGAAGGGAAAATTAAATTGTGAACGGTACGCCCATACGTTTAACTCCACTAACTTGATTAACGTAATAATTTTGGTAAATATTTTCACTGTGCTGCGGTTGTGGCTTACCCTCACCAAAATTTTTAATTTCATCAACTATTGTAACGCTTTCTGTTGTAATAGCTGGTGCCAGTTCTAATTGCACTGGTGCGCTGGTACCTGGTTGATCTGTAAAGCCTGGTTGCTCAATTTTTAAGGTTTCTTTTTTCTTATACATAAAAAAATACCAATAAGCTGCGCCAGCTGCAAGCAATAATATTAAGTTTTTATTTTTCATATTTCAAACATTGATTTTTCTTCGTCGGTTAATAAGTCCGCTGGATCAGTAATAAATTCGCCTGGATCTAGTGGGCCAATTTCAATAGATCCCCTTCTAGTTTTCTTTTTAGTAGCCGCGTAAACAATTACGCCACCTAGTAAAAGTAATATTAATAAACTGCCCTTATCTTTCATTCTAATAGTTTTTTAAACCGTTAACGTATTTTATTAACTGGTTTACTTGCTCGGCACTAAATCTATCTGCGGGCCAACTTAAAGCCCCGCCACCCTGTAACCAGCTTAATAGATCTTTGCCTTTTACCTGGTTAAATTTGTCGCTTAAATAACTTACCTGGCTTTTTGTTTTAAGCTGCTTAAATACGCCTAAAACAGCGTCGAAATCGTCGCTAAAATAGCCTGGCGCGTTCCAGATTGTTTCAATATATTTATTGACGTTGGCGTTTGTTAAAATAGTCGCGCCACCTTTACGCCAATAATTAGGGTTCCAGGGGCTTCCTGGGTTGCTTGTCTGCTTCTCAATTTCTAACTCCTCGTTGCTTTTTTGCAGCCCTACGCTTTCTAGTATTGGCTTAATTACTTTGTTATATCCAAAATAAACCACTACCAGGCCAATTATTAGGCTGCTATTGTCTTTTAAAAAATTACTTCTGGCCATTATAACATAAATAACAATGAAGAAAGTTTACTGCTAGACATTTCATTTAATTTTCTTAAATGATCTATTGTAACGCCTTTGTTCATTAATGATCTTAAAATTTCTGTTGCTTCTGCTTCATCATCTATCCCAGCTATTGCCGTCGGCGCACCGCCTTTTGTAATTAGTCCAGACATTAAAGACATTACGCCAGCTATTAATGCTTCCTGAACTTGCGGACTGCTCAACATTTGATCTATTGGGCTTTTTGGTGCTTCTTCTTCTTCTTCTTCTAGTTCGTCCATTGCTTCAATAGCTGCTATCCTACTTTGTAACATAGCGTTTTGCTCAACTAGCTTTTCTAGTAACATTTCTGTTCTAGGGCTACCGATCCCAGCCATTGCTTGCATTGGTAACATTGATTGAGGCCTATTTAGCTGAAAAGAAATACTGGTGAGAACAGGACTTTCTTTTTTCTTGCCCCTACCAGTATTTCCCTCGCTAATAACTTGTATTAAATACGGATTGTAATTTTCTATGTTATTGCGCAACTGTGTAAGCGCGTTAACTAGCTCCTGGCGTCCTATTTCTTTTTCGCCAACAAAGTTGTAACGCAAATATTGCGGCGTTGGGTTAACGCCAGCAAAAATTTTATATTCGCTTCCTTCTGCTGCGTCGTAAAAGTTTACGACTTCATCAATGGTAAATATTTCGGGCCTAAAAGCTGCCATAACATAAAAATTTTACAAATAGTAATAAACGCCAAAACTATACGCAACGTTTGTAGTTGCTAGTGCTGATGGCAAAGATACAAAGGATTTTGTCCAGCTAATATCAATATCGTTCATACTAGGCAATTCAAAAACAAAAGGCGTTGTAGTACCTTCCTGAATATTGTTTAAACCTAGTATTGGTATATTATATATTAATTGCAAATCACCCTGGTACAAAGTTAAAAATGACTTTTTAGCGTCCGCAACTGTAACTGGGGTTGATCCAGTTAAAGGTGTTGCACTAATTGCGCCAGCTACATAAACTTGTACAGCTTCAATCTTTGCGTTTCTTAATTGTGGCAGATCTGGAAAATAAAAGCGTGTTAGTGTAGATCCACTAGGCACGTTTATTTCAACTGCTTCAAACCTTTTGATACGCATATCTTAAAATTAATAAATTAAAAAAAGTGACGGTAATATCCGACCGTCGGCGGCGGCGATTAAGGCCCGCCAGGCACATATCATTAATACTATTTAACAGTAGTAACGTTTTGGCATAAGATACCGCGCTGAATAACACAAATAAAGCTATTCGATAAAACTGTTGCTGGCGCACCATTTGCAGTAAGCTGGAAATTGATGTTTGCCGCACCGTTCATCACAATACCTGGCTCAACTGGGTAGAAACCATCTTGGCTTGCAGCCCACTGATCCACTGGAAAAACAGTTTGCGCTGTAATACCTACGCCGCCCTGTGTTTGTGGCACAAAGTAGTGGCGTAAAACGTCCCAAGCTGGTAATACTTGTTCGTTATTAATTGTAAGGTTTAAATAACCGTTGTAAATACTTAAAAGATCATCATCAGTGGCAGAAGTAAACACAACGCCATTTGGATAAGTATAAAGCGGCGCTTTTGTGTTTGTAGCGTTACCAACACCAATTAAAACTGCAATTTCTGTTGTTACAAAAATATCTTGTAGGTTTAAACGCTTCTCGTTTACGCGGCTTGCACCGTTTTGAGTGTCGTTTACAAGTACAGGTAAATGATAGTTTGCAATTGAAGTGCTTAAAGCTACTTCACTGCGTAAATATGACTGCGTCAATTTAGCGTGTTCTACACTATAACCTAAACTGCGCACTAAGGTTTTCGCATTTTCGAAAACCATTCTGCTTCCCATTTGAGTTGCCATTTGCTATAAGTTTTTTATTTTTTTAATAAAGGTGAAAAGAAAATAATTAACAGCCTTCTTCGTCCAGGCCAGCTATTGACGGCGTCATATAGCTTTTGTCAACTAATCCTTCGCGGTTGTAGTATGCTGCAACTGCTGGTAACTTGTAATTTACATCACTAGCTAGCGCACCGATACCGTTTAACACTCCAAAAGATTGTACAAGTTTTAAACCACCTACGGCGATCATACCAGCTGCAAGACCTTGGCCCGCTGCTCCTTTTACAAATTTTGGTAAGAAAAGACCTACTGCAACTGGAACTGCTGCTTTGATCTTATCGTTTGTTGCTGCTGGTAAAAATTTACCAACTAATTGGGCTGCTGCTGCTCCTGCTACTGTATAAAGTACAGATGACGCTGCGCCGCCTACTTTGCCAATTCCAGACATTCTGCGACGTCTAGGGCTTTTTTTTGCTGCTTTTCTTCTACGCATTTTTTTTGTTTTTAAATTGTTGTGAAGTATTTAATTTACCAAAGTAATTGATCGGCGTAATATCCTGGGGATCCTTTAACCGTTCTATCTTTCTGGTGTCTTATTTTATATAGTTTTCTTTTTTCGTCTGCTATCTTTTTACCGCAATATCTTAAAAAGCTAGGATAATCTAAATAATTAGGATCACCCACGCTTGCTAATAAATTACCGTAAACATCATAAACATCTATTTTTTTATTTTTCTTTTCACTAGGTAAGACAATTACATTTAACGCTTTTGCCTTTCTTTTAGTATATAAAGAAATTTTGTACATTTTTACGCATAATTTGAAAAATATTCTGGTTGTCCGTTCCACTTTCTAGCATATGAAAAGCTATTAATTCTTACATATACTCCGCCAGTATATTTTTTTATTTTTCTATTCATTGGCTTTGCAGTATAATTAGGCTCACCTGGTACAACTCTACCAGACATATCCTTATATTCAACAATTTTTTCGCCCATTGGTATTAAACTAACTCCCAAACCAGTTTTTTTAACTACATAAAAAAAATCTACGTTTGTTTGATCATATCCCCAATGTGAAACTAAAATATCACCCTTATTAATTTCATCTAAATTTCCAATTTTTTTATATCCAGAAATTACACGAATATTAACGTTATGGCTTTTAGTGTCTTTATGTAAACTTACAGATCTTTTAGGTGCCGCTTTTTTTACAACTTTTCTAGCTACTTTTTTAGGTGCTGCTTTTTTTGCTGCCTTCTTTACAACTTTTTTAGCCGCCTTTTTAGGTGCTGCCTTTTTTGCTGCCTTCTTTTTAGGTGCCGCGCCTACTTTCTTTTTACCGTAAACGTGCGCAAACGCTTCTTTTAAAGAAACGCCAGTTTTTTTTCTGTACTCAATGGCCTTTTTGAAATTTGCCTTTGCTGCTTTTTGTGCTGCGGTCATTATTTTTTCATTTTTGATAGTGCGAAAATACCAGCGCCAACAATAGCCAGTGTAACTAAAATATTCATTCCAGCTTTTTGCGTTTCTGGTGATCCTGGCACTTCTGGCTTATAATTAATTTGCTCCTTTGTAAAATAAGATCTATTTAAAAAATTATTTTGCAAATCGGGCCTTTGTAATAAAAATCTAGTTCTATAATTATCCAGATAAGTATTCCAATAAAGTTTATCTTCTGGCAATAATTGTTTATAATCTTCTGGGTAATTTTGGCGGTACCAGTATAATAATTCATTAACGTCTACATCTGCGGCCTTAAAATTTCTTTGGCTCGCTGCTACTACTAGCGCTAATCTATTTCTAGCGTCTGTATTAGAAATAGCCTTTTTAACTTCATTAATTACGTCGCGTGCTTCGCCAGCTGGACGCGCAGATATATTTCTAATAAAGCTAATTATACCAGGTAAGGCAGCAATACCAGCAGAAACAAGCGCAGAAATAGGCTTAGCAGCCGCTACTGCTACCAGTGGCACAACTCCTAAATTTCTGTTATTATAATATCTTTTATTATTCATACCGCATTTATGGCAAATGTAAGGATCATAACCGCCTTTGGATAAATTCCACTTCCAGCCACACCCTCTACATCTTATTATCATTACTTTTTCTTAAAGATTAAAAACGCTGCTAGTGCCGCACCACCTATTAGCAAAATTGTGTTTGTGCTAATTCCAGATCTTTGCTCAGGCTGTTGCTGCATTGGCATAAACGGCTGCTGTTGATACTGGCCTGGTACATAACTGCCACCAGGACGCGACGCACTTATAATATCCGGAGCCGCTGTTACTAAACTACTAAACGCATTTTGCCAGTCAAATTCGCCAATTCCAGACACACTTGGTAAATCTTGAAGCGCAACAGTTACTTTATTAATTGCTACTTTATATTGAAGCTCTTTACTAGATCCTGGCGTAATTACGCCAGCTTGTAATAATCTGTCGCGATCTCTAACAAGTTTATCTCTATACGCTTCCATTTCTGCGCGTTTGTCGCTTGCTGTGTAACCAACGCCGCTTAATGCAATTAGTGCCATTTTTATTTTTTTATCTTTGTAAAAACTAGGTTGTCTTTTCTCGTTAAATCTAGATAATACAGGATCAATCCAGATTTCATTTTTTGTTCCTGGGTACATAACAGCAAAAACGTGCTGTGGCTCCCTGGTTGTATCTTTATATCCCGCAAATCTAAACGCTAGTGGCACTTCTAAAATACCTTTTCTGTTTAAACTATCTAGCACCCCATTTGCAAACAGCGCGTAACTTTTACAGTCAGCGCCCTGTCTTAAAGCTAAAATGGCGCTAGGGCTTCTTAATGTCTGTTTATTGTTACTTTCAATAAAGTAAGGTACACTGGACTTTAAAAAGTTAAAAATATTTCTCGCCGTTTCTAGTTCACTTTCACCGACAAAATAATCACTGATCTTATCGTATTCGTCCTGGTACTTATAGTGCGTTTCAACAATTCCATCTATAATATCAGTAACGGTTTGATCACTACTAACTACCTTTTTATAATTCTGGAAAGGCGCCAGTTTTTGTAAAACTGCGTTTTTAGAAACCATTAAAACTGTATTTTATGTCAAAAGGTAATAAAACGCCGTCAACCTGAGCCGTACCAGCTAATCTAAAATCAGCCTTTTTATCCTTAATAAGTTCGCGAATTGAAGTTATTGCCCCTTCTAGTGTGGTAACCGCTACCAGTGGCAAAATAGCCTGGCTATTAGCTAAAATTACCGTTCTATTGTTGTAATAAACATCAGCAACCTTTGTACCGCTTGCTAAATATAGCTGCGCCCTTAAATTGCTTAATTCTGTTGTAAATGCTGTTGGGTTATTAATAGTTATTTCTATATTGATCTGTGGATCTAAAAATGATCCACCTAGGCCCACCCTGGATATTACAAAGCTAACGCCTTGCGAAAAGCGGTACTTGCTGTAAACCCAGTAAACTGCTGCTGCGCCAACTAGGGCTGCTAGCCATTTTTTTGCTGCCATACTGCTACAAAGTTACAAAAATTACTTGAAAATACAATAAAAAAACTTTTTTTTAAAAATAGTGTGCGTTGGTTAAACTTTTAGTTTAAAATTTATTATCTTTGTACCTCTGGTAAAAAGATAAAAATTAAACCACCTATTTTAAACCACTTAAACCGGTTTAAATTATTTTCTTTTCACCTTTAATTAAACCACTAATTAAGCGATACATACCAGGCACAAAAAAACCAGCACTAGGCTGGTATTTTGGCGGCGTACTGGGCTGCTAGATTTGTTTTAATTGTTCAGCCAGACGCGGCAATAAAATCGTTTCGTTTTTTTCTCGTATAAATTTACATAATGTCCACCAACTTTGCGGGCAAACTCAATAAAATTTTCAACTCGGTTTATATTCCGATATTTTTTAGGGGTTATTTCTTTGTGATCCTCAAAAAAAATAATTGCTGTGTAATATTCCATTTTTATATATCTTTGTCGTGAAAGGAAAATAAGCAGTTAATTAGGGTTAATTGTTTTGTCCAGGCGGTCAAATTTTTGGCCGCTTTTTTTTGCAATTAACTTTAAAAATTCTATAT
>Ga0208787_1001009_pt1 | contig 12804 bp, 12 predicted proteins | sample Wag4_2014_7_11_FD_187362 | JGI IMG/M metagenome (GOLD analysis project Ga0208787, IMG submission 187362) | Fresh water microbial communities from Ohio, USA - Utica-2 Time Series HT 2014_7_11 (SPAdes) (version 2) | ecosystem: Environmental > Aquatic > Freshwater > Water tank | place: USA: Ohio... | reverse complement strand
AATAATTTATTTAAGAAGATGATAATGAAAATTTTTAAAATTCCTCTATTATTTTGCCTGAATTGTAAAAGTAGTTCGAAATAAAAGTCTTTTTTTTATTTAGAATTTAAATTAATTATTATAAACATATTTTTCACCTTCATATGTAAAACCAACAATTGATTTATTACCTTTTCTTAATAAAACAGAATCAAGAACATATGTAAATCCATTATAATCATAATATTCTTTTATATCTTTAAAAATATCAAAGATTTCATTTTTAACTAAAAAAACATCTAGAAAAAAATCTGTTTCAAATTTTTTATCTTTTTTTGATAAAAATTCTTTTATTTTTTATAATTATCCTTTCATTTTTAAATACAAAATTAAGAGAGGGATTCACAACAAATAATAAAATATTTATTTTATTAGGTGATAGTATTCTTAAGAATAATGCTTATGTTTCTGATGGCAAGAGTATCGAAAATTTAGTAGCGGATAGAAATAAAAACATTCATTGTTTTGCAGAAGATCATTCTAAAATAGTTGATGTATACAGTCAAATTAATAAAATACCCTATGAATTTGATTCACCAAATACATTTATTTTTCTCTCGGCAGGTGGAAATGATATTCTAACTCATTATGTGGATCAGAATCAAGATATAACAAATACTAGTGTTTTAATACCCATGTTCTCAGCTTATAAAAATTTAATTAAAAGTATTCAAACCAGAGTTCCTAAAGCAAAAATAGTATTGTTGGATATTTATTATCCAGAAAATTTAACATATAAACAATTTCATGATATTATAAAAGAATGGAATAACATGATATATGATTTTGCTGAAAATCCAAAAAATAAGATATATAGTGTAATACACATAAGTAGTCATTTAACACAAAAAGAAGATTTTTCATTTGGAATTGAGCCTTCATCTAGTGGTGGTAAAAAAATAGCGGATTTAATATTAACCACATATTAGGTATAATTGAATAATATATTATAATATTTTATTTCAGCAACCAATCAACCATTACATTTAACAAGACTAACTCTAACATGGAATTGATTATGTTAAAGAATTTGTCGTTTTTCTCTCTATGGAACAATGTTAAATCGAATTGTATAACATAACTTTATCTTTAAGATACGTTAAAAAAATAATTATAATGTAAATAAAAATATTGTATAAATATATAATGTCAAGCACAAGAAATTTCAGAGATAAAATAAAAATGAAATATACACGAGGTATTGTTCCAAGTGAAGTGAACGTACCTGGTTCTCAATTTTATGGAAATTTGTATGGTAATTCACAAATGCTTAACCAAATTTATGGGTTTTTAAAAAAAAATCCACCTGATAGACCTAATCCACCTCCGCCTCCACCAGAAGAAACCAAAATTGTCGCCATTCTAGACTTTAGCGATACTACTGCTGATCAACGTATTATTGCAACACTGAACTACTATTTCGACAATGTTCCTCGTTTTTATCGTTTCCCTATTGTAAATTATGAAGGCAATACTAATAAATTAATTAATTTATTGGATCAATATTATGCCCAAGGATTTAGATATTTTTTGACCGCCACACTTACCCCAGCGTTATTAAGCGTTATTAATTGGTTTAATTTTCATCCAGAGGCACAAGGTATTTCATCTGGAAGCAGATTACCCTCACTCGAAATTCCAAAATCTATTTTTAGAATGCAATATCCAGATACACTTCCTTTAACAAGTATTGAAATAGTAGGGAAATACGATAGCGTATTTTTTGTATATAATAGTGCAAATCAAACTACTGTATATGCAAATACATATCTGTCTAACTTGTGTGAAGAGAAAGGAGTACCCTATTATTCATGGGGAGTTTCAAGCATATCAGAGATTACTGATACTGATTTTGTAAATAATACAATGTCTGAAATTAATAGCATAATTTTAAATAATAATTATAAAAATGTATCTGTATCATCTGCTATGGTAAATTTAGAAAATGCGTATTATAATAAATTTGTCTTTGGAACAACAACATTAGTTAAAAATGCTACTTTTTATAATATTGGTGTATCCTTGCCAAACATTCAAGAGGTATCTGCACAAAATTATTTTTTAAATGTGCCATTATATGCTCAAACAGTGGCAAGTTTATCTACTTCACCGTTGTGGAGACAAGGTATAGAGAGTTTAGGATCAGCAAATTACTCTGAAACTACTCTTAATGTAATGGAACTTTTATATAAATTAGATGATGTTAATGGTTATTCTAACGAATTAGGTTCTTATTCTGATTCTGTCATATTTGATCTTACTACGAGGGATCAACAATATGAGGCATATGTTTATAATCTATATTCAGCAAATAACATATTCAAACCTGCCATTATTTATTACAGAGAACCAACACTAAAATTGTTTTATAAAGGACTTGTTGAAAATAATTCAAATTAAAATCATACAAAATATATTTCATATCTCTTTTAGAAAATATTTTTTAACTTATTATATATATATACAATGAGTATAAAAGCAATAGGAATACTTGAACTTACTGTTGGAGCACCTGAATTAGAGATTCGACTAAATCAATCACTTTCTTATTATTGGACAAAAACCCCCATTTTCAATAGATTTCCTATAGTCGATGTTGCAACCGGAACTGGAGAAACTGTAATTGATAAAACAATTAATTTGTTAAATAAATATTATAATGAGGGATATAGAATATTCTTGGGCTTTGGAAGATCCACTGTTGTTCAAGGTGTTATACCTTGGTTTGAACAACACCCCGATGCAACTGGTGTTTCATGCACATCTTCATCCGATAGTTTGAATTTTCCAAAAAATATATACAGATTACAACCTACCGACCAAACGACAATCAATTCTATTGGTAATATATTGACCAATTCTATTACTAGTGGCGGAAAAATATATTATGTTTATTCAGATCAAGAAGTTGCCTCACTAGCCGTTCTTGACTATTTAAATACTACTTATGGATCTGAAAATATTAAAACATTTCCTGTAGTTCCAGATTCTTCCAATTTAACAATAGAAAATATTCAAACCTTTTATCAAGATACAACTTCAAACGATGTTGCAATTATTTATTTATTTATTGGAACTCAACGAGATGATTATATATCCTTTTTTAATAATGCAGGTGGTCTAGATAAACCTTTTAATCAATATGATATGACTCTTTCTGGATTACCTGTTATTAATCCAACAACGACTACACTTAAAACAAAATACAATGTTATACTTAACAAAACCGTAACTTCCACTTATTTATGGGATAGCGGGTTAGAATATTTAAATCTTCAGTTTTCTCCACAAGCTTTAAATGCTGTCTTTTTAATCACAACATTAGTTGCATCTATTCCAAATAAAAACATATATTCTTATAATGGTGTATTACAGTTTAATGAAAATAATGATATTGCCTATTATTCATATGGATTATATGAATACACTAGTGAAGGTTTATTTTTCCCAGGAATTGTCAGCATTCTAGACCCGTTATATGGAAATGTTAATTTTACTGTTGTAGTGTGAATGGTGCAACAAATATTTACAGAAATGTAATTGCAAATATGTCTAATCTCCTTTAATTACTTTTACGATATTGACAAGGAGAATACAGAATACCAAATTTTTTATTTTTTTATAAAAAATTTGTCTCATTTTTCTTTTTGATCGGTCTAATTAACAAAGATTATTTACTTCTATAATACATTAAAAGTTGATAACTTTTCATAAAACTCCACTTCAATGGAGTGCCATTATAATCATTTGTACCTTCAAATTCCCATTCTATATTACTGTTCATTTTATTTTTCCATTGTAATGGAACCAAACGATGATAACTTGCGCCATCATATCCCATTTCTTTGCTTTCACATGTTATAGTAGAACAAAAATGTTGTTTTGAAATATCTCTTACAACGGCGCTATCTATTTCATATTTCGCATCCTTTATTGAAAAGGAAATCGGTTTCTTATTGAATTCCGATGCTTTTTCGTCAAAAATTTCAAATACTATTATATGTGGTAAATGTGTCATTTTATGGACAGCCGATGAGACAACATCTTTCCATTTACTATTAACATCCCTCATAAACAGTAATTGAATGGAGTTGTTATTCAGATAATTGATTATACTCGTATAATATAATAAAGGATTACCAGCTTCATCAATGTCAACAATATATGGATATTTACTTTTATATGAGCTAGGAATTCCTTTATATAATAAATGAATTATACTATTGGTATTCAATTTATAGGCAAATTCGTTTCCTGTTAAACATGCATCCACACCGAAATTCAATAAAGCAAATGCTTCTTTTAAACGCTCAGGAATTGCCGTGCCATTTTTTTGTTTACCTTCAATCATTAACTGACGCAAAAAATGGAAAAATTTACGACCTTTATCACTAACAAAAAAAGTTATAAACATCGCATTAAACCAACAATTCGATTGAGATTGAATAGGAGGAATAATTTTATTGGGTTCTATATGCTTATTTGCAGATAAATTATGTAGTAAGAATTTTTTTGCTTCAGATGTATAATAATAATAACATTTTCCTTTAATACCGATTTGTAGTGGTTCTTTTAATTGAAATGCCTGTTCCGTATTGCAATTCATTAAATCACTGCGTTCTATGGATTGCAATGTAATTAATTCTTTATTAATAGTGGGAGAATAAGAACCCTTTTTTAAATTCATGTTAATTTTATTACTTATTTTGCGAACTTGAATAGGTGTTGAACTAGAAATGATAAATTTTTGTTTATCTTTGTACCTAGTTGTTTTTTGTCTTTTATGTCTTTTATTTTTTCCATGTTTCCTTGTTTTACTCATAATATAAAATAATATTATTATTTTATATAATGGGAGCTGGTATTTTACCAACAACTATACATAATGGAAAACTATATTTTTTATTTGGAAAAGAAGGTAAATACGAAGATTCTGCACCAGGTTTTTCTGATTTTGGCGGAGGAACGGATAATAATGAATCTTTTTTAGAAACTGCCATAAGAGAATCTGGAGAAGAATTTACCGGGTTTTTAGGTAATGATAATGATGTTCGTAAATTGTTGTGTAAATATGGAACCTATAATATTGATCACAAAACAGATGGACATAAAACTTATCGTATGCATATTTTTCCTTTTGAATATAATGAATGGTTGCCTTATTATTATAATAATAATCAAAGGTTTCTTCAAAAGCGTTTACCAGCTAAAGTATTTAAAACAACTAAAATATTCGAAAAAGCAGAAATTAAATGGGTCTCCATCGATGAGCTTAAAAAAATGCGTCCAAAATTTCGCTGTTATTTTAAAAATATTGTAGATATGATGTTAAACCAAAAGGAAAGCATAAAAAAATTTATTCAACCAACTCTAGCTTCGCATAAAATGCGCTTAAAAAAAGGCACTAAAAAAAAGGCACTACGTAAAACATCGATGGCTATGAATAAAACACGTCGTTTAAGATAATACAGTCATTACTAATACAATGATTACTAATGCAACGATTAGTGAAATTATAAGTGAAAAAATAAAGAATAAGCAAGGTTTTATATGATACAATTTATTTTTTTTAATGTTATTATCTAATAATAATAATATACTTTTTAGGCTATCATTTGAATTTGTATTTGAATTATTTCTCTGAGTTTCTATATCATTTATGTTATTTATGTTATTTCTCTCAGTTTCTATATCATTTATATTATTTATATTATTCGAGGATGGCATTAAATTTATTATAAAATATTTTTTAAACTATTATTATATAATAATATGAAAATTACACATTCTATGATTGTCATGTTTATTGGTAGTTTTATTGTTCAATATTTCATTATGCCACCAATCATGGTGAATAAATTATCTTATATTACTAACAACATTGGTAAAGCTTATCTAGCTACTATCATGGGTTTATTTATGGTTTTAATTGAAGTTATGATGCATGATTCACAATATAAAGTTTTAAGTATGAATTGGTATGCCATTTTATTTGCTTTATTGACAATCTTCACTTACTTATATAGAAAACAGATTGCTATTACTGATAAACAATATTTAGAAGGTATGATTGAACATCATGCTATGGCTGTCTTTCAGAGCGAAAAAATATTGAAAAAAACGGATGATTATAATGTCGCCAAACTGGCCAAAAATATTATACAAACACAAAATGATGAACTCAGATTCATGACTAATTTACTTACAAAGAAAAATAAATAGATGCCATTTTTTATTTGATTTTTCTTTAAGTAGTTTTGTTAAATATATTTTCATAAATTTTTTGTGATTCATCGATTTCTGTATGAACTTCAGGAAATGTTGGCCATTCTGCATAAGGTTTAGCCTTGGAAGTTGGTCGATCTAGTGCCAATAAATCTTTTAGTGCTAAAAATCTTCTCTCTAGTGGATTCATTTTAACAGGTAATTTACGAGATAATTGTTTCCATCGCCATTCAAATTGTAGAGTTGCTTGCCAATCTGGAAAACCTGATACATGAGCTGCTCTTGTCCAAGTCTCACCTTGTGCAACCTTTATACCTGTAGCATGAGCTCCACCCTTTATTTCTTTATTATGTTGTCTAAGACGACGGTTTAAATCTACCGTTGCACCTACATAAGTATTTCCTTTTGTTGATACTAATAAATATACATATGTCATATTAAACTATTAAAATGTTAAATATTTAAATATAAAATATTTAATATTTAATATTAATATTAATGAGACTATTAATAACAGGAGGTTGTGGATTTATAGGTTCTAATTTTATAAATTATTTTTTTGAAAACAATTCATATTTACAATTACTAGTTAATATTGATGCTATGTATTATTGTGCAAATGAACAAAATATCAGTGAAAATATAAGATTATCTAATAAATATAAATTTATTCATGGAAACATATGTAATGATATTTTAGTAAAAGATATATTAAATAATTATAATATTACACATATTATACATTTTGCAGCTCAATCGCATGTTCAGAATTCTTTTGAAGATTCACTCAAATTTACACAAGATAATGTATTTGGAACACATATTTTATTAGAAACTTCTCGTAAATATGGTAAAATAATTAAGTTTATTCATGTTTCAACCGATGAAGTTTATGGAGAATCTATGTTAGAAATAAATGAACAACATAAAACTGAACATTCAATTTTATGTCCAACAAATCCATATGCAGCGACAAAAGCCGCTGCCGAGTTAATAGCACAGTCATACAATCACTCATATAAAATGCCTATTATTATTACACGTGGAAATAATGTCTATGGAAGAAATCAATATCCTGAAAAATTAATACCTTTATTTATTAAATTGCTTAAAGAAAATAAGAAGGTAACCGTACAAGGTGATGGCACAAATGTTAGAGCATTTTTACATGCTCAAGATACAGCAAAAGCTTTTAAATGTATTCTTGAAAATGGTATTGTTGGAGAGATTTATAATATTGGTTGCGATTCACATTTAGAGTATTCAGTAATGGATGTTGCAAAATTATTAATTAAAAAAATTAAAAATACAGATAATTATGATGAATGGATTGAATATATTGAAGATAGACCATTTAATGACAAGCGATATTATATAAGCAATCAAAAAATAAAAGATTTAGGTTGGACAATTAATATTAATTTTGAAGAAGGTTTATTAGATACTGTTAATAATTTCAAAATTTAATAATTATTTTTACGCCATGAAAACACTCGTTTGAAATAAGAAAATGTCTAATAATAAAGTTATATAATAACTATATAAATAGTTAATAATATTTTATAATATGTCTACAAAAGTAGTGCAAATAACTATACCAGGTGATAGAGTTATCCCTGATATAATTAATACATTCTCTCCAGAAGAAAACTATTTAATGATTAAAATTGGTAGTGATACTTTGAGAGAAGGCAGAAAAGTAATTACTAATTTAACAAGTGATGATGTTTATAGAAAAATTGAAAGTGATTTTAAAAAAGAAATTAAAAATTTAGATAATGAAATTGAAATGGAAAAACAAACTTCTCTCAAAATGCAAGAAAAAATTTCAAAAATATATGAATCTCAAATTGAACAGTTAAATAAAAAGCTTGAACATGCTATTTCACAAATAAAGAGTTATGAACAAGGTGCAAGTTCTTCTCTCTATGAAGAGATAAATAAAGTTAAGGAAAATTATGATTTAATGTATCGAGAGAAAGAAAAACAAGTTGAAAGAATGACTGATGCTTATGAGAAAATGCTTGTTCAACAGTCTAGCAAAAGCACCAGTCATAAGGGATCAGAAGGTGAAAAACAATTCGAAGATTTTGCCAATACCTTTATAGATTTTAAGGGGTTTAAAATAATTGATAAACATACACAAGGTGGCGAAGGAGATTTTCATCTGCATTATGAGGAATTTGACGTTTTAGTGGATGCAAAGAATTATAAAAAGAAAGTTCCTATAGATCAACGAGAGAAAATTAAAAAAGATTTACTTAAAAATCAACATATTCATTTTGGTTGGTTAGTTTCTCTCAATACATCCATAGACAAATTTGATAGGGCTCCTATCATGTATGAATGGATTAATACAACTCAATGTTTAGTATATATTAATCATTTAACTAGTTTTGAAGATCCTGCAAAAATTTTGCGAATTGTATGGTTTACATGTAAAGAATTGAAGAAATTAACCCAAGATGTTAATTTTGATGAAGAGGAGTTAGTGAAATTAAAAGAGCAAAGATTCACTTTTATGGACAAAATGAAAGGTTTGCGAAAGAATGTTCGAGAGATTAATACTTCCATGAATGCTACTAAAAATTTACTTCAATTAATGGATGATCAACTAAAAGAAATACTAGATTCTGAAACATCGCAGTTAGTTGAGTCTAATTTCTCTCTATTTGATCAATGGTGGAAAGATAATGTTGTTATTACAAATGATGAATCTATTGTTGTTTCTACTGATTTATGGTTTAAGTTTAAACAAGAAAATAAAGATGTAATAAAAGAATTCGAAATTACTACTGAAAAATTCAAACAATTTATTAAATCCAAGGTTCCTTTGTCGAGTATTATGATTAAAAGTAAGAATGTTAATTCAGCATTTGATATCAAAGGAATAAAAATAATTAATGGAGAGAATAAAGATAATGAAAATTCGATAATAGTTGAGGATAAAACAGAAAAATTAGAATTAGAATTAGAATTAAACGAAGATGTAGTTAAGAAAAAAAAAGTATTGAAATCTTCAAAGGCTTCAAATATTTAGAAATGTAAATCATAAACTGACTTACACTTTTTCTCATATTAAACACCCATTTTATTATGCAAAAAATAAAAAATAAAAAATAATGATTAATAATTAAACTTACTGCTACAATAAAATCTATTTTTTTTATTTAACAAGGATAGCAAAATCGTGTATTATAATCTTCCAAAATACTTTGTTTATTAACTTGCATAATTGTAAAATCTTGACGGCAAAGTGCGCAATTTGGATGTTTATTATTTTTTTGATTATTTAATAGTATTGTCGAAACGCAACTTTCACAAAAGGAATGATTACAATTTAGTTCTATTTTTGACAAAACAGAACACTCATCTTCCATGCAAATAGCACATTCAAAATGAGATGGACTTTCTTCTTGTTCTTCAGTTAAATCCACTGGTTTCATAAAAACGTTGATTGCAAATTTGCAATTGGAAGGTCTTTCATTTCGTCTTAAATTTTGTAAACCGTTAACAAAAACAAAATAATCGGTTAATTCTTGATTAGCTTCGACAATAGATTTATATCCTTTCGATAATTCTCTCCAATAACGCAAATATGCGCGAAGATCAAGACGATCATCAGAAGTAATTAGAGCTGGAAATTGTTGTAATGCAAGATGTTTTAAGAAGTATTTGTATACAAATCTTGAAGCAACTTCCACCATGTTTCCTCTTACAACACATCCAATTTTGGAGAGTATCAATTTTAACTCTTTAACATAGTAAATACTAATTAAGAATTGATAAAACATTTTTGCTCGTTCATGAATGGTTCGTCTTTCCAATACAATATAATCAATGGCTCTAGAGCAAATATGATTAAATAATTGTGTTCCTTCATCTGAATTACAATAAGAAATATTGTGTCCTCGGACACCACAATAACTGCATCTATGATTAGAATTGGCACACATTTTTAATATTTGATTTGTTTAACTTTATTATATTTGATGAATTTGTAATTCAATTTAATAAAGAAAAAAGTATCTCAATTTTTTTTATTTTATATGAGATGTGAAAAAATTAAAAATTTATTATTTGCACATATTATCTAATACTGACCTAAATTTTCAAGAGTATAAAATTAACAAATAATAAATAATAAAAAAATTGATTTTTTTTTATAATATAATTATTAATACAAAAAATCATTAACATGTTTCAAGAAGAAGAATCGAAACCAGGAATTTATAAAATTTCTTTCACAATGGAAGAAATAAGACCATTGATTATACGATACATAGATATTGCACAAGATTATAATAGCCCTAATAGTTTATGGAATTTAAAAGATTATAAATACTATCATGAGCAATTAAAAGAACATTATATAGAAATCGGTAAAGAACAGAAACCATCAATGGCAGATAAATTAGCGTATATTGTATTATTATCTAATTCAAAAAGAAAAATAATAGAATCTGAATCAGTAGAAGATTTCAAACTTTTCAGAGACGATAGACAACCAGATTTTAAAATAAATCAGGTTATTGAAGCTGAGTATAATGAAAATGATCATGATCATGAAGATTTTATTGATTGTATATGCAGTTATCAAAATCTGAAAATTGTATACTACGTAGAAAATATTGATACTGGAATAGTTTTGCATGTTGGTTCTGAATGTATAAAAAAAAGCAAACTAGTTTCAAAAGAAGAATTTGAATCCAAACAAAAATTATTTAAAGAAATAACGTCAAAAAAGAAAGAAAGACAATTAGAATTAGAATTAGGATTTCCACTAGGTTATTATGAAGAACAAAGACAATTGGATAAAAAAAGAAAGCAAGATGATAAAAAACTTAAAAAAAAGGAAAAACAACAGCTAAAAATAGATTCTGGTAATTACAGATGGTGTTATTTGTGCAATGATTCTTTAATGAATATAAAGAATGATAGAAATAAACGATTTTGTGATCATTGTATAGAAAACGACTCTAGAGAAAAATTAATCAAAGAATATTATAACTTACTACTAGAATTAAAATTAATTTATAAAAGATTTAATTGTAATAATTGTGATACTCCCTTTATCTCATTATTCTCCAATAGTGAATATTTATGCAGAAATTGTGTGAAAGATAATAAAGTAATAACATGTAAAATTTGCAAAACACATGTATTATTAGATATCGATTCAAATGATATATATTGTGAAGAATGTGAAGAAAAAATAATCAATTGTCTGGACTGTAATGAAGAAACTATAAGACAAAAAGATGATTCCAACAGATGTGAAACATGTCAATTATGTTATGACAATAAAAAAATACTAGAAAAATGTATTGAGTGCAATGAAGAATTTGTAAGAAATCAAAAAGAATGTTGGAAAACATATTGTAAGGAATGCTTTACAAATATTGAATATCCAGAATGCAAATGTTTTAAAAAAATGGTGCAAAGAACTGTTAAAAAGGAAGGTGCAAACAAAGGTCGTAAATTTTATGCATGTAGAGACAGAACATGCAACGAATTTATTTGGGGTTAAACTATACAATTATATATAAAATAATAATAAAAAATTGATTATAAAAAATATAATAATCTATATAACAATAATGAACGATTTAAAAAAGACAACAAAAACGACCAAAAAAAATAAAGGTCAATTTTATACAACAAACAGTGATTACATATTAGAAGGAATTGATATTCCTGATAACGTGAATAAAATTGTAGAACCTTTTGCTGGAAAAGGTGATTTATTAGATTGGTTAAACAAAAAATCGTCTGATATTATGCAACAACATATTCTATCTTATGATATTGAACCCAAAAGAGATGATATTATTAAACGAGATACCTTATTAGAACCTCCAGATTATAATGATTCATGGGTAATTACCAATCCACCTTATTTAGCAAGAAATAAATGTAATAACAAAGAAATTTTTGACCTTTACGAAACCAATGATTTGTATAAATGTTTTCTTAAAACAATAGTAGACGGAAAATGTCAAGGAGGTATAATCATTATTCCAGCAGGTTTCTTCTTCTCTCCACGAACTATAGATAGCATTTGCAGAAATGAATTTATGTCTAAATATAAAATTAATAAAATCAAATATTTTGAAGAAACTGTATTTGAGGATACATCAACAACCGTGGTAGTAATTTTATTCGAATCATCAAAAGACATTTTAACAGAACAAAATGTTAAATGGGTAATGTTGCCGTCAGGCGAGGAAAAAATATTTAACATGTCTGCAACAAATGATTGGATAATTGGAGGCGAAATTTATAATTTAGAAACATCAAAATTGATAAAAATAACACGACATGTAGAAGGTGTAGCTTTAAAAAATGGAGAACAGCAAACATTCATAACATTAAATGCATTAGATAGTGGAAAAATGGAGGGAAGAATAAAATTAGAATATAAGAAAGACTACATTTATCCAGCAAAAGATTGTAGTAGGACCTATGCGACAATTCGCGTTTCTGGATTTGAATTATCAGAAGATCAACAAAAAATAATATGTAGTCGATTTAATGAAT
>Ga0208787_1001004_pt1 | contig 12832 bp, 6 predicted proteins | sample Wag4_2014_7_11_FD_187362 | JGI IMG/M metagenome (GOLD analysis project Ga0208787, IMG submission 187362) | Fresh water microbial communities from Ohio, USA - Utica-2 Time Series HT 2014_7_11 (SPAdes) (version 2) | ecosystem: Environmental > Aquatic > Freshwater > Water tank | place: USA: Ohio... | reverse complement strand
AAGTGGGCAGCAAAACAGGGTAGAAAGCCATTAATTTTACGTGGTGCCCGGCAGGTGGGTAAGACCACGGTGGTCCATAAGTTTGGGGAAAAATTTGACAATTATTTGTATGTTAATCTTGAGAAATAGGAAGATTATTAGTAAAAATTGGTGATATTTGGTAAAATCAGTTAACCAATGACGACAAATAATTTTCATGGGAAAGTGGCCTTTATAACCGGTGCGGGTCAAGGCATTGGACTTCAAATTGCAAAGCAATTGGTTCAAGAAGGGGCGGTAGTATATTTAAATGACCGCGATGAATCATTGGCACGACGCGCCGCTGAGAGTTTACAGGCGGACGGAGGTCGTTGTATCCCTTTGCCCGGCGATGTGAGTGAAGTGGAACGAATTACCTCTTTTATCCAGCAAATAAAAAAAGAACAGGGAAGGCTCGATATGGCTATTGCTAACGCAGGAATCACTCTTTTTGGTGACTTTCTGACCTATAGCGAGGCTGATTTTAACCAGGTATTAGCAGTAAATCTGCGAGGCACCTTTTTTCTTGCCCAACAAGCTACACTTGTAATGAAGGAGCAGAAAACTGGGGGTACCTTACTTTTTCTCTCCTCGGTAACAGCCCATCAAGCCCATAAAAATCTTGGCGCTTATGGCATGACCAAAGCGGCCATTGAATTATTAGCCCGTAATTTAGTTGCTGAAATATCTGGGTTTAATATTAATGTAAATTGTCTGGCACCAGGAGCAACGCTAACGGAAAGAACGTTGCAAGATGAGGATTATCTTGAAACCTGGTCGAGAATTACCCCAATGGGTAAACCTGCCAAAGTAGAGGATATTGCCAACGCCGCTCTTTTTCTGGTTTCAGACAAAGCAAAGCATCTGACGGGGCAAACGTTAGTTGTTGATGGGGGCTGGACCGCTATAAGTCCTTCGCCATATTAAATTTTAATATGGCGATTATTAAAAAATGAAAAATTAATTTTAGGTGTTTCTTTTAATTTCAAAATAGTATAGCTATTTTAGACGAGTTATACATTTTTAAATTAAAACACTTAAAACGAATGAAAAAAAACAAACCAATTAAAAGGGTCTTGCAACTCGTATGTATGTTGACCTTTTTCCTTCCATTGGGACTTTTTGCTCAGGTCAAAGTTTCTGGTATTGTCCTTGACAAAGATAAAGAACCATTAATTGGGGTGAGTATCCTTGTTAAGAATACTGTTCAAGGAACGGTCACAGACGTTGACGGAAGTTATTCCTTAGCAGTACCAGATGCCAATGCTACATTGGTGTTTTCCTACACTGGATTTACCTCTCAAGAAATTGCCCTTGGCGGTCGTACCAAACTGGATGTAAGCATGGAAGCCGATCAGTTACTTTTAGATGAAGTCATCGTTGTAGGTTATGGTATTCAGAAAAAGGAGACTGTTACTGGTGCTGTATCTAGCTTAAAAGGTTCAGAACTGGTTAAATCTCCTGCAATGAACGTTTCTAACTCTATTGCCGGTCGTATGGCGGGTGTAGTAGCAGTGAACAGAAGTGGAGAACCAGGTTATGATGGATCTGGTATTCGTATTCGTGGTTCCAATACACTGAATAACAACGATGCCCTAATTGTTATTGATGGAATTCCTGCCAGAGCGGGTGGTCTCGATAGGCTAAATCCAAATGACATTGAGAAAATCTCCGTGTTAAAAGATGCTTCTGCAGCGATTTATGGCGCGCGTGCCGCAAATGGGGTAATCCTTATTACTACGAAAAGAGGAAAAGTTGGTAAACCTGAATTAAGCTATTCTTTTAATCAGGGTTATTCCCAACCAACCCAATTGCCTAAACTGGCCGATGCCGCTCAATATACAGAGATGCTAAATGATCTCGATATTTACGGTTTACCTGCCAGTGAATGGTCAGCAGCTACAGCAGCTTATAAGTCAACGGGTTCCTTTACCCGTCCAAACGGACAGATTAGAAAAGCACCTTTCCAGCCAAGTGATTTTGAGAAATACAAAGATGGGTCAAGTCCATGGACTCACCCAAATACAGACTGGTATGCAGAAACCTTGAAAAAATGGTCTCCACAACAGCGTCACAATCTTCAAATGACAGGAGGTTCCGAGAATTTGAAATATCTGGCATCTCTCGGCTTCCAGGATCAGGACGGAAACTACATAAATTCTGCAACGGGCTACAAACAGTACGATTTACGTATTAACCTCGATGCCAAGGTAAACGAATTTATCAATGTTAATATAGGTATGCTTGGGCGTCAGGAAAATCGTTTCTTCCCAACAAAAGGTGCTGGTGCTATCTTTAGAATGTTGATGAGGGGTAAACCACAACAGCCTGCTTACTGGCCTGACGGTCGTCCGGGTCCAGATATCGAGAATGGTGAAAACCCCGTGGTTATCACGACAAATGATACGGGTTATGATGACGATAAAAGAGATTATATTCAGACAAATGGTCAATTGGATATAAAAATTCCAGGCATTAAAGGATTAGTTTTCACGGGTAACGCAGCAATAGATAAGTTGAATCAGAACAATAAACGTTGGGAAACGCCCTGGACGTTGTATGAAAGAGGAACAGGGTTTGCTGCAGATGGTGTAACTCCGAATCTTGTTGCCGCCAGAAGAGGTCCTGCTGAACCAAGACTTACTTTGGGAAATACCACTCAGCTAAATATTTTATTGGGTGGTGTACTGAACTATGATCGTACTTTTGGAGATCATAAAGTGACCGTACTTGCCGGTTCAAATCGCGAAACAATCGATGCCAGTACCTTCAATGCGTACAGACGATTCTTCATTTCTCCCGCTTTGGATCAGTTATTCGCAGGGGGTGATTTGGAAAAAAATAATGGGGGTGTTTCTTCTCTTAGAGCACGTCTAAATTATTTTGGTCGTATGGCTTACAATTATAAGGAGAAATATTTACTTGAACTTTTATGGCGTTATGACGGCTCTGATATTTTCCCAGAAGAAACCAGATATGGCTTTTTCCCAGGGGTAATGGCAGGATGGGTCATTTCAAAGGAAAATTTCATGCAGTCTATTCCTGCTGTAAATTATTTGAAACTAAGAGGTTCTTTGGGCCAAATGGGTAATGATCAGATTGCTACTTATCAGTATCTTTCTACTTATGGATTTAGAAGCTACATTCTTGGAAATATTGAAACAAAAACTTTATTCGAAGCAAGAATTCCTAATCCAAATATTACCTGGGAGGTGGCTACAAATGCCAATATCGGTTTTGAAGGTGCATTATTCAATGACAAAATTACCTTCGAATTTGATTATTTCAATAACAGACGTACCAATATTCTTTGGTTTAAAAATGCCTCTGTTCCTCAATCAACAGGTCTGACTTTACCAGCTCAAAATATTGGTGAAGTGGAAAATAAAGGGTTTGATGCCTTGATAGGCTATCGTACCAGTGTTGGCGATTTTAATTTTAATATAAGCGTTAATGGCGGTTATGCAAAAAATAAAATTTTGTTCTGGGACGAAGCACCTGGTGCTCCTGAATGGCAAAGAACTACAGGAAGACCTATGTACACTGTTCAAGCATACATATATGACGGTGTATTTAAAGATCAGGCAGAAATTAATGCAGAGAAAATTAGTTATAGCGCTATCGTGAATACCCTTCGCCCTGGTGATATGAAGTACCAGGATTATAACGGGGACGGTAAAATTACCCCAGATGACCAAGTTCGTACTGATTTCAACAATATTCCTACTTTACAAGGGGGAATTAGTTTGATAGCAAATTACAAAGGTTTCGACCTTAATATCTTGTTTCAAGGTTCTGCTGGAGCAAAACAGTATGTTAGCCCAGGTGAAATGGGTAATATTGGTAACTATTTACTTGAAATGTATAATGATCGCTGGACGGTGGAAAATCCTAGCAGCGTTCATCCACGTATCGCCAATAGAAGTGACCAGTATTTCTCAAGTAATAACACTTATTGGTTCAGAAGTACTGATTATATCAGATTAAAAAACCTGGAAGTGGGTTATACCCTGCCAGAGAACTTATTTAAAAAAGCGGGAATGACAAGCATGAGACTCTACTTTAATGGATTGAATTTATTCACTATTAGTGATTTCAATACTTTTGATCCAGAATCCAGTAGTTCAACAGGTCAATATTATCCTCAGCAAAGAATTGTTAATGCTGGTTTAACTGTTACATTCTAATGATTAAAAAAATGAAAAAAATGAAAAAAATTGTTTTTTGTCTTTTAACTCTTGTTGTTTTTGGATGTAATGACGATTTTGTCAATACAAAGCCCTTAGATCAGCTGGCTGAATCAACGGTCTGGACAGACGCTTCCTTGGCTGAAGCCTTTGTTTCTGAAATATATGCTGGTTTTGGAAACGGCGGTTTTGATGAGCAAATGAATGCTTCATTAACAGATGAAACTATCTTCACCCACCCGGGTAGAAATATAACTACGATAACTGAATCTCGTTCCAATCCAGCCGATCCGGGTTGGATAAATGGTACCCTAAGCTGGGGTAATATGTTTTTAAGAATTAGGGCTTGTAATTTAGCTTTAAGTAATTTAGAAGCACCTAAATTTAACAGTCCTGTTCTTGTAGATAGAATGAAGGGAGAAGCTAAATTCTTGAGAGCTTACTATTATCATCAGCTTATAAGATATTTTGGTGGTGTTCCAATTATCGACAAACCTTTTACTTTAAATGATTCTGATTTCCTTTCCCCAAGAAATACCTGGGAGGAATGTGTCAATTTCATTGTAAAAAATTGTGACGAAGCAGCTACTTTACTTGATGGTAAAGCTACGGTGGCTGGTCGTGCTAACAAAGCAGCAGCGCTTGCCTTGAAAGCTCGGGTACTAATCTATGCTGCAAGTGATCTTCATGATATGCCTACGGCAAAATCAAAATCTTCTGTGTTAAGTAGCTATGCAAAGCCTGAATTAGTAGGTTATGTAAGTGGCGATCGTAAAGCTCGTTGGGAAAAAGCCAGAGATGCTGCGAAAGCGGTGTTAGATTTACCTGGATTTGGTTATGCACTGAATTTAACAAATCCTGCGTCTGCAGCCGATGGAACAGCCAATTACATGAATGCTTCTTTGGCAAGAAACGGAGGTGAAAAAGAAATTCTTATTGGTAGATATTTTATCAATGCCAAACAAGAAGGTGGCGGAAGACAAGGTTTGTTCAATGGTCCAAACGGATATCACAATTGGGCGGGCAATACACCAGTTCAACTAATGGTGGATGATTATGAAATGATGGATGGATCTAAATTTGACTGGAATAAAGCGGATCACGCATCTGCTCCTTATACCAATAGAGATCCTCGTTTTTATGCCTCTATCCTTTACGAAGGTGCTCCATGGAAGCCACGCACTTCTGACGTTGCTTCGAAAGATCCAGCGAATCAAATTCAGACCGGGCAGTATATATTGCCAAACGGTACCACTGTTTTTGGTTTAGATACCCGTAAAAGTTCCGTCGAAGACTGGAATGGAAGCTATACCGGTTACTATATCCGTAAATTTATAGATCCAAATCCAGCAATTATAGATCAGAATACCTGGCAGCAGATTCCATGGCCTATTTTGCGCTACACAGAAATGGTTTTCAATTATGCAGAAGCTTTAATTGAACTTGGTGATAATGCCAACGCTCTGCTTTGGTTAAATAAAGTTCGTTTCCGTGCGGGTATGCCTGCCTTAACAGAAACGGGAGATGACCTTAAACAACGGTTCCGCAATGAAAAGCGTGTGGAAATGTATCTTGAAGAGCAACGTTATCACGATACCCGACGCTGGATGATCGCGCCTTCTACCCTTGGAAGAAAAGCCAATGGTATAAATGTTACCGGCGTAGCAAAAGCTGGGGCGACCATTCCAAATCCTTATCGCTTCGATCCTAACGCTTTTTCCTACATTTATAAGGTGTTTGAAATTGATCCGGGTAAGGAAAACAGAGCCTGGTTGGACAAAATGTACTACCTGCCTATACATAGAGATGAAATGAATAGAAACAATAAGTTAGTTCAAAATCCTGGATATTAATTATTCAGATTAGTCTGACTACTTGAATTTTTTAAGGGACACATCGCCAATCGTCGTTGTGTCCCTTCTTTTTACCTAATATTTACTCTATTTTGTGTATTATTTACCCTTTTTCTGTTTTGAACGAATTTGCCTCATGAAAAATAAGTTTCCCCTTTTTATACTCCTTTTTTCCTCCCTGTTTAACTGCTCTAAGGACCCTAAACAGGCCGTAGAAGAGAATAAACTTTTCACCTCAATAGCTCCAGATGGATCTGGTATAGACTTTCAAAATGTGATTGAGGAAGGTTTGAATACCAATGTCTTAATGTATGAATATTTTTATAACGGGGGAGGAGTAGCCGTCGGTGATGTTAATAATGATGGGCTCGATGACCTTTATTTTACCAGCAACATGCAAAGCAATAAGCTCTATTTAAATAAGGGGAATTTGAAATTTCAAGATATTACTCTTTCCGCTGGTGTTTCTGGTCGGGAAGGGCCTTGGAAAACTGGAACAACCATGGTGGATATCAATGGCGATGGATGGCTCGATATTTATGTCTGTTACTCAGGAAATCTTTCTCCTGAAAAAAGGGCCAATCAGTTGTTTGTCAATCAAGGGCCTTCTTCTTCAGGGGAAGTTTCTTTTATGGAAATGGCAGCGGTTTATGGATTAAATAGTTTTGGAACCAGTACGCAGGCTTCCTTTTTTGACTATGATAATGATGGAGATCTTGATATGTTTCTGTTAAATCATAATCCGCAGTCCCTGCCTGTTCTAGATGAAGCTTCAACGGCTGATATTCTTAAAACGGAAGATCCTAATAATGGAGCCAGACTGTTTAGACAGGATAAAGGGGTGAATAATCAGCCTTTATTTAAAGATGTCACGTCTCTTTCTGGTATCCAAAGTGCTGCATTATCGTATGGATTAGGTGCTGCGATTGCTGACTATAATGCCGATGGATGGCTTGATATTTATGTATCCAATGATTATGCTATTCCTGATTTTTTATATGTAAATAACCAAAAAGGGGGCTTTAAAAATGAAATTAAGGAAATGATGGGGCATACTTCTCATTTTTCCATGGGAAGTGATGCCGCCGATATTAATAATGACGGTTTAATGGATGTTTTTACCCTCGATATGTTACCAGAAACCAATGAAAGGCAAAAATTATTGATGGCTCCCGATAATTATGAAAAATTTGACTTTAATGTTAAAGTAGGATTTGGTTATCAATATATGAGAAATATGTTGCATGTGAACCAGGGTGTTATAAATGGTAAAACAGCCTTTTCTGAAATGGGACAATTAGCAGGTATTTCAAATACGGACTGGAGCTGGGCTCCGCTCTTTGCGGATTTTGATAATGATGGATGTAAAGATTTATTCGTTTCAAATGGCTATTTAAGGGATTATACCAATCTTGATTTTCTTAAATATATGGGCGATTATATTCAAAATAATCAGGGAAATATACAAAGACAAAATATTTTGGAATTAGTCCAAAAGATTCCCTCCTCCAATGTAACAAATTATATTTTTAAAAATGATGGTCAACTTTCTTTTCAAAATAAATCAAAGGAATGGGGAATAGATCAACCCTTAAATAGTAATGGTGCCGCATATTCCGATCTCGATAATGATGGCGATCTCGATTTAATTGTCAATAATATAAATGCTCCGGCTTCCATATATCGCAACAACACGGATAATCAAAATAAACAGTTTTTAAAAATAAAATTGATAGGGGAGGGCTTGAACAAGAATGGTCTGGGGGCTAAGTTATCCGTTTATCAACAAGGTAAAATACAATATGCCGAGCAAATGCCCACCAGAGGTTATCAGTCGAGCGTTTCACCCATCGTGCATTTTGGATTAGGTGAAAAGGCAGTTATTGATAGTGTCAAAGTTGTTTGGTTAAGTGGAAAGATGCAGATCATGAATCAAATTAAGGGTAATCAGCTGCTTACGCTTTCAGAAAATGATGCTGTTTTCAAAAATAATCCTAAAGTCGTAATGTCAAATCCTGTTTTTACACAAGTTAATACTACCATTAATGTGTCAGCATCAACGGTATCATTTAACGATTTTAAAAGACAACCATTGTTAACCAATCAGTTGTCTGCTGTAGGACCTTGCATGGCCAAAGGGGATGTAAATGGGGATGGACGGGAGGACCTATATGTCGGGGGAGATGAAGGACGTTCGGGGAAATTATATGTACAAAATAAAGCAGGAAATTTTAAAGTACAGACTCAAAAAGTTTTTGAATCAGATTTAGGTTATTGTGATGCAGATGCCCTCTTTTTTGATGCCAATGGCGATGGCTTTTTAGATTTATATGTGAGCAGTGGTGGGTACGGCAATTTTTCACCTGGGGATCCTTTTTTAACGGATAGGTTATATATAAATGACGGAAAAGGAAATTTTAAAAAGGATAATCAAAATTTGACAGGTACAAAATCGTCAAAAAGTTGTGTTCGGGCCGCTGATATCAATGGCGATGGAAGCCTTGATTTATTTGTTGGTAGTCGGGTAATTCCCGGGCGATATCCGGAATCAACAGCTAGTCACATTTTAATAAATAATGGCAAAGGAAAATTTACGAATCAGACAGCTACTCTTTTTACTGCCCTTTTAAATACAGGCATGGTTTCTGACGCTGAATGGGTAGATTTAGACGGTGACGGGCAGGTTGAGTTGATATTGGTAGGTGAATTTATGCCTATCACCATTTTAGGTAAGCAAAAGGGTTCATGGAAAGATATTTCGACGGTATATTTTGATGAAATGACGGTTGGATTATGGAATGAATTACTGGTTGAAGATTTAAATGCCGATGGAAAACCGGATATCGTGGTGGGAAATCAGGGATTGAATACGCAAATGAAAGCCAGCGAGAAAGAACCTGTTACCCTTTATCATAAAGATTTTGACGAAAATGGTTCCGTTGATCCTGTTTTATGTTTTTTCATGCAGGGAAAGAGCTATCCTTTTGTTACCAGAGATGAAATGTTGGACCAGGTAAGTATGCTTCGAACTCGTTTTCCTGACTATAAAAGTTATGCCAATGCCACTATCGACGAAATATTTACTCCAATTGAAATGAAGGGTGTCTCTGTTTTAAAAGCAACAGAATTAAAAACGATGGCCTTTTTACTTGGTAAATCAAATAAATTTGAATCTGTAACATTACCCATTGAAGTCCAGTCTTCTCCAGTTTTTGTTATTTCTTCCTTAGACTTTAACAAAGACGGCCATAAAGATTTATTTTTAGGAGGAAATCAATATCAATCCAGATTAAAATTTGGTAGAAATGATGCTAATTATGGTTTGTTTTTAAAAGGTAATGGAAAGGGTGATTTTAAGATGATACCTCAATATCAAACAGGGTTGAAATTAAAGGGAGACTGTCGAAGTGCCCTGAATTTTGGGAATACCTGGTATTTTGGCATGTATCCTAATAACCTGGTATCCTATAATCTAAAGGAATGAAAAAGCTATTTGTCCTGTGTTCTTTTTTCTTGTGGTTTTCATGCGCTAAAAAAGAAGCATTTGTTCCGGTCCTTCAACCTTCAGATATGGAGATGGTGATTCAACAGATGACCGATGTGATGATACATGACATTACAAATCCACCTCTGGCAGCACGTTTTTTTGCCTATTCCTGCTTAGCTGCTTATGAAGTGGTGGCACTTAATGATCCTGCTTTTATATCATTAAAAGGAAAGTTAAATGAATTTCCAGAGATTAAAAGACCAGCGGTAACGGCTGAAATAAATAAGGACATAGCTGCGCTGTTGGCAGTTTATGAAACGGCTAAAGTACTTCAGCCTTCGGGGAAATTAATGGGTGAATTGGAACAAAAATGGATTGATTCTTTGTTGAACATGGGTGTATCTGAGGAAATAATGAAACACTCCATTGATTTTGCCAAAACAGTAAGCGTTCAGATTTTGAAATACGCAAAGGCAGACAGGTATAATAAAATAAGTGCTTTACCCCGTTATACGCCTCGAAATATAGAGGGAACCTGGTATCCTACACCGCCTGGATATTTTCCGCCAGTTGAGCCTCATTTTAATACCATTAGATCGTTCACTTTAGATAAACCGGATCAATTTAAACCAGAGCCACCCATTCCATTTTCAACAGATAAGAAAGCGCCATTTTATACCTTAATGGAGGAAATAAATAACCTTTCTTTAAATCAGGAACAAAAGGAAATCGCCGCTTTTTGGGATTGTAATCCTTTTGCGCTGTTTGATAATGGACATTTACTGGTGGGCATGAAGAAAATATCACCAGGTGCACATTGGATGGGAATAGCCAATATTGCCTGTGTTGAAGCAAAAGTTTCTTTTTCAAAAGCCGTTGAGGTGAATACCATTTTAGCTATTGGATTAATGGATGGATTTCAAAGTTGCTGGGACGAAAAATATCGGAGTAACCGAATAAGACCAGAAACGGCGATAAGGAAATATTTGGATCCAAAATGGACACCTTTTCTACAAACCCCACCTTTTCCTGAATATTTGAGTGGACATTCTACCATTTCTTCTGTTTCTGCTGTTATTCTCACTCATTTCTTTGGTAATCAGTTTAAATATACAGATACGGTAGAAGTACGCTTTGGACTAAAGGCCAGAACTTATTCTTCTTTTGAACAAGCGGCAGAAGAGGCAGGAATTTCCAGATTTTATGGAGGAATTCACTTCAAGGATGCGATTGAAAATGGACAAAAGCAAGGAAATGCTGTTGGGAAACATGTTTTAGGAAAGGTATTTAATTAATTTTTGATAAAGGAGGTGACTTTTAAGCTGAAATTTTTAAAATGTACCATCTATTTTATAACATTTTATTATTTTGAATTTACAACTTACATTTTTAAATAATAATTAACTGTATATTTCAAGTTTTCCTGAAGACATTTATTTTATTTGGGTTTACCGGGACAAAAAAATGGGATATTGGAAAATCACAAAAAATTAATCGACCTTTAACTTTCTACATGAAAAAAATATTAACAAATCTTACATTCTGGGTATTGACTGCCATTACTTTTGGTATTCTACTTGGACATTTTTTTCCTGAAATTGCTTTAAAGCAAGTACTTCCTGACGATTTGAAAGGTCGGTTTTTAGGTCAAGAATTAAAAATAGGTAAAACCTTAAGCGAAGCATTTGGGGGCTTTTTCATTTCTCTCGTGAAATTATTTATCAATCCAATCATATTTTTAACCATTACTTTAGGTATCGTTTCTATGGGCGATCTCAAGAAAGTAGGGAAGGTAGGCCTTAAATCGCTGATTTATTTTGAGGTCGTAACCACTGCTGCGCTAATAATAGGTATTGTAGTAGCAAATATTATTCAACCAGGGAAGGGCGTTGTAACTGCTGCCTCTGCATCAAAAGATATTGATGCCTACAAAGAAAAAGCGGCAGATTTCAATTGGTGGCAATTTTTTATGGATAATTCTACTTTACAAGTACTTGTTTTTGCTATTCTTTTTGGTGTATTGCTCAGTAAGATTTCCAGCGCAACAAAACTGATTTCTTACCTTAGCATAGCTTCAAAATATGTCTTCAAAGGTCTTCATAGGGTCATGTTGCTCGCGCCTATAGGTGCCTTTGGTGGTATGGCTTTTACTATTGGCAAATATGGAGTGTCTGCGCTATTGCCTTTAGGTAAGTTAATGTTGACGGTGTATGTTACGATGGCCATCTTTATTTTTGCCATATTTGGGCTTATACTGAAACAATATAAAGTTCAATTATGGAAATTCCTTACTTATATCAGAGAAGAATTATTGATTGTTTTAGGTACCTCCTCCTCTGAAGCTGGCCTGCCAAATCTAATGGAAAAATTGGAAAAAATGGGCTGCTCTAAATCGGTCGTTGGACTGGTAGTTCCAACAGGATATTCCTTTAATTTGGATGGAACTACCATTTATCTGTCCATGGCCGTCATTTTTCTTGCTCAAATCTATGGTGTTCATCTTACTTATAGCCAAATGCTAACTATTATTGGCATTTTAATGGTTACGTCCAAAGGTGCGGCGGGCGTAACTGGCAGTGGATTTATCGTTCTTGCTTCCACCCTGACAGCTATGAACGGGGTAATCCCCATTGAAGGTCTGGCTTTGTTATTGGGTGTGGATCGATTTATGTCGGAGGCGCGCGCTATCACCAATTTTATTGGAAACGGAGTGGCCACCATCTGGATTGCCAATAATGAAGGGGAGTTTGACCGAAAGAAAATGGATTATGCTTTTGGACACATCGAGGAAACAGAAGACATTTACAAGGATAATTTAGATAAATCGTAGAGGCGCTTGGTTTTAATATGAAGGTAATTATAGCAATGTTGCTGCCAGGGGCATAATGGGATTTTGGGAAAATGTTGCCGCCAAAGGCAAAATAGTCACAATAGACATGTGACCCCTCTGGGGTCAAGCATAAAAAGTGTAAATTTGTAACAGGTCATATTGACCCGTCCTAAAAAAAGTTTACAGATTTAACAATTCTTTAAGGATAGTCCTGATACAAATTTACACTTTAATTTTAGTCCTAAAATAGTTTTACATTTATTGTCATTAACGGAAGCGGAAATTAGCTCTGCTGAGGAGCAACTAATCAGGAATACGTTGATCAGATAAGGTAAACTCAGGATTTCGGTTCTGAGTTTTTTTATTACCAATTCTGTTGATATGCCTAGAAAAAAACCTATACTCTTGTTTCGCATGCCTGGTAGGGTTGATAGTAGTTTTTCCATAATCGTTTGAT
>Ga0208787_1001003_pt1 | contig 12833 bp, 13 predicted proteins | sample Wag4_2014_7_11_FD_187362 | JGI IMG/M metagenome (GOLD analysis project Ga0208787, IMG submission 187362) | Fresh water microbial communities from Ohio, USA - Utica-2 Time Series HT 2014_7_11 (SPAdes) (version 2) | ecosystem: Environmental > Aquatic > Freshwater > Water tank | place: USA: Ohio... | reverse complement strand
GGACGACCACGAGGTCGGCGCAGCCGTCGGGCAGGCGAGTGGCGAAGATGTCCCCGTGGCGAAGGTCGCAGCCGGGCAGGCCCGCCGCCTCGACCCGTGCCCGGGCGACGTTGAGCATCTGTTGGGAGAGATCGAGGCCCAGGCAGGAGGTCGTGCGCGGCCCGAGCAGGGTCAGCATGCGGCCCGACCCCGTCCCCAGGTCGACCAGACGGTGGAAGGGGCCCGCCCCGGCGGCGTCTTGGATGGCGGCCTCCACCCGGTCCTCCGCCACGTGCAGCGACCGGATCTCGTCCCAGGTTGCGGCGTTGCGCGCAAAGTACTGATCGGCGGCGGTCCGGCGCTCGCCGCGCACCGCTTCCAGCCGTTCAGCGTCGCGGACCATAACCGGATCGGCCCCGTCCAGGGCGGCGAGGATACGATCTGCGAGGGTGCGGGGTTCGCCTTCAGCGGCCGGGCGATAGAAGACCCAGGCCCCATCCGGGAACCGTTCGACGAGCCCAGCCTCGGCGAGCAGTCGCAGGTGGCGCGAGACCCGGGGCTGGCTCTGGTCCAGTACCTTGCAGATCTCCAGGACCGCCAACTCCTCCCGCGCCAGCAGGGCGAGGATGCGCAACCGCGAAGGCTCCCCCGCAGCGCGCAGGACGTCGACGGTACGGTCAGCGCTCAACATGAGCGCATAAAGATATCTTTATGTCTTTATGTCAACCCGAGGCTGGGGCGACGTCAGGCCAGGTCGTCCAGGACACCGCCCAGAATGTCGAACAGCTTTCCGATCTCGGCTTCGCTGATGATGAGCGGAGGCGACAGGGCGATGATGTCACCCGTGGCCCGGATCAGGAGCCCGGCCTTCAGCGCCTTCACCAGCACTTCGTATCCGCGGGCACCGGGGGCGTCCGCCCGGGGGGCCAGTTCGATTGCGCCCATCAGGCCGATGTTGCGGATGTCGATGACGTGCGGCTTGGCGCGCAGGGCGTGGATGCTGTCCTCCCAGAGGCGCGCCAGGGACTTCACCCGGGTGAAGAGACCGTCGCGCCGGTAAACCTCCAGGCTAGCGAGGGCCGCCGCGCAGGCTACGGGGTGCCCCGAGTAGGTGTAGCCATGGAAGAACTCGATGGCGGCGGGCGGGCCCTGGACGATGGCGTCATGCACCTTCCGGTGGGCGAAGACCGCCCCCATGGGCAGGGCGCCGTTGGTGATGCCCTTGGCGGTGGTCATGATGTCCGGGGTGACGCCCAGGGCCTGGGCCCCGAAGGGCTCGCCCAGCCGGCCGAAGCCGGTGATGACCTCGTCGAAGATCAGCAGGATACCGTGCCGGTCGCAGACGGCGCGAAGGCGCTCCAGGTAGCCCTTGGGCGGCGGCAGGACGCCGGCGGAGCCGGCGACCGGCTCAACGATGACTGCGGCGATGGTCTCGGCACCGTGCAGGGCCACCAGCCGCTCAACCTCGTCGGCCTTCTCCGCCCCATACTCCGGCAGGCCCCGGGAGAAGGCGTTTCTCTCGATATCGAAGGTGTGGGCGATGTGATCCGCCCCGGGGAGGGTGAGGTAGGTCCGCCGGTTATTGACGAGGCCGCCGACGGAGATCCCGCCAAAGCCAACGCCGTGATAGCCCTTCTCCCGCCCGATCAGGCGCAGCCTCTGCCCCTCGCCCCGGGCTCGGTGATAGGCCAGGGCCATCTTCAGGGCCGTGTCCACGGACTCCGAGCCGGAATTGGTGAAGAAGATTCGGTCCAGTCCCTGTGGCGCGAACTCTGACAGGGCCGCCGCCAGGCGGAAGGGCAGGGGATGTCCCATCTGGAAGGTCGGGGCGAAGTCCAGTGTGGCGAGCTGCCGGGCGACGGCCTCGGTGATTTCCTCCCGGGCATGGCCCAGGTTGCAGCACCAGAGGCCCGCCGTGCCGTCCAGCACGCTGTCGCCGTCGATGGTGCGATAGTACATGCCGCTCGCCTCGACGAGGAGGCGCGGCGCATCCTTGTACTGGCGGTTGGCCGTAAAGGGCATCCAGAAGGCCGACAGGTCCGGCCGGTTGTCCCCGTAGTCCGCGCTCATGGTCTCCGCCCCCGTCTGATCCGGAACCGATCCCTCATCTTAGCGCCTCCGCTAGTGAATGCGAGGCTTGCCACCCCCGGTAGCGCCGCTTATCAGCCGGTCTGCCGGACAGATGGGCGATCGGGCCCGCACCGATGCCAGGGGAAGTCGCCATGCAGAGCCAGCGTCTGGGCCGCAGCCCGCTCGTCGTATCCAAGATCTGCATGGGGACCATGACCTTCGGTTCCCAGGCCGACGAGAAGACCTCGCACCGCATTCTCGATCGCAGCCTCGAGGCCGGGATCAACTTTTTTGACACCGCGGAGAACTATCCGGTTCCGCCGCAGGAATCCTGGGCCGGCCTGACCGAGGAAATCTTCGGTCGCTGGATGAAGACCAAGCGCCGGGACGAGATCATCCTGGCCACCAAGGTCTGCGGCCCCAGCCACGGCTGGATCAAGGGCTCACAGCGGGCCGGCATGACGGCGCTTGACCGCCACAATATCACCCGGGCCATCGAAGACAGCCTTCGCCGCCTGGGCACGGACTATGTGGACCTCTACCAGACCCACTGGCCCGACCACGGTGCCCGCTACGAGGACGCCCTGGAAACCCTGGACGAGCTGGTCCGCGCCGGCAAGGTACGGGTCCTGGGCTGCTCGAATGAGACCTCCTGGGGGCTGATGAAGGCCCTTTCGACCTCGGAGCGCGAGGGCTTTGCCCGCTACGAGACGATCCAGAACAACCACAGCCTCAACAACCGCCGCTTCGAGGACGAACTGGCCCAGGTGTGCCGGCAGGAGGGGGTCAGCTCGATCCCCTATTCGCCTTTGGCGGGTGGCGTCCTGTCGGGCAAGTACAACGGCGGGGCCCTGCCGTCCGGTGCGCGATTCAGCCGCTACCTGGAGCTGGGCGGCCGGCAGGCGACCATGGCGCGTCGCTTCGTCAACGAGAAGAGCCTGAGCTCCACCGAGCGCTTCGCGCAGATCGCCGCAGAGGCGGGAATCTCCCTGGTCACCCTGGCGACGGCCTGGTCCAAGCAGCATGACTTCGTCGCTTCGACCATCGTCGGCGTCACCCGCGAGGACCAGTTGGACGATATCTTCGCCGCTGCCGACCTGGTGCTGCCGGCGGAGACCCTGAAGGCCATCGACGAGGTCACCCGGGACATCCTTTACCCGATGGGTTGAGGCCGGCCCGTCCGGCCGTGACCGCCCCTCCCATCGAGCGACCCGTCGCCCAGAGCCCCGCCCTTGGGATACTGCTGCGCGTCCTCGCCATGGCCCTCATGGCGGTCCTCGCCGCCATCGTTAAGGCCTGCGCCGAGCGGGGGGTGCCGGTCCTCGAGATCATCTTCTTCCGCAACGCCTTCGCTTTCATCCCGGTGATGCTCTACATCTGGCGGACGTCCGGGTTCGGGGTCCTTCGCACCCGGCGGCCGGGTGCCCACCTGACCCGGTCTGCGGTCGGCCTGACCGGCATGATCTGTGGGTTCACCGCTGTCAGCCTCCTTCCCCTGACCCAGTCGACCGCGATCTCCTTTTCGGCACCCCTCTTCATGGTCGCGCTCTCCGCCCTGATCCTGAAGGAGCCGGTCAGTCTCCAACGCTGGTTGGCAGTGGCCGTCGGCTTCGTCGGCGTGCTCATCATGGTCCATCCGGATCCCAGGCAGTTCGTCGGCGTCGGGGTGCTTTTCGCCATCGCCGCCGCTATTGGCGCGGCTGGAGCCAACATCGCCATCCGTGAGATCAGCCGCACGGAGCCCGGCCCCACCATAGTCTTCTACTTCACACTCGCCGGGGCGGCGGTCGGCCTTGCCAGCCTTCCCTTCGGATGGGTCATGCCCAGCCCGGGGGTCCTCGGCCTCCTGGTCGCGGCGGGCCTGATCGGCGGGACCGGGCAGCTTCTTCTGACCGAAGCTATCCGACGGGCGCCCGTCGCTGTGGTGGCACCCTTCGACTATACCCAGCTTGTGTGGGCAGGGCTGATTGGCTTCCTGGTCTGGGGGGAGACTCCGGCTATGCTGACCCTGATCGGGGCCATGGTGGTGGCGGCCAGCAGCACCTATATCCTTTGGCGGGAGATCGGGCGCTCCCGGATCTAGGTCGCCCTCAGCCTTGGAGCCGATTATGCAGTCTCGTTGGACCTGCGCCGCGATCGGTGCAGCCTTGGTGATGGGATCCGCCGGTCCCGGCCAGACGGCCATCACGGTGCTGGGCGGCGGTTCTGCCGAGGCCTGTTCCCAGGCGGCCATGACGGGCGAAATGGACCGCAAGTTCGAGGCCCTCTGCACCCAGGCCCTGGAGACCGAGGCCCTTAACTCCCGGGACCGGGCTGGCACCCTGGTGAACCGGGGGGTCTTCAAGCTCCGCCGGCAGGACTTCAGCTCCGCCCTGCGCGACTTTGATGCCGCCGTTAAACAGGACCCCAAGATGGGCGAGGCCCTGGTGAACCGCGGGGCGGCAAAGATCGGCCTGAAGGCCCCGGAGGCCGCGCTGGTCGACATCAACCGGGCCCTGGAGCTGGGCGTCTCCGAGCCGGCCAAGGCGCACTACAACCGGGCCCTTGCTTATGAGCGGATGGGGGACCTGAAGGCCGCCTGGCTCGACTACACCAAGGCTGCCGAACTGGATCCGAAATGGGACGCACCCCGCACGGAACTGACGAGGTTCACCGTTTCGCGGAAGTAGGGTGGGAGCTGGATGGCTCTCCCGGCGTCCCGGTTGGCTCGGACTCAATAGGTGCAACCTCGTCCGGGGCGACCTCCGGAGGAGGGATCGGTTTTCTTTTCAGGACACCAAGGCCGGCAAGTCCTGAGGCCATGAACCCCCACAGTTCCCTCAGGGGACCGCGCTTCGGGGCCGGATGGGTCACGGTCGGGCTCCGCCCTCGGCGGCTAGAACACCAGCGCTGACCTCCCGCCAGGCGGTCTCGGCGGTGTCGGCAAAGCGGATGAGGTCAAGGTCTGCGGGGTCGATCATGCCGCGTTCCACCAGGACCTCAAAGCGGATCAGGCTGCGCCAGTAGGCCTCGTCAAAGAGGACGATGGGCACCCGGGGGCCCTTGCCGGTCTGGACCAGGGTCAGGATCTCGAACAATTCGTCCAGGGTCCCGAAGCCGCCCGGGAAGGCCACCAGGGCGTTGGCCCGCATGGCCAGGTGCATCTTCCGCATGGCGAAGTAGTGGAACCGGAAGGCCAGGCCCGGTGTGATGAAGGGGTTGGGGAACTGCTCGTGGGGCAGGGAGATGTTGAACCCGATTGTCGGCGCTCCCGCCTCTGCGGCACCGCGGTTCGCCGCCTCCATCAGGCCCGGACCGCCTCCGGTGGCGATGACGTTGTCCCGGGGACCGGCCCCGGTGGGCCCCGCGAGCGCGCCGCCACGCTGGGAGGCAATACGGCCGAACTCCCTGCCTTCCGCAAACCAGCGACCCTTGTCGCCAGGGTCGTCTTCCCGGACCCGGGCCGAGCCAAAGACGACGATGGTCGACCGGATTCCCCAGGACTTCAGCGCCTGGTCCGCCTTTTCGTACTCCAGCAGGAAGCGAACCCCGCGCATGCTCTCGCCCAGGAGAAAATCGGGATCCAGGGCGGCGAGCCTGTAGGCCGGCTGCGAGATCAGGGCGCGGGGATCGGGCTCAGATGCGCCGGGGGGCGTCATGGACAGGTGTCCGCTGGGCTTGGCATGCCGCAATCTATAGGCAGTCGGCGGAAGCGAGGCAATGCACCGGGCTGGCCCTCAGACGGTCGGCACCTGACCGAGGGCCGAACGGATGCTGCGTACGAGTACATCATCCAGCAGGGGCTTCTCGATGATCGGCACCCCCATCCGGTCTGCGCGGTGGCGCAGTGCGGGGCCTGGATGGCTGGTGATCAGGAAGGCGGGAAGGCGGACTGCGCGGCTTCTGAGGATGCTGAGGCACTCCAGCCCGCTGATCCCGGGCAGGTTCTCATCCAGCACCAGGCAGGCGTTCCGGTCGGGGAGTTTGGCCCCAAGCAGGACCTCCCCGCTGGGATAGGCCTGGACCCGGTAGCCATCGAGTTCCAGGGCGAAACTCAGGGCGCTCCTGAGGGCGTCGTCGTCGTCCACAAGGATGAGCGTCGGGGGCTCGACGGAGACTGGCGACATGGTGGATCCGGGGACTCTGAACAGCCGACAGAGTGCTCCCACGACCCGAGTCCGGCCTTGATCCAGCGCAAGCTTTCAGAATCCGGCGAGGATGGACATCCGGACAAGCTCGGACAGGCTTCGGGCACCCGTCTTGGTCATGACGTTTGCGCGGTAGACCTCCACGGTCCGCGGGCTGATGCCAAGGTCCCGGGCGATCACCTTGTTGGCCTTGCCATCGACGACGCCCTTCAGGACCTCGGTTTCCCGGCGCGACAGCGAGGCGAGCATTGCCGAGAACACCTGGCCGCCCCTCGGCTCGGCCTGGCCTGCCGCCTTGAGGATGACTTCCTGGATCGCCGCCAGCAGGACTTCGTCATCGAAGGGCTTCTCCAGGAAGTCGGCGACCCCCTGCTTCAGGGCTTCGACCGCCATGGGCACATCGCCATGGCCGGTGATGACGATAACTGGCGTCGGAATCCCGCGGGTCTGGAGTTCGGCGACCATCTGCAGCCCCGTCATGCCGGGCATGCGCACGTCGGTGACGATGCAGTCGCCGGCCTCGCGGTCGTCGGCTTCGAGGAAGGAAACGGCCGACTCCCAGGTCCGGCAGGACAGCCCGGCGGTCTCCAAAAGGAAGGCGAGAGACGACCTTATGGCGTCGTCATCATCGATCACATGGACCAGGGAAGGGGGCGAGCTCATGCGTCGGCCTCGTCCGGGAGCGGAAGATCACCTTTGCGTAGCGTGAAACGGAACACCGCGCCACCTTCCGGCCGGTTGAAGGCGCTGATCTCGCCGCCGTGCGCTTCTATGATGGTCCGGCAGATGGAAAGACCCACCCCCATTCCGTCCGCCTTGGTCGTGACGAAGGGCTGGAAGAGCCGGTCCAGGACCTCTGGCGCCACACCGGGCCCGGTATCGGAGATACGCACTTCCACCCATCCGCCCGGGATCGCTGAGGCCTCGACCGTGAGGTTCCCGGTCACGCTGTCGCTCATGGCGTCCAGCGCGTTGCGCATCAGATTGAGGACGACCTGCTGGATCTGCACCTTGTCCGCGAGGATCAGGGAGGCGCTCGGGGAGAGTTTGAACTCAAGACGGACCCCTGTATCCCGGGCACCCATCATGGCCAGGGCCCCGGCCTCCTCGATCAACTTGGGAAGCGGCTCGATGCGCATGGCCACTTCGCCCTTGCCCACAAAGCTGCGCAGGCGGCGGATGATGTCTCCGGCCCGGAGGGCCTGTTCGCCTGCCGCGGACAGGGCGGTTCGGACCCGGTCCAGGTCCGGGGTGCCGGAATCGAGAAGCCTGACCGATCCCTTCATGTAACTGGCGATGGCCGACAGGGGCTGGTTGAGCTCGTGGGCGAGCGCCGAGGCCATTTCGCCCATGGAGGTCAGGCGCGATACGTGGATGAGCTCGGCCTGCATGTCCTGCAGTCGCCGCTCGGTCGCCTTGGGCTCGGTCAGGTCCCGGATGAAACCGGTGAAGAAGCGATTACGGCCGGACCGCATTTCCCCAATGGCCAGCTCGATGGGAAAGGTCGAGCCATCCTTTCGGATGCCGACGGCGACGCGGCCAATTCCGATGATCCTGCGTTCTCCGGTCTGCAGGTAGCGGCCAAGATAGCCGTCATGGTCGCCGCGATAGGGCTCAGGCATCAGGATCCGAACATTCTGGCCGATCACCTCGCTGGCCGACCAACCGAACAGCCGTTCTGCCGCCGCGCTGAAGGAACGGATGGTACCGACCTCGTCGATCACGATCATGCCCTCCGGGACCGTGTCGAGGATGGACTGAAGGTGATCCTGCCTCTGTTTGGAAATGGCGATCAGGGTCCGGGCCTCAAGGGACATCCGGCGAAGCCGCCAGGCGGCACCGGCCACCGCCGCCGAGGTCGCGACATAGAGGACGAGCTGGCTGACCTCCGTCGGGCCCATGTCGAACCCACCCCCCGAGAGGGCGAAGGATCCGGCGAGGCCCAGGGCCGAGGCGAGGATGACCGGACCTGCGCCCCCGGGCAGGGCAGCTGCTACGAGCGCTGGCGCGAGAAGTATCAGGTCAAGCTCGTGGACCGGGCCCGGAGACAGGAACATCCGGACCAGCAGGACCAGCGCAACCCCTGCCACCGCCAGCCCGTAGGCCAGCCACCGCCCCTGTTGCGGCTCGTCCTCCACTTCCCTGCGGGTGTTCGCGTCCATGCGCCCAGTCCTAGCCTGCCGGACGACCGGAGGGAATGCAGCGCCCGGCTCCCTTCACGGTCCCGCCATACGGCGGGGACAAAAGGATCTAGTGGCTTAGGAAGACGAAGCGCTCGCAGGCGTGGAGCAGGTGCCGCGTGACCCCGCCCAGAACCCACTCATAGGCGCGGCTGTGCCCATAGGCCCCCGATATGATCAGGTCGGCGTCCATTCGGTCTGCCTGGGCCAGGAGGTCCGTCTGGACATCATCGCCGCCTGACACCGCCACGTGGGTGCGCGGCTTTGCCATGCTGTGTCGGGCAATCATGCCTGCGACGTCATTGGTCTGGGCCGTCAGGGCGTCCTGGTCTTCGCGGTCTCCGAGGGCGACAATCAGGATTTCGTCGGCCATGTGCATGAAGGACAGGGCGTCGGAGACGGCCCTGCGCGCCTCTCGCGTATCCTTCCAGGCCACCATCACCCGGCGGGGGTCCAGCCGGCCGCCATGGGGCGGGACCACCAGCATGGGGCGCCCCGAGCTGAGGAGCAGTTCGGACGTACTGACCGTGTTGTAAATGTCGCCGGTTCCGGCCGGTCCGCCGGTCACAATTAGGTCCACCGCCCGGGCCACCCGGGCCATGGCTGGCGTCGGAAGGTCGCCAACCGACCGCCACTCCGTCCGCGCACCCTTGGAATGGGTTGCGAAGGCCGAGTGTGCGGCTTCAAGGTTGCGGGTCTGCTGCTCGTAGAGCAGGGGTATCCACTGACCGGTCCCGAAGCCGTAGGGATCGCCGGTGGCAATGGGCGGGATCGCCTCGGCACCAAGCCCGATCAACAGGGCGTCCAGGCGGATCGCAAGGGCGGTGACAGCCTCGGTCCGCAGGCGGGAGGCTTCCCCGGGGAGGGCATGCACAAGAAGGGACTTGAAGCTCATGTCGTCGTCTCCAATGGCCCGGACCGGCAGATCCTGGCCGGGGCGCGGGTGCCGCTAATGGGTCTGGTTCGCCAACCGGGCCAGGCCGCCCGGATTCACAATCCGGAACTGCCGCGTCGCGCAGAAGGACACGATACGGCTCGACTGAAGTTGGGAGAGCATACGCGAGACGGTCTCGATCGTCAGTCCCAGGTAATCTGCGATGTCCTGGCGCCCCATGGGCAGGTCCACGACCCGCAGGTCTCCCGACTTGTCCGAGAGGTCCTTCAGGAAGCTGGCGACGCGCTCGCAGGCGGTCTTGCGGCCCAGCATGATCACGTGTTCCTGGGCTCTCTCGAGTTCGCGCCGGGTGGCTTCCCAGCCTAAGCGCCCCAGGTCTCCGCCCGAGGATCGCAGGGTCGAGGCCTTGATGACCAGGATGACGCTGTCGCGGACCGCTTCGGCGGCGAACCGGTGGGTTGGGCCAGCCTCCAGGCCGAAGATGTCACCGGCCAGGTAGAAATCGCCGATCTGGCGGCGGCCGTCGGCCATGACCCGCGTCGTCCGAACGGCCCCGTCGAGGACCCGATAGACCAGGTCTGCATCTTCGTCCTGGCCATAGATCTCCTCGTCCTTGGCGAAGGTCATGCTGACGCTCAATCGGAACAGGCCAGCTGCCGTATCGTCGGTCTTCGGCGGGGCCTGCAGGTATTGGACATCCGTGTAATCGTGGGCGAGAGCCATGTTGCCGCTCCTTGGGGGACAGGGCTGAAAGCTAGGCTCAGGGCGGTCCCACGACTATCCGGGGCGGCTCCCTACGGGGAAGTACTTATGGCTCCAGGGAGGGTCCGCAGGCGGGTCTCCTGCGCGCGCTCCATCAGGAAAGCCTTGATCCGCATCAAGGCGCAGGTGACCGGTGGCGGCGATGTGTCGGGGCAGGCCCTGCGGCTTGCGTCGGCTTCTGGCGCAGGCTCTTGGCGAATGAGGAGGACCCAAACATCATGGCGCTTGATCTGGTCTTCCATGGCGCTGCGGGCTGCGTGACAGGGTCCTGTTCCGAGCTTTCGGGCCCAGGCTTCCGGGTCCTGGTGGACTGTGGGATGTTCCAGGGATCGAAGACGCTTAAGGCCCTGAACTACGAGCCCTTCCCCTTTGACGCCCGGGCCCTGGACGCCGTCCTCCTGACCCATGCGCACATCGATCATTCGGGCCTCCTGCCCAAGCTGATGAAGGCCGGGTTCTCGGGCCCGATCTATGCCACCGCCAGTACGCGCGACCTTTGCCGGATCATGCTGGCGGATGCCGGTGGGATCCAGGAAAGCGAGGTCCGTCATCTGAACCGGCGCAACCAGAGGCGCGGCCGAGATCCTGTCGAGCCCATCTACACCGAGGCCGACGCTGGCCGGACCCTGGACCAGTTCCGGAAGGTCCGCCTGGGAGACGCCGTCCAGGTCGTGCCGGGCCTGGAGGCGGTCTGGTGGGAGGCAGGGCATATCCTTGGTGGTGGCTCCGTCGAGGTTCGCGCCGAGACCGGGGAGGGTGTCGCCAGGCTGCTGTTCTCAGGAGACCTCGGTCCCGGCGGGCGTGACTATATGCCGGACCCGGAAGGCCCCTCCGGGATCGACCACATGATCCTGGAGTCCACCTACGGTAACCGGGAGCGTGAGCGGGTGACGCCGGAGGCCCGCCGGGCCCTTCTGGCATCGGAACTCCAGGGTGCTTTCGAGGCGGGTGGGCCCCTCCTGATCCCGGCCTTCGCCGTCGAACGCTCCCAGGAGCTCCTGGCGGACATCATGACCATCATGGACGAAGGCCAGGCGCCTGAGGCCGACATCTTCCTCGACTCGCCCATGGCCACAGAGGTGACCGAGGTCTTCCGGCAGAGGGGCTGGAACCGTGCGACGGGGGTCAACCCCTTCACTTCACTCAATGGCGAGGGACGGCTGAAGTTCACCCCTCATCCGGCCGACAGCGACCGCCTTGAACAACTCCGCGGGTGGCACATCATCATGGCCGCAAGTGGCATGTGCGACGCCGGTCGCGTTCGGCGGCATCTCAAGCGCCTGCTCTGGAACCGCGAGGCTACGGTCCTGATCACCGGCTACCAGGCTGTCGGAACCCTCGGACGGCTGCTGGTTGACGGCACCCGGCGGGTGAGAATCCAGGGCGAGGAATTCGGCGTCCGGGCCCGGATCCGGTCCATCGAGGTCTATTCCGGCCACGCCGACGCGGGGGGACTTACGGAATGGGCCCAGGCCCGAGGCCCGGTCCGCGGATCGATCTTCCTGGACCACGGCGAACCGCCGGCCCTCGACGCCCTGGCGCGGCGGTTGGCTGGCGCCGGATTCGATAAGGACCGGATCGTCATTCCGGAGGTGGACCAGGCCTACCGGCTGACACCGGCCCAGGCCGTGGCGGTGCCCGCGCCGGCACCCCGGATTCCCCCGGGCACTGCCGCCTCTTCGGACTGGCATAACGCGCGGGCGCAGCTGATACTCGACCTCAACGAACGCCTCGAGGGCCTGTCTCCCGAGGCCAGAGACGCCTTGATCCAACGCATTGGCGGCCTCCTCGCCCGTGCCCAGGAGGCCTGAAGCCATGCAGAGATCCTTCACGATCGTCACCCTGGGGATCCTGGCGGTCCTGGCCTCCGGCTGCGCCACCGGTGGTGCCACTGACTCCGAATCCTCGGAACCCTCCGCCTCGCGTGGGCAGCTGATCGCCGAAGCCCGTTGCGCCTCCTGCCATGCCATGACCGGCGAGGCAGAGCCGGGAAGGCCGCCGGCCTTCGCGACCCTGGCGGCCCGCTACCGGGCGCATAGCCTCAGGAACCGCCTGACGGAAATCGACGAGACGGGTCACTTCAACATGCCGCCCCTGCGTTTGGGCGACGCCGATGTGGCCGACATCGCCGCCTGGCTCGACAGCCTGCCCCTGCCCTGAGCCGCCTCGCCGGTTCAACTTGCGGCAGATCAAGGCGGAGTACCGGGACCCGGGGCAGGGTGGGCCAGTTCAAGGAGGCGTCCGCCATGCTCCACGTGTTTCCCCGTCCCTGGCGGTCCCGGCTTTCCTGTCTGGCGGTCCTGACCGTTGGGAGCCTCCTCCTGACGAGCCTTGCGGCCTGCGGTCGCTCCCTGCCGCCGAATGTCGCCCCGCCAGGCGGGACCGCATCCCATTCCGAACCTGCGCTCCCCCCGGGGACTGCGGCAGACAAGGAGGCCGCGAAATGACCGCATCTGAACGCACCCGTATCCTGGTCGCAGCCGGCGGCGGTGCCCGCTGGATCGAACGCGCCCAGGATCATGCCGACCCGATCACCCTGGGCGAGATGAAGCCGCCGAACGTGCGCTACCACCAGGGACCGCCGGGGGTATCCTTCGAGAGCGACAACTCCATGCGACACGGGACCGGCCAGCAGGGCCTCGCCGAGCGCCGACGTGAGGCCTTCGCCAAGGAACTGGCTGACCTTCTGAACCGGCAGGCGCGGGATGGCGAGTTCGAACGCCTGGTCCTGGCAGCGCCCCCGCGCCTGCTCAAGGCCATCCGCGACAAGCTCTCCGGGGCGACCCGCGAACGGATCCAGGCCGAGATCCCAAAGGACCT
>Ga0208787_1001001_pt1 | contig 12858 bp, 9 predicted proteins | sample Wag4_2014_7_11_FD_187362 | JGI IMG/M metagenome (GOLD analysis project Ga0208787, IMG submission 187362) | Fresh water microbial communities from Ohio, USA - Utica-2 Time Series HT 2014_7_11 (SPAdes) (version 2) | ecosystem: Environmental > Aquatic > Freshwater > Water tank | place: USA: Ohio... | reverse complement strand
CCGATTGCAAAATCGTGAAGCGTAAAGGCGTATTATTTGTGATCAACAAAAAGAACCCTCGCTTTAAGCAAAGACAAGGATAGTAAGGCTTTTAGCGGAGACGCTAAAGTTTTAGAAAATAAAAAAATTAAACAAAAAATCAAGTTTTAGCATATGGCTCGTATTGCCGGTATCGACTTACCAAAAAACAAAAGAGGAGAAATAGGACTACAGTACATTTTCGGTATTGGACATTCTACAGCTCAGTACATCTTAAACAAAGCAAACATCAGTTACGATAAAAAAGTAAATGAGTGGAATGACGAAGAGCAAACTGCTATTCGTAATATCATCAATGCTGAATTCAAAGTAGAAGGTGCTTTACGTAGTGAAGTTTCTATGAGCATTAAGCGTTTGTTAGATATCGCTTGTTACCGTGGATTGCGTCACAGAAAAGGTTTACCTGTTCGTGGCCAACGTACTAAGACTAACTCACGTACTCGTAAGGGTAAGCGTAAGACAGTTGCTGGTAAGAAGAAAGTAGCTAAGAAATAATATTAATTGATAGGTCGTCACATCCGTGACGACCTATTGGTATAAAAAATCCGACTAAAATTAGATCCTGACTCCAAAGTCAGGGGAGATTTATTCGGTTTCCGCTTCGGCGGAATTTCAATTTAAATAACCCGCTCTTTTGACCTGTATTTTTACAAGTTTTCAGGGCACACCTCAAAAAAAATGGCAAAACCAAACAAAGCACAGAACAGTGCAAAAGCCGCTGCAAAGAAGAGAGTCGTTAAAGTAGACGCTTCTGGAGAAGTTCGTATCAGTGCAACATTCAACAATTTAATTATCGCTTTCACAAACAAAGCAGGTCAAGTGATCAGCTGGAGTAGTGCAGGTAAAATGGGCTTCAGAGGTTCTAAAAAGAACACGCCATACGCAGCTCAAATGGCAGCAGCAGACGCAGCGAAAGTTGCTTTAGATGCTGGTGTTAAGAGAGTAGAAGTATTTGTAAAGGGTCCAGGTTCAGGTAGAGAAGGTGCAATCCGTTCTATCTCTCAATCTGGTATCGAAGTGATTTCTATCCGTGACGTAACGCCTATGCCACACAACGGATGTCGTCCTCCTAAACAAAGAAGAGTATAATTATTCCGAGTTTTAATAACTATTTATAAACCAGGATGCATCATTGATTTTAGATTTTTACTGATGATGCGTCGACATTAAAAAATCAAAAAAAAGCAACATTATGGCACGTTACACAGGCCCCAAAACAAAAATTTCCCGCATTTTCGGCGAACCTATCTTAGGGAACGCAAAATGGTTGGGTAAAAACAGCAACCCTCCAGGTCAACATGGAGCGCAACGCAAGCGTAAGCAATTAGGCGAGTATGCATTACAGTTAAGAGAAAAACAAAAGGCTAAATATACTTATGGTGTATTAGAGCGTCAATTCCGTAAGACTTTCGAAGAAGCAGCGCGTTTAAAAGGTGTTACAGGTGAAAACTTAATCAAATTATTAGAATCACGTTTGGATAATACCATTTTCAGAATGGGATTGGCTGCAAGCCGTCCTGAAGCACGTCAATTGGTTGCACACAAGCATATCGCAGTAAACGGTGATGTGACAAATGTACCTTCTTATACATGTCGTCCAGGTGATATCATCACTTACCGTCCTAAGAGTGCACACAATTCTTCTATTGTTAGCAAGCAACGTGCTAGAAACACTAAGTTTAGCTGGGTAGATTGGAATGAAACTACCAACACTGGTACTTTTATTACAATGCCAGAGCGCGAAGCAGTTCCTGAGAATATCAAGGAGCAATTGATTGTAGAATTGTACTCTAAATAGTAGGTAGCACTTAACAAAATTTCTTTCCAAAGAAAGAATCAAATAAAAAAAAGTAGTAACATGGCTATATTAAGTTTTCAAAAACCAGATAAAATTGTTTTACAAAAAGCAAATGATTTCGAAGGACAATTCGAATTCCGTCCATTGGAGCCAGGCTTTGGTCTAACATTAGGAAATGCTTTAAGAAGAGTTTTATTAAGCTCTTTAGAAGGCTTTGCTATCGTAGGTATTAAAATCGAAGGAGTAGATCACGAATTTGCTACAATCAAAGGTATTACTGAAGACGTAACAGAAATGATCTTAAACTTAAAGCAAGTTCGTTTTAAGCGTAAGGCAGATCAAGATGTGAGTTCTGAAAAAATTACTTTGTCTATCAAAGGTGGTAGCGAATTTAATGCAGGTCATATTGGTGAAGCTTCTCAACAGTTCCAGGTGATGAACCCAGAATTAGTGATTTGTTTCATGGATCCTTCTGCTAAATTAGATATTGAATTAACGATCCAAAAAGGTCGTGGATATATTCCAGCTGAAGAGAATAAATTAAAAGATATGCCATTTGGTTATATCGCTATTGATTCTATTCACACACCAATCAAGAACGTGAAATACGTGATGGAAAACTATCGTGTTGAGCAAAGAACAGATTACGAGAAATTGATCTTGGAAGTTGCTACAGACGGTACGATCCACCCTGAAGATGCTGTAAAGCAAGCTTCTAGAATCTTGATTCAACACTTTATGATCATCACAGACGAGAATATTACCTTCGACAACAAAGAAGATAAGAAAGAAGATGTGGTAGATGAGCAAGTATTACAATTAAGAAAAGTTTTGAAAACACCATTAGAAGATTTAGACTTGTCAGTTCGTGCATTCAATTGCTTGAAAGCTGCTAAAATTAACAGCTTAAGCGAATTAGTACAATATGAGCAAGAAGATCTTATGAAGTTCAGAAACTTTGGTCAAAAATCTTTATCTGAAATCGAGCAAGTATTGATCGAAAGAGGATTGAGCTTTGGAATGGATTTAGGTAAATTAGGATTAGACAAATTAGATTTACAATAGTCTGCAAAGATTAAAGTAAGTCACCATTTATAAACGAGCGAAAGCTCAAACCTTACAATTCCTGACACGGTGTAAGGATAAAACTTAAAAGTCATGCGTCACGGAGACAAAAACAACAACCTTGGAAGAAAAAAGGCACACAGAGAAGCCTTATTGATGAACTTAGCTTGTCAAATTATTACGCACAAGCGTATTGTAACCACTTTAGCTAAAGCTAAAGCTTTAAGAAAATACGTTGAGCCATTGATCACTAAGACTAAGAAATCTGCTTCTAAGGAAGAAATCAGTCACAACCACAGAATCGTGTTTAGTTATTTAAACGACAAAACTGCTGTAAAAGAATTATTTACAGTGGTGGCACCTAAAATCGCTACACGTCCAGGTGGATACACGCGTATCATCAAATTAGGCATTCGTCCAGGTGACAATGCTGAAAAAGCGATGATCGAATTAGTAGACTTCAACGAAATCTATGGCAATTCAATTGCATCTGCGACTGAACCAGCTAAAAAGACACGTAGAAGTAAAGCAACTGCTGCTCCTAAAGCTGCTACTCCAGCTCCAGTTGAAGCTGCGCCAGCAGAAGAGGCACCAGTTGAACCAACTGCTGAAGTAGCTACAGAAGATTCTAAAGAAGAGACTCCAACAGCTGAATAATGAATTAATTCATTTTACATATAAGGCAAGACTTTGGTCTTGCCTTTTTTTTGCCTATTTTTGAACAATTAAATCAACATACCTATATGGCCACACAACCAGCAATTTTAGTTTTAGCAGATGGGAACGTTTTTCATGGTCAAGCTTTTGGAAAAATCGGAACCACTACTGGTGAGATTTGTTTTAATACTGGTATGACTGGATATCAAGAAGTGTTTACAGATCCAAGTTATACAGGACAAATAATTATCATGAGCAATGTGCACATTGGTAATTATGGTGTAAAAGCAACAGATGTGGAAAGTAAGACCGTAAAAATTCATGGTTTAATTGGTAGAAACTTAGAAGAAAAATTTAGTCGTGCTCAAGCGGACGGAAATTTGAATAACTATTTAATCGAAAATAATATTGTGTCTATCGAAGGGTTAGATACAAGAGCATTGGTGGCGCATGTGAGAACGAGTGGTGCAATGAACTGTATTATATCTTCAGATAATTTAGATGTAGATGCTTTAAAAGCACAATTAGCTAAAGTGCCTAGCATGGATGGTTTAGAATTAGCAAGTACTGTGAGTACGAAGGAAGTATATGAATTAGGGGATGTGAATTCGCCTTTGAAAGTGGCAGTTTTAGATTTTGGTGTGAAGCAACATATTTTACAATGTTTAATTGATAGAGGAGCACATGTGAGAGTGCATCCTGCAAAGACAGATTTTGCTACTTTAAAAGCATTTAATCCAACTGGTTATTTTTTATCGAATGGTCCTGGTGATCCAGCTCCAATGGATTATGCGGTGAAAACAATTAAGTCAATCTTAGAAGAGAAAAAACCATTATTTGGAATTTGTTTAGGACATCAATTGTTGGCATTGGCCAATGATATTCCTACTTTTAAAATGCACCATGGGCATAGAGGGTTGAATCATCCAGTTAAAAATGTGATTACTGGCAGATCAGAAATCACCACACAAAACCATGGTTTTGGTGTGAATCCTGATGCTGTTAAAGCACATGCTAATGTGGAGATTTCTCATGTGAATTTAAATGATGATTCTATCGAAGGCATTCGTTTAAAAGATCGTCCTGCATTTAGTGTGCAGTATCATCCAGAAGCAACTCCGGGCCCACATGATAGCCGTTATTTATTTGATGATTTTATTGCATTAATGAAGACCAACTAATACGAGATTAGAAATCACAAAATCAGTACTATGCTTAATATTACCATTATCAACGGACCTAATTTAAATTTATTGGGTAAGCGTGAGCCAGGTGTATATGGCAATGAAAGTTTTGAAGATTGCTTAGCACAATTAAAACAAGCATTTCCTCAAGTCAATTTCACTTATTATCAATCTAATGTAGAAGGGGAGCTTGTGAATGCGATTCAACAATATGGTTTTAACCAAGACGGGATTATCTTAAATCCTGCAGCCTATACGCATACTTCTGTTGCCATTGGTGACGCTATTGCCTCTATTCAAACCCCGGTCATAGAAGTACATATTAGCAATATACATGCTCGAGAAGATTTCAGAAAAATATCACATGTATCTGCAAAAGTAGTTGGTTCTATTGTTGGCTTAGGGTTAAAGGGATATCATCTTGCTACAACATGGTTTGTAGATCAAGCTGCAAGTAAATCATAATTTAATTATTGGTCCATGCAATATTCAAAGGTAGATTATCCTAAAAAGACAATCTGGTTAATCGGAATTGCTATCATTGTAAAAGTTGCATTGTCATTTTTACTTGAATTGGGCAATGATGAAGTCTATTATTATACCTACGCAGTGCAACCCGACTGGAACCATTTTGATCATCCCCCAATGGTTGGATGGATGATACAACTATCCACACTGAATTTAAATTGGGTCTCAACTTTATCAATGCGTCTTGGAAGTATCCTAGCTGCAGCTAGCGCAACCTGGATTATTTTTAGAACAGGGGCTTTAATACATAACGAACGTGCAGGCTGGATTGCAGCATTGCTTTATACTTGTTCTATTTATACAAGTATTATAGCAGGCTTATTTATTATGCCCGATAGTCCCCAGCTTTTATTTTTTACTGCGAGTATTTATTTAATGACAAAATGGGTTCTTAAGCCACATTTGTTTACAAAATTGAACTGGCTTGTATTAGGTGCTATGATTGGTTTAGCGACATTGAGTAAAGTACATGGATTGTATTTATGGATTGGCTTTGGGGGGTTCATATTATTCCATCAAATTAAAACCCTTAAGCAACCATTCTTGTATATCTCAGTAGCCATTACACTATGTGCTTTGCTACCTATTTTGTATTGGAACATTGAGCATGACTTTATTACCTACAAATTTCATTCTAAACGGGTATTGCATTCAGGTATTCAAGTAGCAAGTTTTTTACAACAAATTGTAGGAGAATTTTTTTATCAAAATCCTTTGGTCTATATCAGTTGTTTGATTCCATTGATACAATTCAAAAAAATAAAAGCCATTTTAATAAATCAAAATTCATCTAATCAAAAGGCATCTGATATTGCTTCGTTATTACTATGGCTTAGTCTTCCTTTAATTATCTTGTTTTGGATCATCTCTTTGTTTAATCCTACTTTACCCCATTGGACAGGTCCAGGATTTATTGCATTATTTTTATTAGCCGGCGTCTATTGGTCTGAAGCTTCCAAAAATTTTTTTCCAAACCTAATTCAATGGGCTTTGGGATTTTTTGTGGTAATAGTTGTTGGATTTATAGGATTGGTGCATGTTTTCCCGGTTCAATTAGGGTCTAAAAGCCAAGAAAATTTAGGGGAATACAATCCAATCAATGATGTAACAGGGTGGATGCAATTTAGCGCCGAATTTAAGACCCTTGTTCAACAAGATACATCAGGAGTTATGCAAGCCAAAGCGCCTATTTTGGTCTCTAAATGGTTTCCAGCAGGGCATATTTTATTCTATACTGCAAGACCTTTACAAAAACAAGTGATTGCTGTAGGGGCACTTGAAGATGTACACAAATTTGCTTGGCTAAATCAAGACCAACCTAGTTTACAAATAGGGCAGGATGCTTATTTTATACAGCCTTCCAATCTGCCATTTGATCCTACTCAATTAATCTTACCCTATTTTGAAAAAATGGAGAAGACGGATACGATTCAAATAAAACAAAGGGAGCTATTACTGAGAAATTTTTATGTGTATCGATTTAAAAATTGTCAAAAGATACCAGCACCAATTTTGCCTAGAAAATAAAGTTTTCGAAATCTTTTCGATAGGAGATACTTACCCCCTGACGATTTCTTCGGCCCATGCTTCCACCAATGATATCTAAACTGTTTCTGTTAAAGACAATGGCTCTTAATTTTCGGTCTTTAGTTAAGATGAATTCAATATTCAAATCGGGTAACCATTGAAAATTATTATTTTCAATACTAGATGCAGACCTTAAATTAAAGTCAAAATCGCCTCCTAGATTGACAATTACTTTGTCATTAAAAAAGCTACGACCAAATTTTAGATTCACCCTTTGGCGATCTATCTTATTGGAATTAATCGCAATGCCAGACCCAGTAGGATCCAGTAAATTACCACTATTGTATACATTTGAGCCTATATCAAACCTTAGGCTTTGATCTCCTGTCACTTTGTTCAATAAATTAGTAACAGATTTATTGATCTCCTTGGTTAATAATTGAGAGATGGAATTAATGCCAATTGTCGTCACACTATAGGCATTATTACTGTTTCCTGAATTAAAACCAACGGGTGCGAATGAATTGAATACAATTAAGAAAGAAACCTGTTTGATAATTTCATTGTCATCACGTTCCAGCCTTGTAATAAATTGGGAGAATTCATTATCCGTGCTGATAGGATTGCCAGGAGGGAAGGCTAAGGTGAATTGAATATCAGGCCTTGCTAATTTATTTCTTAATGCTGCAATCACATAGACATTGCCTCGATATGATTTTACCGCATTGCTAAAGTTGGCGTTTCCAACCAATTCGTTTAAACTGACTCTTTCAGCAGTATACCTTGCGTCTACATGAATATTTGCTTCGTATGGGTTGCCTGTCCATTCAATAAAGTTACCGGCTTCTGGAATAAGGTCAAATGGTTTTCTTATAAATGACTGGAAATTAAAATCATATTTTCCTTTTTCAATATTGTATTTGCCACGCATGGTCAATGGTTCAATATTACCAGCTCTAATTTTTAATCTTCCATTTCCTACAGCTTTAATGACATCACCTGTTAACTCATCTAAAATGACATCTATCTGAGTTTTATTGTCGGCACTGACATCTAGATCAACCACAAGATTAAAAGTGGGTGTCTCTGCATTACTGATGATAGACTTACCTATTTTTTTAAAGACGATGAATTCGGATTGACCAGTTTCTTTACTTGTTGCATTTGGCAAATAGATATGTGAACTATCATTGACTTCTGCATTGATGGACATCTTAATATTTTCTTCGGGTCCGCGAATAGTCATAGATGCTTTACCCACTGCTTGTCCGTAAAAACTACTATTGTCTATGACATCTGTATTCAAGAGTTCAATTTTTGAACTTTGCATATCCATATCGTAAACAAGGTGCTTAAATCTTTGGTGCAGGATCTTGCCTTTAAACTGTGCTACTCTTTTTAATTTATCTTTCACTTGAATCGTGCCAAAGTCGATGCCCTCATCAGTAAATTGCAAGGTAGCGTTTGGTAGGAAATAGTTGACTTTTGTATAGTCTACTTTGAATGCTGCATCTTTGATAGTGGCTAGGCCTCGTAAATCTGGATTTTCTATGCGTCCGCCAAAATGTATGGCTCCGGTCGCTTTTCCTTTTAAATCTGTTAAAACACCTCCAATAAATTCTTGAATCAATCCAAAATCTGATTCTTGTAGGGTGAGTGTTGCATCCAATGGGTTGAGGCTGTCTTTGATGGCATAACTGCCTTTTGCAGCTAAGTGATAGCTACTGTTAGGACAGTTTAAATCAAAAGGCACGATGCCAGTTTTGTCATCATATGCCGCACTCACAGTGGTATTACCAAGTAGGGTTGAATTAAAACTAAATTGATTAATTGTACTATTAATATTCAAAGAGAATTCGTCATTGAGTTTATTTAAATTGACCGTAGCATTTGTTATACCTTCTAATTTAGGGTAACTAAAAAACAGATTGGTAATATCTCCTAAAATGACTTGATCTAGTTTTACTTGTAATCCATTTGCGTCATTCGGATGATTTTGGACTGCAATTTTTTGTAATCCTTGCGTGATACTAAATTGCTTGGCATAAGTATTATTTTTCCTTATCGAAATTTCGCCTCTATTTTGAATCGTCCATTTTTTTTCATTCAAAATGAAAAAGGAAGGAGCCCATTGCACACTTAGCCCATCTGTATATGTATTCACCTTGCCTTCAAACGAAATATATGAGAGGGCAGATTTACTTTCGGCATTTAAATTAAATAGAGATTGGTCTTTAGAAGTGGTGACACGTAATTTTGGACTAATTAATTTCAAGCTATCTGTCAAATTAAATGCACTAGCTATTAAATCCAATTTTAAACTGTCTTTATTGCCAGTTCCTCCAATCATACCATTTGATATGGCATAATTATTCCATTGTGCGTAAGGTATTTTTGCTTCTAATTGAAGGGCTTGTTTATCTGTATTAATATTACCATTCACGAACATATTATTAAATCCAGAAAACTCAGTTCTAAAAATTCGAATATAAGGTTCAAAGTAGCCAGTGTTGACTTGAAATGAAAATTGTTGATTGACGGGCGCTTCCTTTAAGTTTTTGATATAATTAGGGAAATAACCTTGTAAAAAATATTGAACACTATTTGGTAATTGATCGATATTAAATTTACCAGTAATACTAGCTTGGATATCGTCACTAGACAATGTGATTTGCTTATTTTCTTTTGTAATAGTCGATTTTAGAGAAACAGAATCAAAATTGATTGTATTTGTAGCACTTTTTAATTTTCCATTATAGAATTTGGCTGATCCAATGAAGTTGTCAATATTAGAACCCGAAAAATTCACATCCAATAAGCCAGTTAATTGAATTTGATTATTTGAGAATTGCAGGGCACTTAGATTGGCATTTGTCAAATCGCCCACTGCATTAAAAGTAGGGGTGTTCTGTTTAAAATCAACTTCCAAGTTACTTATGAAATTTATATTAGGGTCCTTGATTTTAATGGATCCGTTGTATGCCTGCTTTTGTAAGATACCATTGGTTTGTATTTGTGCATAGGTATATCCATTGAACTGAATAGAGTCAATCTGTCCTTCTATATTGGTTTTGATCTTGTCTAGATTAAAAGAACTTCCTGCAATTTTTCCAGTAAAGTTTAAAAGTCCTAAGGAAGGCATTTTAAATAATTTGCCCGCATTCAATTTTGTTGCCACAAGACTGCCTTCATATACTGGCTCACTGTTTGTGGGGAATTGTAATCGTATGGAAGTGACTGCTGTTCCTATATCTGTACCAATAGAACCCTTGGTGATAAAATCATAGATGGTACCAGTTAAATTTCCTTGTAAGTAGAGATTACCAAATGTTTCAAGTGGCAGGTTTTTTAAATCTTTGATACCAGGTATCCAGGTACCTAGATCTTGAACATTGGTTTTTGCATTGAATTGATTCACTTGAATCATTGTTTGGTTCATGTTGGGAAGTCCTTTCATTGAAATATCTCCTTTCACAAAAGACTGACCATACTGTGCACCTAGTTCTTGTACATTAAATTCATCCACCGTCCCATTGAAGCGAAAATTTGTGGTAATTTTTTGGTCTACATTATTGAGTGATGGGGCAAAAAATGCAATATCATCAGAAGCAACAATAGACTTAGTAATAGTTGCTTTCATGTTTACCTTATGTATGTATGCTCTAAAGTCAGGAATAAAATCCTGGTATTCCATAGCATAATAATTACCAATGCTGCTATTATTTGTTTTCAATGACAATGCTGCAAATTCCATGATTTGCGGGGTCATTTTAAATTTGGTAGACAATTTTTTGATCACAAACCCTGATCTTTCCTTTAAGGACAACTGAACATTAGCGCTGATAGTGTCTGCCAAAAAATTGGCATTATCAATAGTCGCATTTAAGTTTTGAATTCGAATATGCTCTTCATCAAAAAAAGGAACAGGATTCCCAAACCCATATTCAATCCATATTTTTCCTTGTACAATTTCAATTTTTTTTGCAAGTATATTCAAGCCATTTTCACTAAAATACATTTCATTTTTTCGAGGCTGATACTTTTTTGTTTTTCTTTTTGGCGCTAATCCTGGCTTATCTAAATAGTAGTAAAATGGTTTATCCAATATAATTTTTTCAACCTCTATTGCTTTGCCTTTAAATTGGTTGAAATTGGCAATCAGGTGTTTCGATTCTAATTTTGTTGTAGTACCTATCCACTCGTCGTCTTGGATGAATTGAAAATTGGAGAAATCTATTTTCTTTAAATCAAATTGTTGGCTGGATGATTTGCTTGTATCCTTGGATTTAAAATAGTCCACTATAAACTGGTAATTCCATACAGGCGTTTTTCTGTGTAGATAGATTTTCGCTTTTTCTAAACCAATATAGCCAAGCACAGGATCCTTGCTAGAAAAAAGTAAATCAGACACCCTTAACTTAAGCGTTTGTGCAAATAACAAAGTATCTTTTTGTTGATCTCTGATAAGCACATTTTTGATATCGACCCTATTTAATAAAGAAAAACTTAAACCCTCTAATTTAAATTCAGTGCCTAGGGATTGGCTAAAATTCGCAGCAATCCGTTGACCAATTTTTTCTTGCACAATTGGCAAAAGCAATAGTAAGTAGGAGAGCAAAAGCAATCCTACAAAACCGGCTATCAGCACACGAATATAAATGAGCTTATTTTTAAGCAAGGGGGTTTTGTTTTTTTATTATAATTACATTAATACCCAGCAACACTATCGTCACCTCTTTTATCACCTGCTGCAACCCTGTTCCCGTTAGGTAATATCATGACCCCATCCATTCTGCCAAATGCACCTCTTTTATTAACGAGGTATCCCTTTTCTTTTAAGGCGTTGATTGTTTGTTCTGGGAAATCTGCTTCAACGGTTAGGTTATCTGGAATATGTTGATGGTGAAATCTAGGCGCATCAATGGCAGCTTTTAAGGTCATTTTATGGTCAATGATATTTACCAAGCCTTCGTATACTTGATTAGGAATGGTGGTGCCTCCAGGAGAACCAATGGTGATATAAGGTAGATTGTTTTTTGTAACAAGGGTAGGCGTCATTGAACTCAACATTCTTTTTCCTGGTTGGATGGCATTGGCTTCTCCACCTAAAGCGCCATACATATTAGGCACACCTGGTTTAACACTAAAGTCATCCATTTCGTTATTTAAAAGGAAACCAGCTCCTCCAACAATTGTTTTGTTACCATAACCACCATTTAGCGTGGTGGTAACAGCGACCATATTTCCGGCCTCGTCTATAATACTAAAATGGGTTGTTTGTTCACTTTCTTTTGCGACACCTGCTTGAATCATTTTACTATTCCCTGCAACACCAGCTTGGTAGTCTTTCATACGTTCTTGCGCATAGGCATTGCTTGTTAAAGTGGTAGTAGGTACTTTCCAGAAATCTGGATCACCCATATGCTCTGCTCTATCAGCATAGGCTCTTCGCTGTGCCTCTACCATTAAACTTACAGATTCAAAGGTGTTTGCACCCATTACTGATACAGGGTATGGAGCAATCATTTGCATCATTTGTGCAATGATAATACCACCACTCGATGGAGGTGCAAAGCTGATGATATGGTGTCCTCTGTAATCAAATTCAATCGGCTTTCTGAATTTTGGGGTATACTTTTTTAAATCTTCCAAACTAATTACGCCCTTACTATTTTTCATCTCTTTCACAATCAAGTCAGCAGTTTCACCTTCATAAAATCCGGCTTTACCCTTTTGTTGAATACGAAGGATGGTAGCAGCTAATTCTGGTTGATATAAAGTGTCACCCGCTTTCCAATTTTCTTTTCTTGTAAAGGCAGATGCTTGCGCGCTATATTTTATAAAGTTCTTTCGCTCCGCATTTAAACTTCTTGCTTCACTTTCTGTGATCACAAATCCACCAGCTGCCAATTCATAGGCTGGTTGTAAAAGTTGTTTCATGGTCTTTTTTGCAAAGGGTAGTGTGCTAAACATGCCTGCTACACTTCCTGGCACACCAGCTGCAGATGCACCTAATTTAGACATGCCCTCTATTGGATTGCCACTTTCGTCTAAATACAT
>Ga0208787_1001000_pt1 | contig 12864 bp, 5 predicted proteins | sample Wag4_2014_7_11_FD_187362 | JGI IMG/M metagenome (GOLD analysis project Ga0208787, IMG submission 187362) | Fresh water microbial communities from Ohio, USA - Utica-2 Time Series HT 2014_7_11 (SPAdes) (version 2) | ecosystem: Environmental > Aquatic > Freshwater > Water tank | place: USA: Ohio... | reverse complement strand
CCCGATACCCGATACCCGATACCCGATACCCGATACCCGATACCCGATACCCGATACCCGATACCCGATACCCGATACCCGATACCCGAAACCCGAAACCCGAAACCCGAAACACTATACCTAAATTCTATGAAAAACAAATCGTACCTCGTTGGCGGACTCATTTTAATTACCATTGGGCTACTTTGGCTGCTACACGCTTTGAATATTCATCTTCCAGAGGTACTATTATCATTTCCTTCATTGGTTACTATGATTGGTATTTTGATTTTGGTACAAGCAAAATTCAAAAGCGAATTGGGTTGGATTATCTTTGGATTTGGCAACGTATTGTTGTTAAATAGGTTAATACCAGATCAGAATATTATCCAAATTGGAGTTGCTGGCATTTTGATTATTCTAGGTTTGTATTACTTGTTGCGCTATTTTGGCCAACAAGATTCAATAAAAACAAATGACCCAAGCCAATAATTGCTTATTTTTGGCACATATTTTGTAATCCAAATACAAACAACCAAACACACTATGAAAAAAACAATCTCCTTACTTTCGCTTGCCCTGCTTTTTGTTGGATTGAGTTATGGACAATTAGTAGTAGATGCCTTAACTTTCGCACAAAACCCAAGCGCATACAATGGAAGAACCATCATCATTAGAAATATTCAATGCCAATTAGCAAATACGGTAGCAACTCCTCAAGCAGTATTGCCTCCTGCAGGAAATGTAGGTATTGGAAATGCTCAAACTGTAACTGCGCCAAGCGTTAATACTCAAGGTAGAACAGGAACAACAGGTACAGCTGCTACTTCACAGCAAACTCGTTGTTTAGCTCCAAGAAGTTGGGTAAAAATGGATGTTTTCTTCCCCCCTAAAAACGAATCGAAATTCTGCTTTGTTATCTACGATAAAATGGCCAACGTTTTACCCGCAAACAGAGAAGTAAATGCAGATTTAACCATCAAGGTTGATACCAGAGCAATACACAGAATTACCAGAATTAAGATCAATCCTTAAATTTCTGCAAGTTCCCAAGACCAAAAACATGAAAAAAGTATATTCATTTATTATCGTTGCTCTATTGAGCATCAGCTATTCATTCTCACAAGGTGTGGTAATAACTTCTATGGACTTTACCAAAAATCCACAGCGTTTTGCTAACCAAATGGTCACCATCAAAAAGGCTACTTTTCAGATTAGCAATGAACAGGGTAGACCAGGCATGCCAAACTCACCGCGTATGGGTGCACCAGGAGCAGGTGGCAATGAACCAGCACCTTGCAACCCACCAAAGAGTTTCGCGAAGCTTCCAGTAAGTTTTAAAGAAACTCCTAGCTATCAAGGTTGTTTCATCATTGCTGAGTCTATGTTCCGTTCTTTGACTGCGCAGTCTGGTGGAAGAAACATTGATATTGATATTACTTTCAAAGGGGATGAAACACGCGGTTATGTTGTAACCATGTGCGTTCCGTCAAAATAAAATCAGACTATTCATAAAAAAGGCGGCTCTCAACAGGCCGCCTTTTTTTATTTTAATTGAAGCAATAATTCTGTTCTTCTATTGCGTCGATGTTCGTCTTCCGAACAAGGTGCACCATCTATACAATGATTTAGAAGCAACTCTTCTCCGTATCCAATGGCCTCTACCTGATCAGCAGGCACACCCTGTGATATTAAATACACCTTCAAAAAGTCAGCTCTTTCTTGTGATAGTTTTCGGTTGGCATTTTTAGAACCCTTGCTGTCTGTATGTGACCTTACCTGCACCTTCCAATCAGATCTGCGTTTCAGTACTTCGGTGAGAATCAATAATTCATTCTCAAAATTTGCGTCAACAACAATGTCACCAACGGGGTGCAATAGCGTAATAAACTGATAATCTTGATAATTTGACGTGTTATCAATATTGCGGGCTTTTTCCAATCGTACTGAATCAGTTAACATCAAGAAGTTCAAACCCTTAGCATAATTGTATTTCTCCGGCTCTGCTACAGCCATGGTTTGAATTAAATTGCTAATCTTAGATTCATCTCTTACATCCACATGCTGTTCAGCCACATTAGTATCTGTAATTTCATCGGGGAAAGTAGTCTCAACAATATAATTTTCAGGAACCATTACTCGGTCAAGCAAATCCAAACTTAACTCTACCTTCATGATTCTTGACTTGTTGCCGTATCTGTCTGTAGAGAAATACAAAACCCCATCATAGAATTTGGGTGCAAATTCGTTTGCCTGTGAATTAATAAGCCTACCCGCATTCACAAGACGGTTGTTCATGGTATTAAAGAAATAAATATCAGAACCACCCCATCCAACATGCCCTTCGGTTGAAAATGCTATAATTTCATCCGTAATAAAAACAGGGTCAATATCTGATAATAAGGTATTGATTTGATCTCCTAAGTTAAAATAATTACTTAGTGTAGGCGTGCGATCGTTAGACCATACAATATCGCACATATAAATATCTGACCTGCCAAAACCACCCACCATATCACTATAGAACAAGCCCTTTGTTTGGTTTTGATTCATTACAAAACCAGCCAAATTACTGTTCCATTTGTCAAAGTGTAGACTTTTCAGAGTATAATCACCCACTTTGGGATTGAAGGAATATTTGAAGACATCCAACAAATAATCATCGCTATCATTTACTAAAGAATGATTGGTAGTAACATACATGTTACCAAAAGAATCTATAAAAGTTAACTCAAAATGCTTGTTCAATAATTGTCTCTCCAGCAAAATGCCTTTAGAACTCAATGTATCAGAAGACCAATTATTGGCTTTCATAACCTTTGTATATGGTTGCCCATCGGCCGAAGAAACGGTTGACAGTAGCCCCCCATTGACACGAAAACGTTCATGAAAACACCAATTTCCAGAAATTGGATCTTTCACCGGCAAAAAACACGCGTTATTAGATTCAATTTTTTGCACTTGAGGAACAGACATCTGAGATTCCAATGGCCTGCTTTGCTGTAAGAATAGTTCAGGGTCAACCTGATTCAATATGGGCAAACCTACATAATCAACGGTCTTTAATTCAGTCAATGCGCTCAAAAACTCTACTTTTTCTCCCATTTTATTGAGTAAAAGTGCCATGTTCAACTTGTCAGATGGGGTTACTTTTGAAGGATATTTTTTCACCATTTGCTTGTAAATGCTCATGGCGGTATCAGTGTAACCTAGTTTTGAAAACGCAACAGCCAAAGATCTCATTTCGTTGGCTGATTTGACTTTCTTCAATGTAGAATATTCAGCTATTGCCTCTTGATATTGCATACGCTCTACCAATTCCGTAGCTTTCATGCTAGGCTGTCCGCGTTTGGAAATGCCCTTGGGTAATTCAACGGCTGCCAAATGGAAAAGTATCCAAAGGAATAAATATTCGGGTCTTAACATTCAGTTTCTTTTAAAATTGACGGGGAATTACTTTGGTTTTTTCTTTGTTATAATCAATCTGATATGAAATACCAAACTCAATAGAATTGAAAGGCGTTTGATCATCATATATGGTGCCCGATTCATAAGCAAACACCACTTTGATCAAATCATTGGCTCTAATGGATGCTAAAAATGCATTTGAACCGGTACTTCTATAACCATATCCTAAGGTTAGGACACCTTCATAAATACCGTAAATATTTGCATCCCAAACTGTTGGCAGACTGCTGTATTTACGGGCTTGAGCTGTTGTTTTAACCTGCCATTTCTTGTTGAATTTATATACGTAACCGGCATTAAATGACCAAAAGGAACGAGCATTATACCCAAGGTTGATATTGTCAACCAACTGTTTGGGCACTACGGCAAACTGAGGCAGTGAGGCTCCGATGTAATACTGCTTACCATAAAACATTACACCCCCACCCACTAACGGAGCGTTAAAATTATAATCATTGCCCGTCTGAGCTACATCTGCTGGAGCATCTGAAATTAACTGTGAAATTCTTAAGCTTGAATTAAACACTCCCAATCTCAATCCTGCGGCAGCAAAAATATTCTTATCCAATTGCTTGTGGTAGGCAATATCAGCCGACATAGAGGTCATGCTCATGGGAGATGCCACCTTAAATTGACCAATGGATAGATTTTGAAAATTGGCACCGAGCGAAAAATCCTTGTTGAGTGGCGACTGAAAAGCCACTGCAGAATATCGAGGTGTTCCAGGGAAATTGGCCCATTGAACCCTCGAAAGTGCATCAATTTTAAGATTTCTATTTAATCCGTTGTATGCTGGATTCTGTATACTGGAGATCAAATCATATTGCGTAGTTAAGGCAACTTGTTGAGCACGAAGGGGCAAAAAGGCCCCAACTACTGCAAATGCAACAACCCAATGCTTACTGATTTTGTTAAATTTCATCATGGCTTGATATAAAAATTACCCTTAGTTTGAGGTTTACTGAACTGTGGAGAGTCAGTTCTGTTATGATTTAAAATATAGAAATAAACTCCTTCAGGAAGTTTCTCTAGTATGGTACTGCTAGACTCTCCTCTAAAAGTACCATCCCAATCATTCATGTACGCACCCTTGCTATCGTATACAATCATACCCCATTGATTGAATACAACCAAAGAAGCATTGGGGAAATTTTTAAGTCCTCTAATAAAAAGCAGATCATTCACCCCATCGTTGTTGGGAGTAAATATTTCAGGGACGAATGTATGTGGATCTACAAAATCTGCAAATGAGTTTTTATCATTATCACCTTCACCCTCCTCTGAATCTGGCATTTCGTCATTGTCTGAATCTAAATCTAAATAGTTTGCTATTCCATCAAGATCATAATCAGCATTGGTTTCGATTAGATCAGAAATAGCATCCCCATCAGAATCTAAGTCCAAGAAATTAGGTTGACCATCTCCGTCTTGATCAATGGCTGTTTCTATGAGATCGCTAATTTTATCATCGTCACTATCATCGTCTAGATAATTAGCTATCATGTCAAGATCAAAATCACTGGAGGTTTCTATTTCATCATCTATACCGTCATCATCTGAATCTAAATCTTCAAAATCTCTTATTCCATCGCCATCCGTATCAATAGCATCTTTGTCATATAAGTCGCCGAATACACCAGAAATACCGTCTGCCTCATCTTGGATACCGTCTCTATCAGTGTCAATGCCATCCACTCTTCCGTCGCCGTTTAAGTCAGTATAGAACATTCCACTTTCAACAATATCGTAAATACCATCACCATCAGAATCAATGTCATTTTGATTTAGAATACCATCGCCATCAGCATCAACAGGCACTAAAACTTCTAAAGAATCTAACATTCCATTTCCGTCTAGATCTATTCCACTGGCTTCCATGATATCGTTAATTCCATCGTTATCGGAATCTAAATCTAAGGAATTCACAATTGCATCTCCATCTAAATCAGCATAACCTTCAATCACATCTTGAATTCCATCGTTATCTGAATCAGGATCAATGGCATCTATCAAACCATCATTATCAGTGTCTTTATTACTTTCAAGAAAATCTAATACCCCATCATTATCGCTGTCATCATCTCTATAGTCTGGTATTCCGTCTTTATCGGTATCAGGTAAATTAGGATAACCCTCGTCATAATCTGGAATACCGTCATTATCACTATCGAAATCCCTAAAATCAAATTCTCCATCTGAATCGGTATCGGCTGGAAGACCTTTAAGATCAAAAGGAATTGCTTCAATCAAATCAAGAATTCCGTCATTATCGCTATCTGGATCTTTGAAGTCAGGAATTCCATCAGAATTGGTATCGTCATTTCCTTCTAAATTGTCTGTAATTCCATCGTTATCAGAATCATCGTCTATCCAATTGCCTTTACCATCTTTATCTATATCTTGCTCTCCTTCAACATCATCGTAAATTCCATCTAAATCTGAATCTAAATCTAAATAATTTCCAAAACCGTCACCATCTTCATCGTTATTGGTTTCAAAAAGATCTAAAATTTGATCGTTATCTGAATCTCTATCGAGATAGTTAGGGGTTCCATCTCGGTCAAAGTCATCTGAAGTTTCAATTAAATCAGAAATACCATCAGCATCTGAATCTTCATCTCTAAAATTGGGTTTGCCATCTCCGTCTGAATCTACAAACTCACGTTTACCAACGTTTTCTGTTTTGTCAGTTATACCGTCTTGATCTGAGTCTGAATCTTTATAATCAGCCATGCCATCTCCATCAGTATCCATCAATCCATAACCATCTCCCCCATTTGCTAAAACTGGAATACCCCTGCTGTTTACTGTTACCCTTCCTATGCCAACAGTTCCGTTCTGGTCTGGATCAAAACCATTGACTTCAGCAACATCATAAATTTGATCTCCATCAGTATCTACATCGTAAACATTGTAGAAACCGTCTTGATCTAAATCTAATAATATCTTTAAACCACTATTTTCAAAACGATCAAGAACACCGTCGTTATCAGAATCGTGATCTCTGTAATTGGGCACACCATCTCCGTCAAAATCTTGCGCCCCCTCAATATAATCAGGAATACTATCGCGATCAGCATCACCAATTTCAACATTGACCTTGGCATAAATGTTCTTAGATCTATTTCCTGCTTGATCAAAAGCATAGGCAAAAACAAAATTTTCTCCTATATCCTTGATTCCGAACACATTTTGAGTTAGATATACTTGTGCACTTCCGCAGTTCTCATACAAAGAATCTAAAACTTGCGAAACTGACAAGGTGGCCCTGCCCGCCGTATCTATATAGATGGTTGCTGTTTTTGTAAAGACTTCGGGCGACAACGTATCTAAAACATTCACCAAGAAAGACTTTACTGCCCTATTTCCACTAGGATCAACAGCAATCAATTGAACCACGCGAGTGCCGCGTTCAGAACAATCATAGGTAGAATCAGAAAGGTAGAGTTTTGAGATTGAGCAGTTGTCGTAACATTTTGATGCAAATGCATTGACTGATAATCCGGTTTTACCTTGAGAATCTAAATATACCACCTTATTCTCTACAAAAATTCTGGGTGAAAGCGTATCTAGTATACTCACATTGAGAATGGCGAGAGAACTGTTTCCAGAAGTATCAAAAATGGTATAAATAATTAGTTTGTTTCCTACATCAGAGCAATCAAATGATGACTGAGTAAGTGTGCGTTTGGTGATTTTACAATTATCAAAACTACCATCATCAAAATACATGGGGGTAACAGTAAATCTACCTGTAGAATCCAACACAATGGTTCTGTTCGATGCCCTTAAAACGGGCTTAACCGTATCTAGAACATTTATATTAACCGCCGAAACAGATGAATTTCCAGACTTGTCGTAGCTGGTAAAATCAATGGTATTTTGACCCAAATCTTGACATGTAAATCGATCTTTACTTAGGCTGATTTTATCTACTCCACAATTATCAGATGTACCGTTGTCTATATCAAAATACGTGGTAACTGCAAATCCATTTTTATCAAGGTATGCAATGCCATTCCTGACTTTATTGATGGGCTTGGAAGTGTCTTTTACGGTGACTGAAACTTGAGTGGATGTTGTATTTCCCGAAGGATCGGTCAACGTATAACCAACCAAATTTGACCCTAGATTACCGCAGGTATAAACCGACTGCGAAATTGAACGTGTGGCGATCTTACAATTATCAGTGCTTCCATCATCAACATCAGCAGGCGCGAGTACGGCAAATCCGTATTGATTCAGATATAAAGTCACTGGCTTAGTTTTCGATACTGGCTTGAAGGTATCTTGAACTGTAACCCTTACCGACTGGCTGCTTACATTTTGTGCGGGATCATAGATTTTAAAATCTATGAAATTCGTTCCCAAATTATTGCAATTAAAGGTAGATTGACTGATTTCGTATTTTGAAATTTGGCAATTATCTGTGCTACCATCGTCTACATCAGCAGGAGTTATACTTACTGAACCAGATGAATTCAAAAAGACAATGATATTTTTATATTTTAAAACAGGCCTTAAAGTATCTTGAACCTGAACTTGAACTTGAACGCTGCTGGTATTTCCGCTGCCGTCAATTGCACTAAAGAGTACTGCATTACTTCCCAAATTGGAGCAATCAAACTGCGTTTTGGCCAGATTAAATTGAGAAATATTACAATTGTCAATACTACTATTATTGGCTTGTGCTGGAGAAATATTTCCCTTTCCTGAAGCATTTAAATACACATTGACAGATTGTGCTTTTAAAATGGGCTTGACGGTATCTAATACGGTAATATTACAACTATTTGATTGAGTGTTTCCCGATGCATCTACAGCCGTTACTTGCACGGTGTTGACACCAATATTGCTGCAATCAAAATCTGTTTTTGACAAACTTACCGACTTCAATTCACAATTGTCTGTGATTCCTTTGTCTACCTCAGATACTGAAACTGTAACTTTACCAGAATTGTTCAGGTATCTAGTGATATCCCTCAGAACTACCGTAGGTTTTTGAATGTCGTTGTTCTTTAATCCAAAAGATACGGTATCTATACATGAATTTTTATCTTTCACAGTGACCACCCAACTGCCCACTCCTAGATTTTTGAATAATGAGTCTGTCACAAACGAGCTTGAGTTAATCTGAAAATTGTATGGACGAACTCCGCCTAAACATCCCAAGGAAGCAGAACCCGTTAAATCAGAGAGACAAACAGGTAAAGTTGTTGACTTCAGACTGAGTTTTAATTCAGTGGGCTGATAAATACTCAAAGTATCTGAGAAAATGCACTGATTCGCATCAACAACGGTGTACGTATATTTCCCAACGTCTGCAGAAATCACATTTTGAGTAGCGGCATACAACGCTGAATTGCCATCCAACCATTCGTAAGAATAAGGAGATGTACCACCGCTCACATTCAAACTCATACCGCCTTTTAATCCATAGCACAGTGGCTGTGTGGTGGTATGAACCGCCACCAATTTATTGGGTTGAGTGATATTGACTACTTCTGAATCTTTGCAACCGTTGTTGTCTGTCAACATCAAACTGTAAGTCCCTGCTATTAAATTCTTATTGGTAACAGATGTCGAATTATAACTCGATGGACCAGTTACTTTGTAGCTCCAAGGGAATGATCCGCCGGTGGCCAATAAAGTGATGCTTCCATCGCTTCCGCCGTTGCATTTTACCGAGTTACTGTTGTATGACAATTCCAGTCTCGTAGGACTCGAAACGCTGTAATTACGAGTTAATTTACATCCATTACTATCAACCAAGGTCAAGCCATAAACTCCTGAAGACAACGAGGTTATATCTTTCGTTGATAACGAATTAGACCAACTATAAGAATATGGTTTAACACCACCATTCACATTTAGATTAATTTGCCCGTTTGACTGTCCGAAACACCTTACATCAGTTATTGTTGGAATGATGCTCAAGGCCGCAGGTTCATTCACAACACCCGTATCAGCAGCTGAACAACCACTTGAATCAGTTATTGAAATGATGTAAGTTCCAGCAGCTGCGTCAGAAATGTTAGATTTACTCGAAAAATAGCTATTAGGGCCAGACCATGAATATAAATATGGGGCTCTTCCACCTGTTGCCTTAATGTTCATTTGACCATCAGATGAGCTATTGCATAAAGCAGCTCTGATGGAAGTAATTTCTACTTTTAGTTTTGTAGGATTTACTATCGTAGAAGTCATCAAAGCACTACAACCTGAAATAGTTTCTGTAACTTTAACAGAATAACTGCCCGCCGCCAAACCATTGATGGATTTCAATGTTGAACTATACGCATTGGGGCCAGTCCATATTTGAGAATAGCCACTTCCTGTTCCTGTGATATTAACAACGGCCGTTCCGTTAATCAGGCCGCTGCAAGTAATATCATTTGTGGTAATTGTCAATGCTATTTTAACCTGATGTACCAATTCTACCGATGTATCTAGCAAACAACCATTAGCATCTGTGACTCTAACAAAATAGACCCCTTCAGACAAATAATTCAAGTTTAATGAACTTGATGTAAAACCTGCAGAATCGGTCCACTTTACGTTCTTATTACCGGTTCCACCTGAAATGGAGGTTTGAATTGAACCATCAGATTTATACTCACAACTTGGTTGTGTCACGGTTAATTGCGCAGTCAACTGGGTTGGTTCCGACAAATTAACAATCAAAGAATCTTTGTCTCCAATACTATCGGTCACGAAAAATTTAAAATTCCCTGCTTTTAAGCCTGAAAAAGTTCCGGTTGACTGAGAAATTCCATTCTGTGAAAATACAAGGGGTCCGCTTCCACCTGAAACTGAAACAATAACTTGCCCATTAGCCAATCCATTGCAACTCACATCAGTCTTGCTTTGCAAAGACAAAACAGGTAAACTCTGAGAAGAGGCAAATCCAAACAGTCCTGAAAAGAGGCTAAATATTATTGCTTTTCTCATCTTATTAAACTAATTTTTTCGTTAAACTGAGCTTGTTTGCCAAATATATCTTTCACTATCAACACCAATTGGTAATTACCCATAGGGAGAGGTTGTTCATTAAAGGTTCCATCCCATGAGGCTGTAATATCATTCGATTCAAAAACCTTTATACCGTCATCAGTATAAATCTGCCATTCTGCAATAGCTATTGAATGGTGATTACCTCTTATTCGATAAGCATCGTTGCTTAAATCACCATTTGGCGAGAATGCTGTTGGCAATAAAATATTAAAATCAGGCCACACCCTAACATTGGTATAGGTAGTATCTAGACATCCATCAGCAGATGATACAACCAATCGAGTTTTATATAAACCGGTATCTGCATACTCATGAATGACTTCATAATCAAAAGCAAAATCAGATCCATCTCCAAAATCCCACTCATAAGATGCCGCATCTACGCTAGAATCCAAGAAAGTAACCTGCGGCTTCAAAATAGTAGCCCGTTGTGTAAAGGTTGCCATTTGAGCTGTTGGATTTGCATAGACATTGGTAGAATCTATATATTTTGCATAACAACCTTCATCGGAAGTCATTGCCAAGGTTACATAGTATTTACCTGGCTTTTTATAAGTGTGTTCCGGTTGCTCAAAGAAGTAGTTTCTTCCGTCACCCATGTTCCACTCATACTGATTGATGAATCCATCAGAAATTGATGCGCCAGATGCAATGTTCACAGGTACACCTTCACAACTTGGATCAATGAGCAACGCTGCTTCAGGTGTTGGATTTACCCTCACTGAAAGCATTGCAGTATCTAAACAATTGGAATCATTTTCTACCACCAAAATTACTTCAAAATCACCCGATTCACTGTATATTTGGTTTACTTCATTCCCAGAACCAAATGCTCCATCGCCAAAATCCCAGAACTCCATAGGTTCATCAGCATCTAACGAAACATTTCTGAATAGGAATTCATTTTTTTCCAAACATTGTTCGTTGATGTTAACGGCAATTCTAGCTGTAGGAATTTTATTCACCACCAACAAGGTTTCGGTAGTATCAGAACAACCAAAATTTGTGTATTCTACCAATCTCACCCGGTACTTACCTACTCTTTCAAAAGTTGGTCTTAAAGTATCTAGGTTATCAGATTCAGTATTGCCATAAATCCAACGATTCTCGGAAGTTGAATCTTTAACTGAAACATCTACCAACTCAAATTGTTGCTCGTTAAAACAATACCCGTATTGATTCAAACTCAATTTGGCAACAGGCATAGGCACAACCCTAACAAAACCGGTACTGATATCAGTACATAAATGCTCAGTAGTTGAAATTAATTCCACCTGATATACACCCGTATCATTGTATGAATGTGAAATAGGTTCAGTTCGATAGGCAGTATCTATGATGCCGTCGCCAAAATTCCAAGACATGATGGAGAACGAAGCACCCGTAATTTTTGAATCATTTCCGAAACTGAAATCATTTCCATACAAACATTGAACCGTATCTAAAATGCGCACATCGGAAATTCCTTGAGGATATACCATAACGCTCTTCGAAATTGAATCTGCACAACCTTCGGTGGTAACACCGATCAACTTAATTCCAAAGCTCCCTGATTTAGAGAAACTATAATTGAAATATGCAGAGGAATCTACGAATCCATCGGTAAGCTTCCAAATGTAGGTAACCGCTTCATTACCGCTATATGTAGAAGAATTGTCTGCAACAAATTGATTTCCGCGTTCACACATAGCCGAAGAATTCATGGTGAAGGAAATTTTAGGAATCTCGGTAACCTTCACACTATTTATAAATGTATCAGCGCATCCAAAAGCAGAAGAAGAAATCAATTGGACATTATAGATACCCGCCTTTTTATATTCATGTCGACCTAACTGTGCAGTTGAAAAATTCGCATCGCCAAAACTCCATAAACTAAATAAACTTCCAAAACCGATGCTCGACTTATTTTCAAAAACGTAATCATTGTTATTGAAACATTGAATAGAATCATTGGTCACAAATGCAGCCTTGGGCTGAGCATAAACTCGAACAACCTTGCTCACGGAATCTCTACAACCCTTATTGCTACTAGCAAACAATTTCACAGAATATTGTCCAAACTGATTATACGTTTTGCGGATATTGTTGGTAGATGAAATCGAACCATCACCCAATGTCCAATCGTAACTCAAAGTACCAGATTTAATTTTCGATGCATTGGTAAGTACAAATTCATGTCCCCGGAAACACTGATCCACATCGTTGATGTTAAAATCAGCATCTGGATCAGGGTAAACCGATACCGTCTCAAAGGAAGAATCCCTACAACCAAAATTGGTGATTGAAATCAACCTAATTCTGTATTTGCCATCTGAGTTGTATTTAATCTGCGGACTCAATCCCACTGAACTTTGTCCGTTTCCGAAACTCCATTGATGAGTTAACGTACCAGAACTTACGTTA
>Ga0208787_1000999_pt1 | contig 12867 bp, 10 predicted proteins | sample Wag4_2014_7_11_FD_187362 | JGI IMG/M metagenome (GOLD analysis project Ga0208787, IMG submission 187362) | Fresh water microbial communities from Ohio, USA - Utica-2 Time Series HT 2014_7_11 (SPAdes) (version 2) | ecosystem: Environmental > Aquatic > Freshwater > Water tank | place: USA: Ohio... | reverse complement strand
CTAACCAACTGCGCTACTGGGCCAGCTTTTAAAGTAGGTATGAGAAAACTCCCAAACTTACTTTGCGTCCCCAACGGGATTTGAACCCGTGTTAACGCCGTGAAAGGGCGACGTCCTAGGCCACTAGACGATGGGGACAGTGGAAGGGCTAAGGGTATCGGTTGAATTAAGTAGGGCAAAACTAATAAACAAAATAAGCGCAATAACTACTCCTAGGTAGATAGTGCGACAATTGCCTATCATGGCGATCATCTCAAACTGCACCGCAGCTGCAGTATCTGATGCTGCCAGCTCACTTATAGCTGGCAATCTTGTCGCATTTCCAACTGAGACTGTCTATGGGCTAGGTGCTGATGCTGCAAATCAAAGCGCAGTTGCCAGGATCTATGCAGTTAAGGGCAGACCCACAGATCACCCATTAATTATCCACCTCTCATCGTTAAGTAATCTAGATAAGTGGGCAAGTGATATTCCAGAGTATGCGATAAAACTGGCAAGAAAGTTTTGGCCAGGGCCAATGACTTTAATTTTGCCAAGAACTGATCTAGCAAAAGATTTTATAACTGGCGGCCAAGATAATGTTGGCATCAGAGTGCCACAACATACAGTTGCCCAAGCATTACTTAAAGCTTTTGAATCCCAAGGTGGCTATGGCGTTGCCGCCCCAAGTGCAAATAGATTTGGCAAGGTTTCACCAACCTGCGCCGATGATGTTAAGAGTGAGTTAGCAGATTACTTATCTACTGATGATTTAATTTTAGATGGCGGCCAATCTGAGGTTGGGGTTGAATCCACCATAATTGATTGCACAAAGCTGACACCAATGATTTTAAGACCAGGTGCAATTACAGCTGCCATGATTAATGATCTACTACAGATCCAAATTGAGGTGTTAACAAACACATCTAGTAATCAAATAAAAGCCTCTGGCCTACTTCAATCACATTACGCACCAAAGGCCAAGGTATTTCTATCAACTAAAGCAAATCCAGGCGATGGATTTATTGCCTTAGCTAACACCCCAACTCCAGATGGTGCAATTAGATTAGCTGCACCTAAAAATAACAAAGAGTATGCCCAACTTTTATATCAAGCATTACGTCTTGCTGATACCAAACAATTACAAAATGTGATTGTCATTCCACCAACCGGGGATGATCTAGCAGTTGCAATCTGTGATCGATTAGAAAAATCTGCTTATCAGGGTTGATTTGGTATCAAGTAATGATTAAGTCAGAGGCTTAAAAAAACTCACAGATAAATCTATGAAAAAAAACACCAAATCCCCCACCTTGACCAAATACCCTTGCCTTAAGCGCCATTACCTAAATGGCCAAAACCGCTTCAGATTAAGTAAGGATGTAGACATAGTGGCAAAAGTTGATACCTTTAGCCCTATCAAATCCTGCCCCCAAGCAGGTTTAAGCATAAATTTTAAAAAGGGAGCACAAACAAAATGAGTAAATCGGCAACTAAGGCAAAACCAGCATTAATCGCCCTAACTCTTGGCCTACTACTTTCTACCACCTCAGTAATCACCGCAGCAGAGGCTGCCACCATCAAAAATGGTGTTGCCTGCAAGAAAAATGGCCAGAAGACTAAAACTGGTAAGAAAAATTATGTTTGTGGCAAAAACCCATATGTGAGCCCAACAAAATTAACCTGGATGCTAACTAGCTGCCCACAGGCAAATGAGTTATATATTGAGGCAAAGGATCAATACGGTATCTTCAAAGATATTCTCTCCGCCTCCCCTGAAGGAATTGCAGAGCTTGCTAATCTTCAAAAGAGCATGGATTCACTAGATACTCTGATGAAGACTCAGGTTTGCAAAAAGGGTAAGTAGTAAACCTTTTTGTTCTTGTAGTTTTTTCTAAAAAAAAGAAGTCTTAGATTACTTAGTGCTGCTTTGTTGATTTAATTTAATCAATCTGCACTCGCTTAAGTACCTTACCTCCTCGTTTAATCTGAAGCTCATACCCAGTTAGATCTGCATTTGTTGGCAGAAATAACTCACCACTTTTATCAATATCAATTTTAAGTGTACGAGATTTAGCACCCTGCTTTATCGCAGTGATCCTAAGGCTGGTATCAATAGCTGGTAGTTGCTCAGTTAATGTTAATTGATACCCAGCGTTAGTTTTAACCGCATCAATTTCTACCTGTGAGATTACCGTATCAACCTTTTTCTTAAGCTGATTATCTCTGATATTACTCGGTAGTTGAAATCCAGTACTTAAATCAATTCTCTCACCAGTAACATCAGTTAATACCCCATCTTTAATAGTTCTAACAACAGTTTTTGGATTAGCAGATCTATTCCCGGCAGATGTTGCTGGCGCAGCAACCTTAAACTCACCATTTCGGTAAGTAACTTTATTAACACCAGAGGTTAAGTAACCACCCATACTTTGTCCAGTAATTGGATTTGGTGGCACCTGCAAAACTAAGGGGCAACCATCAGGACAGTTAGCAGGATCTACTACCTTTCCACCCCAATCCCCATTTGGGCCACAGACATTTTCTGAGCATAAAATTGAGTTAATAACCGCACCATTTTTACCAACTACCGCCCAAGATCCAATCTGGGCCGACCTTGGAATTGTTGTAATCGGTGTTGCCGTACTTACATCTGGAATGACCACCTTTGAAGCGGTATTTAAACTGCCATCAAAATTAACTGCCGGTATTTGCGCAGAGCGATAAGTAACTGGCACCATCTGTTTTGTCACACCATCATAAACAAATGTAATTGCACTTACACCAGGTGCTGGTGTTACCACCGGTGATTTAATTCCAGTAGATACTGGCCAATATAAACCAGTACCGGCATCATAATCATAAGCAATCTGTGTGCCATCTTGCCTAACTGGAGTTAATATCTTTGAACCAACTACAAAGGGTGTGCCATCAGAGTTAAATAATGGTGGTGGTAGTGGACCAGGAGAGTTTGGTGAAAATAATGTGCCATCTGGGTTGTAAATAACTGGGGTGGCAGGTGCAACTGGCTTTGGTAGATTTGTATTCACACTGCCATCAGCATTAAATCCAGCAAGGGGTGTGCCATCTGGTCTAAAAGCTAGGGCGCCATCTTTATTAAATTGAGATGGTAATGGCGCAGTACTACTTTGTACTGGAATGTACCAACCAGATATTGGATCAAAGTCATACTCAAGTTTGCTGCCATCTGCCCTAACTGGCATATCAAGTTTTGATCCAACTACAAAGGGTGTGCCATCCGGATTAAATAATGGTGGTGGTAGTGGCGCTAAAAATCCAGGTGGTGCGATAGGTGCTGGCAGATTTGTATTAACACTGCCATCGGCATTAAAGCCAGCAAGTGGTGTGCCATCTGGTCTAAAAGCTAGGGCACCTTCAGAGTTAAATTGGGATGGCAGTGGTGGCACAAAACCAGGTGGCGGTACAAATCCTGCCGGTGGCACAAACCCAGGAGGTGCAACTGGCTTAGGTAGATTTGTATTCACACTTCCATCTGAATTAAATCCAGCAAGGGGTGTGCCATCTGGTCTAAAGGCTAGGGCGCCATCAGAGTTAAATTGTGATGGCAGTGGTGGCACAAATCCTGGCGGTAGTGGTGGTGTCTCTGAATACGCAACTGAGCCCACTACGGAAAAAACAACTCCAAGTGCCAGGGTGCGGATAAATTTCATACACTTATTTTAGGTGAACAATTTATAAATCTAAAGGGATTAGCCGATCTTTTCCTTCTTACTTACCGCTTGAAAAAAGGTGCAGGATACAGGGAACTAGAGATTTTCTATTTGGCGATTTACCAGATCAAAGATGGCATAAGATAGGCCGCTCAGGTTGGATGAGGTAGTAGGGCTTAATCCTTTAACAAGGTGATTACCTTAAAACTCATATCAAATCTGATTTTTGCACCGTAAGGTGTTTGGGGCCTTTAGCTCAGTCGGTAGAGCAACAGACTTTTAATCTGTGGGTCGTCGGTTCGATCCCGACAGGGCCCACAGTAGAAATTAAATCTGATCGCAAAGTTTGAAGATAAATCTAGTTAGTTTAAATCAGATTAATACCCTAACCACCCTTATATATGCAGTATTTTTGTTGCTCTTTAGCAATATTTTACACCTTGATGCGCATCAGCAATCTTTTGAGGACTTTCACTCTTATTTAATAGATATAGTCAAATTAAAAATAAATCGATCTAAACTGTTCAAATGGATAAAAGGTTTACAAGTAAAGAATCAAATACCTGGCTCCGTGAACGGATGAAGAAGTTAGGCATTACCTCTTTGAGTGAACTCTCTGAATTAACCAATATTGATCGGGGAAGTATCTCTCGATACTTCAACCAAGACCGTGAACCATCTATACATGTGATTGAGCCTTTGTGTAAGGCGCTAAAGGTGACACCTAATGAGTTACTGATAGTTCTAGGGGCTAAGGCAATCGACTCTTAACTAGCAAAAGCCAAGGATTTTGCACCAGATCTATAGCTAATTTAGATTAGTAAATTCTTAAGAATTATCGCTTATCGCTTATCGCTTATCGCTTATCGCTTATCGCTTATCGCTTATCGCTTATCGCCTAACGCGTATAAGCGCTTAATGGACCGTGGTTTGACCAGTCATAATCGAAAATCTATGTGCTTTTTAGCAACAACTGACTACTCTTAGCCAAAGATGACTATTTTGTTATCTAGCAGATAAAGGTGGGTCGAAATTGCTGACTACTTCCACATTAGATGATTTGTTAAGTTATTTGACCTTAAAGCCTACATTTGATCAAATTTTAAAATCTATCTCTACTAATTTTCTCATTGGGTATGGCGTTCAGTGGATGGGCGTATTTACCTTAGATAGCAATAATTCAGGCACATTAATTGCTAGCCATGGCGGCACCCAAGAGCTTTGGGATGATAAGTACTCTTACGCGTCATTACTGACCATGCTGCCAGCTGATTCTGAGACCATTATTATGAATTCAAATACCATAGTTGGGCTTAAGAATGATTTTTTAATTGTCCCAATTACAGATCAAAAAAATCTAAAAGGGTTACTCTTTGTGAAACTAAGTATTGATGTGACAGATTTTGAGTTTTTAAAACTAGCTAATACCTTACTTAAGCTTTGTGCCTACTATCTGGGTGAAGAGATAACAAGACTTGGGCTAGGAAGTAAAGGTTTTGAATCTAAAGCTGAAGATTCCAATTTATCTGCCCGTAAATTACAGATACTAGCTGGCTTGGTCGAAGGCAAAACTAACCATGAGTTAGCAGTGGATTTAGGTTTTTCAGTCTCCACTATCCGGCATGAAACTATGGCAATCTTTAAAATATTAGGAGCATCCGATAGGAATGAAGCTGCCCGAATAGCTCAGCAAAATCATTTAATATAAGTATCAGTTTTAAGTTTTACCAGAAAATATGACTGGTCACTACCTAATCACGACCAGTAATGACTATTTATGGTCATAAAAACTTAATCTCCAAGCCTCATCCTTATCTCTAGTTGAGCAGCTATTGATCTGCCCTCAACTTATTTGCAGCAGATAACCCAGATCTCAACTTCAGCACGACAACTACCCAAGGTAGGTGTCTTAAGTAGTGGAGGCAGGACGCTGTCGCCGATCCAACCAACTGCGCAGGAGATAACCAGAACAAAATGGCTAAGTTTAAATTTAAGCCCCAAGCAGCAGAGCCGGTAGCTACTACCTGGAGTGTTGCTGATCTTTCTGCCCTTTATCTTGAAAGCAGATCTACATTAATCTCCCAAGCACGCAGAATGCTGCGCAATGAGCAAGATGCAACTGAGGTTGTGCAGGAGGCTTTCTTAAAATTCATACTTGCTGCCCCTGAGTTAGATACGAAAGAGCGCGCCCTTGCCTATATCCGCACCTCAATAAACAACCTTTCACTTAATGTAATTAGAGCAAAGGGAAACCGACCAAATTTAATTCCAATTGATTCTGATACCTCACAAGCTCGTCTTGCTGAGATTGCCTCTGAAAACTACATCCCAGCGGATGCCTCAATCTCTGCTGCCGAGGATGCCGCCATAATTAAATTAGCCTTATCAAAATTATCCCCAGCAGAGCGCGCTGCTCTTGTTATGTGGGAAGTTGAAGGACGTTCAACTGCTGAGATCGCTAAAGAGCTTGGTATCAAAGAGTCTGCTGTTCGTCACACAGTTTCCCGTGCTCGTGCATCACTTCGTAAAGTTCTATCTGAGCTGGTTATTGATGAGGCCCGCGGCCTAACCGCGTTAGATCTTTTATCTACCACCTATAAAAAGGCAACAGAGCTTGCTGGTAAATCATCAAAGATCGCACTCACCTTTATTTTAGTTCTAACCGCCTTCTTAGGTCTTAACTCCATAACAGGGAACGAACCTAATACCTCAATTACCAACACCTTACCCAAACTTTCCAATGATCAAGATATGGCGATCATTGAGGCACCAGTTGCGCCAACTACAACCCCTACTGCAAAGTCAGTAGCTACTACCCAAACAATTTCAGCAACTGAGTATGCAGACAATATGACTTTATCACTGGCTCAACTTGAGACGGTGACGCTAATGCTGCAAGTACTAGATCAAACAGATGGTGGGCCAGCCCCCACAGAATAAATAGCTTTCCGACTTCATTTGGCATTACACGTGTGTGCCAGGGGAGACGGAATTAGAAGGTCGAAAGATCTTCAAGCCGAGATAGGGAAATTCCCTAACTCGACTAACGAAAGGAAACAAATGTCTACAAAGACAATGAAACAACGCATTGCACTAGTTGCAGTGTCGGCGCTTACAGCGGGATTATTCTCTGTAGTGTCAACACCAGCTGCTAACGCTGTTGTGGCGCTAGAGGATATTGTATTCTCTGCCAAAACAGACTTGATTAACTCAAGTACATGTACTATCACAAACACAGCTGGATACGGCGCTAAGTCAGTACGCGCAGTAAATGGCACAGTTGTAACAATGCGACGTGCAGTTGGAACAGATGCAACTTGGATATCTGTATCAGGACCTGCTGTTGTTGAGTACGCTCGTGTTGCAGCTGGAACAACAGCTGGCGCAACAGTGACAGCAACAACTATTTCAGATGGCACAGCAATTGCTGGAGCTGCTGGAACTGGTGATGAGTATGGATTCCGCTTAACTGGTCTTGGAACAGTTACCATTTCCTACGGATCAGCTTCTACTGCAACTCCGGTTGATTATTTCACAATTACTTCTTTAGCTTCTTGTGCAAATAATGTCTACTCACCTACTTATTCAAACGTGTCAGTTAACGTGGATGGAGCGGATGCTACAATCGTTACAGCAAACGTTGATGCAGCAACATCAACAACAGCAGGAACACCTATGTATGTTCGAATAACTGCAGAAGATGGTTATGACGCAGCCCTAACAACTGGAACATATACTGCTAATGCTACAAATGGCGCAAAGGTGAATTGGTCAGCCGCTAAGGGAACAGCCACAACTGCAGGAACACTTTCATCTGCATCAACAACAGATGCCAATGGAGACTTACAGCTCCGAGTAGATCCAGCCCAGTATGCAACTACTAGCACCACAGTAGTTACTATCACTCATAACACCACTACAGTGACTACTAAATCACTTACTTTCCACGGAGAGCAAGCTAAGATTGTGGTAGGAACTGTGTATTCTGGTACAACTTCGAGCTCAAACGGTGCTTTCCTTTTCACATATCAGGATACTGCTGGTAATACTGTTCCAGGAAATGCTGCAGGTTTTGTTGCAGCCTCAGCCGGAACAAGAATTACAACAGCAACATCTGTTAAAGCTCCTACTTCATCTTCTGCTGTGCACGCAGCAACTGAAGATGTTATTGAAGCTAAGATAAGCGGTGTAGGCGGAAAAACTACAGCTGGCGTAATGACCTATACCTGTGGTTCATCTGCTGGAACTGCTGACTTCAGCATTGCTACAGTATCGACTGTAGATGCAAATGTAATCGCTGGAACAGTTTCAGGAAAATGTTATGGTGGAATTGCTACCTATACAGTTTCTACCGATAAGGCTGCTTACAAGATCGGTGAAATTGCTGTAATTACTATCGATGCGAAGGATTCTGCTGGTAATCCAGCGTCAGATTCTTCAAAACTTCAAGCTAGCTCAGTATCAGTTGGTGGCGGTTCATTAACCTACACACTTCTTGGTACAGATGCTGCTGGAGCAGTTGAAGGCTTCCAGGGTGGAAAAGTATCTCTAAGAGCACAAATGACAACAGAGGGAACATTTAACACTGTTGTTTCATTAACTGGAGCTGTAACTTCATCTGCAACAACTGGATACTCTGTATCTACTTCATCTACATCAGTATCAAATGCTGATGTTCTGAAGTCGATCGTTGCGTTAATCGCATCAATCAACAAGCAGATCCAAGCACTACAGAAGTTAATTCTTGCTCGTAGATAATTAACCTCTAAAAAGAACTAACGGGCGGTCCCTCTTAATTGAGGGGCCGCCCGTTGGGCTTTTTACGGCACTTTTTGCTCAACTGTACTTACCCGACCCCTCTTCAAACCGGCCCTTTCTTTTCCCTCAATTCAATCTATGAACTGCCTGCCTTCACCCCTGTTCACTCGGGGCTATCAATGACCATTTAGTCATGACTGGTCATATATAATAGGTATCCGAAACTACGAACTGCCTTAAACCCCGCTTATACGGGGGGTGGTAGGGCAATGTCCGATTTGTCCCTACTAGGCGACAAATGACCAGTCATTTCGTAGAGGTGGATAGAGGCAGCGACGGCTTTCTCTGTAAGACAAATACCGGTAATTAAAGGGGCAAAACTAATGGCGTTTAAGGCCAAGAAATCCAAGGCGGTTGAGATCGTATCTCCTGCTACCTGGAGTGTTGCCCAATTTTCATCCTTCTATACCAAGAACCGATCTGAGCTTATTACCCATGCCAATCGGATTATGAAAGATAAGGCAAAGGCTGAAGAGATTACCCAAGAGGCGTTAGTTAAATTTATGTTAGCCGCCCCAGAGTTAGAGAGTGATCACCATGCTCTCTCCTACCTGCACCGCACAATTGAAAACTTATGTATTGATATTTTCCGTGCTGAAAACAGACGCCCAAATTTAGTTGCATTAGATGATGCCTCAGCTGAGGTTGAATCAGCTTGGCAGGTAACTGGGGATCACTCACTTGTAATCTCACAGGCAGAAGATGCTGCAATTATTCGTCAAGCACTTTCCTTACTATCTCCAGCAGAGCGGGCTGCTCTGGTTATGTGGGAGGTTGAAGGTAGATCAACTACTGAGATTGCAAAAGAACTAGGCATCAAAGAGTCCGCTGTTCGTCACACTGTCTCTCGCGCCCGTGCGTCATTACGTAAAGTTCTATCTGAGCTGGTTATTGATGAGGCCCGCGGCTTAACAGCACTTGATCTTTTATCTACTACCTATAAAAAGGCAGCAGAGCTTGCTGGTAAATCATCAAAGATTGCCCTGACCTTCATTTTAGTTCTAACTGCATTCCTAGGACTTAACTCACTAACTGGTAATGAATCTAATACCTCTATTACTACCTCATCATCACAGCTTTCAAATAACCAGGATCTGCCAGCTATTACCACACCGGTAGCTCCAGAGGCACCTGTTGCTAAAGCTGCAACAACTTCTGCCAACACCATTACCTCAACTGAGTACGCCGATCACATGCAACTTTCATTAGCCCAACTTGAGACTGTGACTCTAATGCTACAAGCACTAGAGCAGACAGATGGAGGAAACAACTAGCTTTCCGATCTTCATTTGGCATTACACGTGTGTGCCAGGGGGGAACGGAATTAGAAGATCTAACAAGATCCTCGAGCCGAGATAGGGAAATTCCCTAACTTGACTAACGAAAGGAAACAAATGTCTACAAAGACACTAAGAAAACGCATTGCAGTAGTTGCAGTGTCGGCACTTACAGCGGGATTATTCTCTGTAGTGTCAACACCTGCTGCTAATGCGGCCTCTGAATTAACTTGTTCGGCAAATGGAGTCAAAGGCACTATAGGTGTGATAAGCGCATGTTCTGGTGCTGCACTTTCCCAAGTTGCTACTATCACTTCAGATGGTGCTCTTGGTTTTACAACTGCGGCTGATGGCACCGCCTCACAAGCTATTCTGACAGTTTCAGGTGGAACTATTACTTCAGTTTCAGCGGTGACTGATGGCGCACCAAATGCTGCTAGAACTTCATTAGTTTTTGGAGATGTTGCTGTTGATGTAGTTGTTAAGCCAGATGCTGGCGTTGCAGCTATGGTAATTAGCTCTTACTCTTCAACTGCTGACTACACTGCTGGAACCCGTTCTGACAAAATTACGGTGACAGTCAAGGCTGCTTCATCTATTGGAGTGCTATCAGCTTCTAACTCTGAGACAAATTGGGTCGCTTACGGAACTACTATCTCAAATGATGCTGATGCTGATTTAACTAATATTGATGTTGCTGGCGCAAACATCATTGCAAATGGCTTAGTTGGCCAAATTGCATGGTCTCTAAATGATGGTAATGGCGTAGATCTTCCTTCAACTGGAGTGATATCTGCTGTTTCATCAAACCCAGCAATCGCTGTATCTTTTGATGGTACTTTCTTCAACACAGAAATTGCAGAAGCTGTTGGTGCTACAAACTATGGAAGCGTATATGTTGCTCAAGCTGTTGCTAATACTCCAGCCTCTGGAACAATTACCTTCAAGTACAATGGCACAACCTATGCAACTAAGTCTGTAACAATGCAAGGCGATATTGCCTCAATCACTGTTTCTGATATCTACACCGGTAAGACTGGTGTAAGTGGAGCTATTACAAACCAAGGTTCTGCTGTAAGTTCAGCTGCAGCAACTGCTACAGCTGATGCTGGAACCTTTAGAGTGGTAGCTAAGGATGCAGCCGGAAATATCCTTGGTGGAAAGACTGTTTCAGCTGATACAACTCGTTATAACAACGTAGTTACAGCTATAACACTTTCTAACTCAGGTGCAACTATTAAGTTCGATGCAACTGCAGGCCTCGATGCTGGACCTGGAACAGGTTCATTACTTGGAACATTCTCCTGCCCAACCTCAACTGAGGGTACTGGTGGCACAAAGCAACGTTTGAAGATTACAAATGCTGCACTTGCTACTATCTACTCAAATGAGTTTGACCTAACATGTGCTGGTGAACCAAATTCATACACAGCATCACTTGATAAGGCTTCATATGTACCAGGTGACATTGCAACCTTAACAATTACTGCTAAGACATCAACTGGTAAGGCACCACACTCTTCTGCAACAACTGGTACAGCAACCACTGCAGTTGGTGTAACAACTGGATCACAAATGACACCAGTAACTGCAATTGCAGTAACTGATACATTTGGAAATTCAGGTGTGGCAACATACAAGTTCGTAGTTGGCTCAACCGAAGGTTCATACAACATGATTGTTGACCTTCCAAAATGGTCAGTAGCTAATGGATACGCAGGAGCAGCGCAGACGGTTGCATATAAGGTTGCACTGTCAACAGCTACTGTTTCAAATGCTGATGTTCTAAAGTCGATCGTTGCGTTAATCGCATCAATCAACAAGCAGATCCAAGCACTACAGAAGTTGATCCTAAAAAGATAAGTAACTTCTAAATACAGCACTAACGGGCGGCTGCCTCTAACTGAGGGGGCCGCCCGTTGGGCTTTAATGAGGTGCGCAAAGTAGGCTTGTCTAATGGTTACAAATCAAACTACTGGTGGTTTTACCTCAGCAATTCTTCTAGAGGAAGAATTAAAGTTGAGCTTGCCTTCTTTAAGTGTGGCAGATGCAGTAGAGATTGGTGAGATAGCAAAATCATTTGGTATAGCTAGAGGAGTACCAATAGCAGTTGAGGTTCGACTTGGTGATTGGATCATCTATCACGCATCTTTGCCGGGATCCAATGCTGAGAATCAAGGCTGGATTGATCGAAAAGCTAGAGTTGTAATGCTAAAACACCACTCAACTATGTATGAGAGAGTAAGTGCGCAGGAGCGTGGGGTGGATTGGCATAAAGAGAATAATTTATTAGATGAAACCCATGCAATTCATGGTGGTGGCCTGCCTTTAATTACAAAAAGTGATGGTTTTGTTGGGGCTTTGTTGATTAGTGGATTACCCCATGTGGAGGACCACTTATTTGGTGTTAAGGTACTAACTGAGTTTCTAGCACGTAAGGGTGAGCTAATTTGAGCAAACAGGTGTGGGTATGTGGTGAGGTAGTAATTGATCTAATTCCAGATGGCACAGAGCGCAGGGCAGTTGTTGGTGGTGGGCCTGCAAATACTGCTAAAGCATTATCAAAGCTTGGAATTGCCACCCAATTTATAGATGGTATCTCAACTGATAAGTATGGCCAGATGGCGTTAAAGCAATTACACAAAGATGGTGTCTTACTAGATTTTGTTAAGTTTTCAGATAAGCCAACCTGTTTAGCTATAGTTTCATTAAATGCAAAGGGTGGGGCAAGTTATGAGTTTGTAATTGATGACACCGCTACCTTTGATTTTTCACACTCCTGGTTACCAGATGCTGCAGTAAGTAAGCCTTCCTTATTACATATTGGCACATTAGTAACTGCAATTGAGCCAGCTGCATCTGTCTTATTTGAGTGGAGTAGCAAGGTGGCAAAGTATGCACCGATTGTCTTTGATCCAAATATCAGACCTGCGGTAATGATTGATAGAAGTAAGTATGTGAAGCAGGTGGAGCGGTGGATATCAATCTCTAATGCGGTAAAGGTTAGTGATGATGATATTTACTGGCTTTATCCAGGTGAGGATCTAGATAAGGTGGCAAAGCGATGGCTTGGTATGGGGCCAGAGCTAATTGTGGTTACC
>Ga0208787_1000996_pt1 | contig 12893 bp, 10 predicted proteins | sample Wag4_2014_7_11_FD_187362 | JGI IMG/M metagenome (GOLD analysis project Ga0208787, IMG submission 187362) | Fresh water microbial communities from Ohio, USA - Utica-2 Time Series HT 2014_7_11 (SPAdes) (version 2) | ecosystem: Environmental > Aquatic > Freshwater > Water tank | place: USA: Ohio... | reverse complement strand
GTCAGGATGATGCGAGCGAGGGGGTTCAATTGCGAGCCGTGTGTTTGAAAACAGTGATCTGACTATAACCAATTTCGACTGTCAGGGCTCTAAAAAGCCCTCTTGATATCCCGCCAAAGGGTTCCCACTCGGCCGGGATCGTTCTGAAGAGGCTGGCTGGTCTGACTCCAGGCCACCATCGACTCTGGAAACATCTTCGCACCCTTTTGACCCAGGACCTCGGACAAGATGAACCAGTTGGTAGCGGCCCAATGTCCGGTGTTGCAAAACGAGACCGTCTCCTGGTCTTGGACCAGTCCAGCCGCCTTAGCGATGGTTTCAATCTCTGCCTTTGTTTTGAGCTGCCCGGTCTTGGGTGTGAACCACTGGTCATGGCTTAGATTGGTGGCGGTGGGCAGGGTGCCATATCGGCTGGCGGCATCATGGCGAACGTCACCTTTGAAGAAGCCAGCCGGACGGGCGTCAATCAATTTGGGACGATTTGAGCTCGTTGAGTCGGTCAACTTGGCGACTTCCTGGATGTCGACGATGGCCGACTGATCATATTGAACATTGATCTGGGTAGGATTGATTTTGGGTTTGTCTGTGGCGAGAAGCTGACCACTGGCGCTCCAGGCCTTGAGACCCCCATCGAGGACAGCCAGGTGTTTGAAGCCTGCGACCTTCAACGTCCAGTAGACCCTGGCAGCTGCGCCAAAGTCGGTTGGATCGGTTCCTCGGTTCGCAATCACGACCTTGGTCTCAGGCGTCAGGCCAAGGGCTGAGACGACCGCCGACAGTTTGGGCTCCGGGACAGGACGCCCCGGATTGGATTTGTCGCCTCTGAATTGCGAGTAGGGGGCAGACAGGGATCCTGGAATGTGACCGGCATCGTAGTTGGGTGCTTCTGGTGCCCCCTTGGCCTCCCGAATGTCCAAGACTTTGACCTCGCCTTTTTCGAGGGATGCCTTCAGCGAACCGGCAGAGATCAATGGGCCAAACGCAAAGGCTGGGCCCATGGCCAGAAGAAATCCCAGTGTTGCCAGTGCCTTGCTGGCCTTTTGAAAAACGAGGTGATGTTGAGAGGGGTGTGTCATGAGTCGAGCTCCTAAAAAGAAGACCAAAGCTTGCTGGCTAGAGTGCAAGATGACCAAGCCCTAAATTTCATAAGCTTTTTCTGGTTAATGCCCCTAGTCCATCGCTTTACTTGGAAGTTTTTCCCTAAAATACGGGTGCCTCTCAAAGGGAGTAGTTCACACGGCCATTTTTAGCCGTGCGGCGATATCGTCAATACAGCGCCTGGTGGTGGCCCCACCATCGCTCGGTACCGCCAACCGTCACTTAGCACGGGGAACAAGACTAGCGAGGAGTTTTCAATACACCACCAGATCTGGCCAGTCTGGATAGAGAGGCTTCTCACATGATCTCCATCGGTACGCCGTTGCTGTGGACGTTATTCGTCCTATTCGTCTTGATCGCCTTGGCGATTGATTTCCTGGCCCTGAACAAGCAGGGTGCTCATGCCGTCACCATGAAAGAGGCCACCATCTGGTCTCTGATCTGGGTGGCTGTCTCCTTTCTGTTTGTTGGTTGGCTCTGGTGGCACCTGGGAGGCCTGGGCGATGACGTCACGGCCAAGGCGCTGGCTGATGCCAAGGCCCTGGAGTTCATCACCGGCTATGTGGTCGAAAAGGCACTGGCTGTCGACAACATCTTTGTCTTCCTGATGCTGTTTACCTATTTTGCGGTGCCAGCAGAGTTTCAAAAGCGGGTCCTGATGTTTGGCATTCTGGGGGCGCTGGTTCTGCGGGCTGTCATGATCCTGGTGGGTGCCTGGCTCATCGTGAAGTTTCATTGGGTGATGTATGTCTTCGGTGCCTTCCTGGTGATCACGGGTGTCAAGATGTGGTGGGCGGCAGGTCAGGAGCCCGACCTGGAGAACAACCCGGCACTCAAATGGATTCGTGGTCGCATGAAGATCTCGCCTGACTACGATGGCGAGAAGTTCTTCACGGTGGTCAACGGCGTGAAGATGGCCACCCCCTTATTTGTGGTGATTTTGCTGATTGGTTTTGTGGACCTGGTCTTTGCGGTGGACTCTATACCAGCCATCTTTGCCATCACCACGGATCCCTTCGTCGTGCTGACCTCGAACGTCTTTGCGATCCTGGGACTGCGCGCCATGTACTTCTTGCTGGCAGGCATGCACGAGCGTTTTCACTTGCTGTCATACGGCCTGGCCATTGTCTTGGTCTTCATCGGCACCAAGATGCTACTGATCGACCTCTACAAGATCCCCATCGCCTGGTCTCTGGGCTTTACCGTCCTGACGCTGGCTGTGACCATGGTCTTGTCTCTGCGCATTCCGGCCAAGCCGGGGCATGCCGGAACGGCCTTCCCCTTCAAGCCCAAAGACAGCAGCGACCAGCGCTGACCTGGGCCCAGTGGTCTACCGGGGGTGAGTCTTGAGTCGGCTGGATTCCCACAGGTCGAACTGCCGTTGCATGTCGGCGGCCTCGGCCTCTAGGGAATCTTCTGGCGCGTCCGGGCACTCGGTTGGCACGGGCTGATTCGGGTCCGGTCTTGCTGGTGGTGGCTTTGCGACAAAAGCCGACCGCCCATCCCAGCCGAACGGGTTGCTGTAACGCGGTGGATCGGGCAGACAATCAAACTTATAGATCGGTGGCCAGCCATCGTCAAAGGGCTGAAATGAAATGGTCTTCTCAAAGACCAGTGGCTGTCCGGTTGGGGTGGGGGGCAGTTGCGGCAGGTTGGCAATCGCCTGACGGGCCAGTTGCTCGGCTTTGTCCGAGGTAGACCAGATGGTCTGCAATTTGGCGATTCTGCCGTCTGGCGCAATCTCAATGGCAAACCGCACCGCACCCTGGTCGGGGCCCTCTACAGCCGTGCCCATCATGCTGCGAACCTGCTGTCCCCAGGTGTTGCGGTAACGCTTGCTGTTCTTAAGGGTGTAGGTCGAGGCCAAGGCCCAATCCTCGGCGGTGGGTGCCGGCGGGGCGGCCTTGCTGGCTGGTCCGGGGGAGGGTTGGCTGGGCGGCGTCGAGGGCGCGAGACGAATGACCTCGATTTTGAGCGGGTCGAGGGCTGGTGGCTTGGCTTTTGGCCATACCAACTGTCCAGTCAGCACCAGTACCACCAGCAAGATGGCCAGGTGAACACCCAGCGCCAGGGCTAGGTTTGCCAGTAGGCTTGGATTTTTGACAAAGATCAAAGTGGGGTTCTGTAAACGCATTAATCTCAATATCGATTCATCACCAGACCGCTGGCAAAGAACCATGGTCGAACTTTACACCCCAGTCTGAGGAGACTTGTTTTGAAAAAGATGATGTCCGTAGTGGTGGGCCTAGCCGGCCTGCTGGTGAGCCAATGGGCCTTTGCGCAGGCCGCCACCATCTCCGTTGGTACTCCCCTGAAGATTCTGGATGGTCAGCCCGAGCAGATCACCATCAAGACTGCCAAGGGTCCCGTCACCATCACCCGCAAGATGACCGCCTGTGGCAAGAACGGCGGCGTCATGCAGCCCATGGTTCCCGTCAAGGGTGTTCATCCCGTGGCCGAGATTGAGGTTATCGCTGCCCTTGGTGACGCCGGCTCTATCGTGTTGGACATGCGGGATACCAATGACCGCGTCAAGGGCACCATCCCTGGCTCCGTTGGTATTCCCTACACCGAGGTCGCCTCTCGGATGAACGAGTTGGGCTGCACCAAGACCGGTGCCAAGTGGAATTGTGCCAAGGCCAAGAAGGTCTATGCTTTTTGTAACGGACCAGCCTGTCCCCAGAGCCCTATGGCCATTCGGGCCATGACCCGCGATGGCTTTCCCGCCGACAAGATCTATTACTACCGTGGCGGCATGCTCGACTGGGACGCACTGGGTCTAACCTCAGTCAAAGACGAGTTTTAAGTCACTCCGCTCGACAACCTAAAGGGGGCACGCGTGCCCCTTTTTTTATGAGCCAGCGAGGACAGACGCTCGATGCTCGTTGGCCTGCAGGCTGATCTGGCCTTGCGTGGCTTGGTCCAGTCGATTGACGTTTTTGATCTGCATGACCATTCTTGGGTTCTTGGCCAGTCGGTCTTTGTGCCGGATTAAGAAATCCCAATACAGCGTGGTGAAAGGGCAGGCCGAGGGGCCTAACTTTTCTTTTGGTTTGTAGCGGCAGCCGTTGCAGTGGTTGCTCATGCGATCGATGTAGGCCCCGCTGGCCGCATAGGGCTTGCTGGCCATCTGGCCGCCGTCGGCAAATTGGCTCATGCCCAGTGTGTTGGGCAGTTCCACCCACTCCACCGCATCCACATAGACCGACAAGTACCACTCATGAATGGCTCGAGGCCTTACGCCAAAGAGCAGGGCATATAGGCCGGTGACCATCAGTCGCTGAATGTGATGTGAGTAGCCGAAATGCAGGGTGTGGTCCAGGGCATCTCGCATACAGGCCATGTCCGTCTGACCGGTCCAATAGAGCGAAGGCAGTGGCTGGTCCGCAGCCAGTTCATTGAGGTCTGCATAGCCCGGCATCTTCAGCCAGTAGAGGCCCCGAACGTACTCTCGCCACCCAATGACCTGGCGGATAAAGCCCTCAGCGGCCTCGATGGGGACATCCCCACGCTGGTAGGCCTGCTCAGCCGCCTGGGCGACCTCGAGTGGGCTGATGAGTTTGAGATTTAGGCTAGAAGACAGGTGTGAGTGATAGAGCCAGGCCTGGCCAGACCACATGGCATCTTGGTAGCGACCAAAGAGGGGCAGCCTTTCTCGGATAAAAGCCTGCAGGGCTTCTAACCCCTGGGCTCGACTGACCGGCCAGTTGAAGTGGCTCAGGTCCCCAACATGCCCCTTGAACCGGGAGTCCACCAGACCGATCACGTCCTGGGTGATCTCATCGGGGGCAAACTGCGCAGGTCGTGGCACAAGGCCAGGGCCCTCCCTGCTGAACGCCCCTCGGTTGTCTTCATCGAAATTCCACTGCCCACCGACAGGCTCCGAGCCCTGCATGAGCAGACCAGTCTTGTGACGAACTTCTCGGTAGAAGTACTCCAGCCGTAGTTGCTTCCGGCCTTTGGCGTGGGCTCTGAACTCATCAAGCGTCGTTACAAAGTGGCTGTCGGCGAGCACGCGAAGGGTGCAGCCCCGGTCGGCTGCGCACTGCTCGATGGCCTTAAGGACCCGGTAGTCGCCCGGCTCGGTCATCAGCACTTGTTCTGGAGAAAACGTCTTCAGGGTCCGCCCCAGTTCGCCGGCCAGGGTCTGGCTGTTGTCGGGGTCATCCAGCGTGACGTAGTGAACCGCTCTGCCCAACTCTCGCTGCGCCTTGGCAAAGTGCCGCATGGCACTCAGAAAGAGAGCCGTCCGGATTTTGGAGGAGGGCACATGCTCAGATTCCTGGGCGACCTCGGCCATCCAGATCACGTCATGATGGCTGTCGAATCCCGACAGGGCTGTGCTCTGGTGGTCGAGTTGGTCTCCCAGAATGAGAACCAGGTTTCGAATCTTGCTCATGAAGCCTTGGAGTCTTGGCAATTTTCTGGCATTCGTCAAATAAAAAGCCCGACCAGATCGCTCTGGCCGGGCTTCAGGGAGACCTCCCCGGGGTCTTACTTCACCAGATCGTAGCGATCGGCGTTCATGACCTTGGCCCAGGCGGCCACGAAGTCATTGACGAACTTCTCTTTATTGTCGTCCTGAGCATAGAGCTCGGCGTAGGCACGCAGGATCGAGTTGGATCCAAAGACCAGGTCCACGCGGGTGGCGGTGAACTTGGCTGCACCAGACTTGCGATCGACGATGTCGTAGCTGTTGCGGCCGGTGGGCTTCCAGCTGTAGGACATGTCGGTCAGGTTGACAAAGAAGTCGTTGCTCAGCACGCCAGCGCGGTCGGTAAAGACACCGTGCTTGCTGCCGCCGTGGTTGGTACCCAGGACTCGCATGCCGCCGATGAGCACAGTCATCTCGGAGGCCGACAGGCCCATGAGCTGTGCACGGTCGAGCAGCATTTCCTCGGGCTTGACCACGTAGTGCTTCTTTTGCCAGTTGCGGAAGCCATCAGCCAAAGGCTCCAGGACGGCGAAGGACTCGGCATCGGTCTGCTCTTGCGTGGCATCACCGCGGCCAGGGGCAAAGGGCACGGTGATGTTGTAACCACCTGCCTTGGCAGCCTGCTCGATGCCAACGTTACCAGCCAGCACAATGACGTCGGCCACGCTAGCGCCGGTCTCTTTGGCAATGGCCTCAAGCTTGGCCAGTACCTTGGACAGACGGGCGGGTTCGTTGCCTTCCCAGTCCCTCTGAGGAGCCAGCCGGATGCGGGCACCGTTGGCGCCGCCACGGAAGTCAGAGCCGCGGAAGGTGCGGGCGCTGTCCCAGGCGGTGGAGACCATCTCGGCAATGCTCAGACCACTGGCAGCGATCTTGGCTTTTACGGCAGCCACGTCGTACTTGGCGTTGCCGGCCGGGATGGGGTCTTGCCAGATCAGGTCCTCTTTTGGTACCTCAGGTCCGATGTAGCGGGTCTTTGGTCCCATGTCGCGGTGGGTCAGCTTGAACCAAGCGCGGGCAAAGACTTCAGAGAAGTAGGCAGGATCTTTGTAGAACTTCTCGGAGATCTTGCGGTACTCGGGGTCCACCTTCATGGCCATGTCGGCGTCGGTCATCATGGGCTTGACCTTGATCGAGGGGTCCTCCACGTCAACCGGCATGTCTTCTGGCTTGATGTTGATGGGCTCCCACTGGTTGGCCCCGGCCGGGCTCTTGGTGAGCTGCCACTCGTAGTTGAGCAACAGGTGGAAGTAGCCGTTGTCCCACTTGGTGGGGTGGGTGGTCCAGGCGCCTTCGATGCCGCTGGTAACGGTGTCACGACCAATGCCACGGCCTTTTTTGTTGAGCCAGCCAAAGCCTTGGGCTTCCAGATCTTCACCCTCGGGGTTGGGGCCGAGGTTGGCGGCACTGCCGTTGCCGTGGGCCTTACCAACGGTATGGCCACCGGCTGTCAGTGCAACGGTCTCTTCGTCGTTCATGGCCATGCGGGCGAAGGTCACACGAACGTCGTGGGCGGTACGGGCGGGGTCGGGCTTGCCTCCAACGCCTTCGGGGTTCACGTAGATCAGGCCCATCTGCACGGCAGCCAGCGGGTTCTCGAGCGTTGCGCGGTCAGCGCCCTCGCCCTCGTAGCGATCGGCTGCCAGCCACTCCTTTTCGGAGCCCCAGTAGATGTCCTTCTCGGGATGCCAGATGTCTTCGCGACCAAAGCTAAAGCCGTAGGTCTTCAGACCCATGGACTCGTAGGCCACGTTACCGGCGAGAATAAACAGGTCAGCCCAAGACAGCTTGTTGCCGTACTTCTTCTTGATGGGCCACAGCAGACGACGACCCTTGTCCAGGTTGCCGTTGTCAGGCCAGGAGTTCAGGGGGGCAAATCGCTGGGCACCCGTGCCCGCGCCGCCACGGCCGTCGGCGATACGGTAGGTGCCGGCTGCGTGCCAGGCCAGACGAATCATCAGGCCACCGTAGTGACCCCAGTCAGCGGGCCACCAGGGCTGGCTGTCGGTCATCAGTGCAGTGAGGTCCTTTTTGACAGCTGCAACGTCGAGCTTCTTGACTTCCTCACGGTAGTTGAAGCCCTTGAGTGGGTTGGTCTTGGTGTCGTGCTGGTGAAGGATGTCCAGGTTCAGGGTGGTGGGCCACCACTCCATGTTGGTCGTCGTGCCAGAGGTGTTGCCACCATGCATGACGGGACATTGGGTCATATCGTTCATGTAAGTCTCCTTATCGAGGACGGGTGGACATTGAGTCCTGACCATAGATTATTTACATGAAGATTCTGTGACCAATTGTTTGTACTTATGCCGGCTATAGCCTCTGGAATACCCTAGGGTTGGGGGGTGCCTTAGGCTTTACCAGGGGATTTCGTCACCTCGAAAGTCGACAAACCAGGCACTGCCCTTGGCGTGAAGTCGGTCTAGGGCCATGAGCAGGCCAACTGCTGCATCGCATGGCCTGGTGAGCGGATGGCCTTTGCTGAATTGAGCCGACAGAGGAGAATCCACGGTGCCCGGTTGCAGAGCGGCGAACACCACTTCTGGCTTGGTGCGGTGAATCTCAATGGCTGCGTTTTGCAGAATCATGTTGCCAGCCGCTTTGCTTGCCCGGTAGCCATACCAGCCCCCCAGTCGGTTGTCCTCGATGCTGCCCACCCGGGCGGACAAGACCCCAAACAGAGATCGGCCGTGTTTGGGCAGCAGTGGTGAGAAGTGCTTGAGCACCAGCGCTCGACCAATCGCATTGATGGCAAAACTCTTGGCCAAGACCTGCGGCTTGCACTGCGAGAGACTTTTCTCGGGGCCCACGCCATCAATGGTCAATGCGCCGGTGGTATCCAGAATGAGCGCAAAGGGTCCTTGGTCGGCCAGCGAATGGGCGGCGTGCCGAAGGGTGTCCTCCTGTTCCAGGTCGATGGCCGGTGATGAGGATCGGTGAAGACCCACCACCTGAGTGCAGCTGGGCATGTGACTCAGGACTTCAACAAAGGCCGACCCTATGGTGCCAGAGGCACCCAAAACGAGCGCCTTGAAGGGGCCTGGCAGGCTCCTCAGTTCAAGTGTTGCGGATGGTTGGTTTGGCGATGACATAGGTCGTGCGGTCATGGCATATTCAGGCTCCGATAACAGTAAGGGAATCTAGACCATGGTGGCAAGCAATGACCTGCACGGACAAATGCCTTTGATGAGAATCCTGGGCTTTGGGGGATTGATTCCCTTCTATGGTCTGAGCGTTGCGGTCTTGTTTTCTCCGGATGCCAACCTGCGCAACTTCGCCTTTGTCGGATTATCGGTCTACGCGGTGGCCGTTCTGGCTTTCTTGGGCGCCGTTCATTGGGGCCTGGCGATGGCCACACCAGATCTGGCGTCAGATCTTCGCAAGAAGCTTCTGATCTTTGGCGTCTTGCCCGCGCTGGTGGGCTGTGGTCTGTTTTTCTTGCCAGGAGGTTATCGGCTCTTGGGTCTGGCTCTGGCCTATGGCGCTGTCTTTGTGTTTGACAGCATGCACTACCGTAGCCTGGGGCTGCCGCAGGATTGGCTGCGCCTGCGCTCACAACTGACGACGGGCGTGGTGCTGGCCTTGGTTGGCCCTGGCAGTCTGGCGATCGCCTAGCGCTGCGCCTGATCTTTGGGCTGGCCTTAGTGCCCGGCCGCCAATTCTTTTTTCTTGTCGACCAGGGCATCGGTTAGCCCAGCCGCGAGCCACATGAAGAGCAGGGCCACCCAGGCGGTGAGCGCCATCACGGCGCCGCCCGTTACACCGGCTCCAACCGCGCATCCACCCGCCAGCATGCCACCAAAGCCCATCAGCACTGCACCAACGATGTAGCGCGACAGGCCGGTCTCACTGGTAAAGACCTGTAGTTTGAATTCGCCCGACAAGACTGAGGCAATAAAAGCGCCGGCAAAGACGCCCATAACAATGCCAATGTCAAATGAGAGCGGTAGAGTTGGCTCATTGATCAGTCCCATGAGGGTGTCGGCTGAGGGCCCTGTAAAGCTCACGCTCTTGATGGGCACCACATCGAACGACCAGCTCGCATGCCAGGCCGTTAGGCCCCAGCCCAGCGCCACCGAGGCCCCCACGCCAATGGCTGCGACTTGATGCCAGCGGGTTTCCTTCTGAGTGGAGCGAATGGCCAGCCAGATCGCCGCGAGGAACAGGACAACGGCCAGGGACATGGGCGCCCATGAGGGCAGGAACAGAGCGAGATTGCGTTGACTGGCATCTACCAACCACCATGTTGAGATGTCCTCGCGAAGGGGAGAGAGCACGCCACGCAACGAGGCCTGCGAGACCACGGTCACAATCAGGCCCGCAATCAGGGCACGCTGGTTACCCGTGCCAGACAGCACCAACAGACGACTGGCACAACCCCTGGCCAGAATCATGCCGATGCCAAACAAGGTTCCACCAACGATGGCCCCGCTCATGGAGCCGGTGGATGCGAGTTGGCGAATGCTGCCAGTGTTCAAGTGACCGGTCTGGATCATCCATTGGGTGAGCAGCAGGGCCGTGGAAAAGGTGAAGAGCCAGATGGCGAACTTGGCCGATGGCTTGTTGCGCCAGAACTCAATACAGGCTGACCGCAGACAGAAGCGGCTCTGCTGGGCCAAGGCACCAAACATCAGGCCAACCAGGATGCCCAGCAGGACGGCGACCTGCCCGGTGGAGAGGGATTCGAAGAGTGAGCTCATATGGGGCCTTATTGTGGCCTCCTTTTCTAGAAAAACCGACGCTCGAACAAAGACTTGTTGATCCAACGCAAAGCCCCAGCGGGTTGGTAGCTCTTGGGGTGGCTCCCGGGTCGGGTCGCTGGGTCAGGCATACTTTGGGTCTATTGCGAGCAGGGGAGTGGGATGAACATGAAACATCAACCGGATGGACGATCCAGAGGGCCTCAGGCCGGCCAAGGCGGTCAGGGCCATAGGGGATCAGCGGGATCAGCCCGACAGTCCGCTAAGCCACCAGCAACGACCGACGTCTGTGATGCCTCTGAGGACCGTCTTCTCTCTGGCGGCCTAAGGGTGCTGCCCCCAGTTTTCCAAAATTACGGCGGTGCCGAGGTGATGTCCGGCCCCATCGTGACCATGAAGGTCTTCGAGGACAACGCCATGGTCCGTGAGACGCTGGAGACTCCCGGTCAGGGACGCATTCTGGTGGTCGATGGCGGTGGCAGTGACCGTTGTGCCCTGGTTGGCGGCAACCTGGCTCAGTTGGCCGAGCGCAATGGTTGGGCGGGCGTATTGATTCACGGCTGTGTTCGAGACGTGGCCGAGATGATTGACTGTCAGGTGGGCATTTGGGCCATCGCCACGCATCCCCGGCGCTGTCTGCGCACGGGCCAGGGACACCGTGATGTGGTGCTCGACATGGCCGGCGTGATGGTTCGTCCAGGCGAGTGGTGTCTGGCCGATGCGGATGGTGTTCTGATTTCGGATCGCCCCATTTCTTAGTCAAAAGAGGGCATCGAGAACAGCAAAAAAAAGGGTGTCAAGTTGAGTGGGGTGTGGTGGTCAAAAAATGACCAAACCAGCCTGACGCCCATGACTGGTGATCTTTCTGAAACATTTCCCCAGGTTTTCCACACCCACTGGGGATAACTTTTTTTAAAAATATTTTTGTGGCCAAGAGTAGCTATAACGAATCCTCGATTCGGGTCCTAAAAGGACTCGAGCCAGTCAAACAGCGGCCGGGCATGTACACCCGGACCGAGAACCCGCTTCACATCATCCAAGAGGTGATCGACAACGCGGCGGACGAGGCTCTGGCGGGCCATGCCAAGACCATTGCCGTGGTGGCGCACCTGGATGGCAGCATCAGCGTGGCCGATGACGGTCGGGGTATTCCCGTGGGCCTGCACCCGGAGGAGAAAGTCCCCGTGGTGGAGATCGTCTATACCCGCCTCCACGCCGGCGGAAAGTTCGACAAGGGAAGCGGCGGCGCCTATGCCTTCTCCGGTGGCCTGCATGGCGTCGGTGTATCGGTGACCAACGCCCTCGCCAATCGGCTTCAGGTCACGGTCTGGCGAGATGACGCCCAATGGCAGATCGGGTTCGAAGAAGGTGCCGTTGTAGCGCCGCTCAAAAAACTCTCCCCCGCCAAAGGTGAGCACGGCACCAAGGTCCAGGTCTGGCCCAACGCCAAGTATTTTGATGACAAGACCATCCCTCTGGGCGAGCTGGCCAAGAGTCTCAAGGCCCGAGCAGTCTTGTTAGCGGGTGTTACCACCGAACTCACCATCGAGAAGACCGGTCAGGTTCAGCGTTGGCGTTATGACGGTGGCCTGTCAGCCTATCTGATGGAGTCGCTGGCCGATGCGCCCTTGGTGGTGCCGGCCTGGGCGGCCGAGGGGTACGTGGGTGCACAGGATGACACCTTTGCTGAAGGAGAGGGTGCACAGTGGGTGGTGGCCTTTACCGCAGAGGGCGGCGTTGTTCGTGAGTCGTTTGTAAACCTGATTCCCACCTCGGCTGGTGGTACCCACGAAGCTGGCCTTCGCGAGGGGCTCTTTGCCGCCGTCAAAGGCTTTGTTGAGCAGCACAGTTTGTTGCCCAAAGGCGTCAAGCTGCTGCCGGAAGATGTTTTTGCCCGTGCCAGTTTTGTGCTCTCGGCCAAGGTCTTGGATCCTCAGTTCCAAGGACAGACCAAAGAAAAGCTCACCAGTCGGGATGCCCTGCGTCTGGTCTCCTCGCAGGTCAAGGGTCCCTTTGAGATTTGGCTGCATAGCGATGTGGAAGCCGGTAAGAAAATCGCCGAGCTTGCCATTCGGGCGGCGCAGACGCGTCAGCGGTCCGCTCAGAAGGTCGAGAAGAAAAAAGGCTCGGGCGTCGCGGTTCTGCCTGGCAAGCTCACGGACTGCGAGTCCACTGACCTGTCACGCAACGAACTCTTTCTGGTGGAGGGTGACTCAGCCGGTGGCTCCGCCAAGATGGGACGTGACAAAGAGTTTCAGGCGATCCTGCCCCTGCGCGGCAAGGTCTTGAATACCTGGGAGGCCGAGCGGGATCGTCTGTTTGCCAATGCAGAGGTTCATGACATTGCGGTCGCCCTGGGTGTGGATCCGCATGGTCCGAACGACACCGTGGATTTGTCTGGCCTGCGTTACGGCAAGGTCTGCATTCTGTCCGATGCCGATGTGGATGGTGCCCACATCCAGGTGTTGTTGTTGACGCTGTTCTTCAAACACTTTCCCCAACTCCTATCAGCCGGGCACGTCTTCGTGGCCCGGCCACCCCTGTTCCGGGTCGATGTCGAGGCTCGGGCCAAAAAGCCCGCGCGCAAGATCTACGCACTGGACGAGGGCGAATTGACCCATGTTCTCGACAAGCTGCGCCAGGAAGGGTTAACCGAGAAGGCT